>Ga0315282_10006221_pt1 | contig 20054 bp, 24 predicted proteins | sample YL17G07_20_MG_FD_203693 | JGI IMG/M metagenome (GOLD analysis project Ga0315282, IMG submission 203693) | Sediment microbial communities from Yellowstone Lake, YNP, Wyoming, USA - YL17G07_20 | ecosystem: Environmental > Aquatic > Freshwater > Lake > Sediment | place: USA: Wyoming | collected... | reverse complement strand
GGCGAAGAAGACTAGAAGGGGCCGACCACCTAGCAATTCAAAGATTCGTTAGCTAAGAGTAGCTCGCCGAGTTTGTTGTATTCTTCGACAAACTAAAAATAGAGCGACGGTCCGCTATCTCACAACCACTCTTCATATCCCTAGAAGGAACCAAACTAATCGTAGAACCAGTAACCAAAAAGTAGTACAACTTTCTTCCTGGATCATGTTCCTCCGCGAGGTCCTCCACGCCCACCTTGCTGTTCACCGCGATGCCTCCAACGTTCTCCACCAACACCCAATCCCCATCATGCATCTGCGGGAAAGACAATCTATGGGTTCTCCTGCTGAGCAAACGTCAGAGAATAGTCGGTTCGATCGTACTCCTGTGCCGAATCGGTGAATTGCGGGTCAAGCATGATGCAGTTATAGACCTTATTCATGAGAATCTGATTCACACTCGCCGCCGTCGTGACTGAGCCTGCTTTGACTCGCAGCCAGAACTTGTTTGCTATCGCGTTCATCGTGTCCAGTTTCCAATCTGAAGGTGGGTTGAAGATTAGGGTTCCATCTTGGGTGAATGCCTTCGTGCCGTCCTCGGAGATGATGCCTGCATAGTCGTTGTAGTACGCTGCGACTTCAGTTGCGGTTAGAGCCTTGCGGACAACCCAAGTGCCATAATTGATGCCCTGCCACTTTCGGGCACCCGCCACCAAATCACGACCGAGAAGAACATCTTGGGTCTGGTTGATGCTACCAGCTGGGAAGGACGGTGTACGTTCGACTTCAAAGGCTCCGTTCTTGTAGAATTTCACCTTAGAATTTGCGCGATCGATCACGATTGCCCAATGTTCTACAGCGTCTAAAACTTGATTTGTTGAACTGGAACAGTCAGTGCAATCGAAGCCACTCGACCCATCTGCAAAGTGGACGCCGATAACACCGCCCGGATTCCACGCAATCGCCCAGCCCTTATCCTGCGCTGCGGTCCAAGGACGTGACCCTACAATCTGCGGAAAATCCCCGCCACCTGCCCCTGTTCGTTTCGTCCAAAACAGAATGGTCCAATCATCGCTGAGAGGTTGATGGCACATTGCGTTCGTGATGCTTGCATAATCATCCACCCCATCGAAGCTTAACGCGTATGTTCCCGACAGTCTACCGGCCACCCAGCTAGCCCCACTGATGTTGGCTACCTTGCCGTAGATGCTTTTGTCCGCAGTTGTAGCACCTGAACCTTCGCTGAATGGAAGGTGCAACATCCACCTATCGTCGAGGCTAATCCATACCCCTGCCCCCGCTGAGTACTCCCATGCTAGGATACCATAATCCCCCAGCGTTTGCAAATCGAATTGCAGTTCGTTGAATTTCTCTCGATGCGCGAAATAGTGATAGTCAGTCGCAGCATCAAGGAGCGTGAACGGGGTGCCGCCGGCGCTCTTCGCTTCAGATGTGTTATCTGTCCAAGCCGGCGTGGACTGGTAGCGGAGAACCTTGTCAAGCGCAGCCTCTAAAGTGGCGGGTTCGAAGTCGAGGATCCTGGCGGTGCCATCTGCGAGGGCTGAGATCTCGTCCTCAACGAGTTCGCTTGCATCGAACCAGCCGCCGACCGAGAATGTTAACCCTTTTCCTCCCTGATCCTTTCGGTACGCGAACGGCCGCCCCGGCAACGGCAACTCCTGGAAAGTTCGGGCGTGTTGCTTGCGAACGGTCAGCACATGCGGCAGAGGGTATGTTCCGAATTTCACCAAGTTACATCACCCCTAAATCCTTCACGTCTTTTCGAACGACCTGCAACGCGTCGGCAAGTGTTACCGCCCGGTTGGTGAGCTCCAAGGTCACCATTCGCGCATCGCTGAGACTCCGCTTCATTGAAGCGATTCGATATTCGCCTGAGAGTTGCGTTGTGGCATCTGTGACTGTGATCGTGTCGAAGGGTACATAGGTCGCGGTCGGGAGATTGTCAATCCAATCCACTGAAATAGTCTCCGTCACGACCTTATGCTCGTTCAAAATTTCCGCGGCCCTCAAGTCCAAGGTGCCCTGCACACTGATGCCTTTCTCCAAGAACGCATCTTCAATCAAACCAAAATTAAATTCGGTCCCTGCATTGGAGGGACTCGAGACGAGAGTTGCGCCTGCTCCCTGCCCTATCACGTACACCTTGCTATCCAGGTTCATCCAGTCGTACTTGTGACTGCCACTGGGTGGTTTCTCAACCACGATCGTCGCACTCAAATCTTGACCGAAATCAGATGCGAAATCAATGGTGTCATTTGATGAGTTGCGCCTGAACTTCCAACCGGTGTCCTTCGCGATCTGCAGGAGTGCATCGTAGAGATTCTCGTAGGTGGCTGTGAGATTGATGTTGCCTCCGAAGGTTGATAGAGTGCCAGCGCTGATACCGCACGGATAACGCGAGAGCAGATCTGCGATGATGTTCTTCGGTTCATCCGTGTATCCCTTGTTGGCGACTCGCCGCTGAACCGTAATCGTATCATCCACGCCGGTGATGATTAATTGAGGACTAGTGCCACCTTTGTATTCAGCCGTCAAAATTCTGCCCACGAACTCTCGAACGCCCCATCGGTAGAACTCAATCAGCCACCAACCACCAACCGCGACAGGGTCGTCGGGATCAAAGGGCACGGCGACCGAGAAGGATTGCGGCGCAAAATCCATGGACAACTTGTAGTTCCCTGGCACCATGAAGGGGACATCTTGACCCTCAATGAATACCTGAAAGTCCTTGGTGGCATCCGGCACCGGCTCAGTCTCGTAGATATCAATGCGTTGAATGATGGAACACGAACCGTACGTGGCATCGCCGGCGAACGCGGCTTGAACGGCTGCAGGACCCGGATTCGTCCCGGCCGTGAATGTGGTCGAGGCTTCGCCGTTTTCATCCGTTGAATTGCTTGAGGGGTCAACTGTTCCAAGGGTGGCCACCCACGTGATCGCCTTGTCGGCGAGGAGTGCAGTGGTCTCCTTGTCTTTGAGAGTAACAGTCACGAGGCAACTGGTAGGTGTCTTGCCTGAACCAGCCTTGTAGATCCTCGTGTACGTGGTCCTGATATCCATCGCCGATTCGTTCGGCAGCCAAGTGTAGACATCACCCCCCCAACGCGAAGTGGTCGGGCTTGTGTAGAGCAGAGTCGTTCCATCCGTGTCATAGACTTTGATGTAGCTCTGAAAACCGTAGGCAGTTGTGATCAGAAGATCGATACCGGTGAACACAACATCAATCCCGGTCCCAGGGCAGGTGTCATATTTCCTGAGGACGCCACCAGAATCGTAGAGTTCCACCTTCTGACCGCCAAGGAGACCTTTGAAGGTCATATTTGTGTCAAGCATGATGGCGAGATCATCGAAGAACATGTGGACGGGTAAATCTTGCTTGTATCCGCAGGCATTCCGCACCTTAATCTCAATAGTTTGCGTTCCAGTCGGTGTGACAGCTACCCAACCACCCGTCTGATCTTTGAACTGTGGTCCGGTTGCTAGATAGTCAGAGGCAGGGTCGATGTCGAACATGGTCTGCGAGCCCAATATCAGACTACACTTGTACGCGCTCCCCGTGCTGACAGCTAGCCAGTCGATGTAGAAGTCAGTCTTGCCCCACGAGTCGGCCGCAAACTCAGCATACCCAGCACCTGGAAGCCCCGACCATCCGGTCCCACTGCCGAGGCTGACACCATCACGATTGGCTGCAATTACCGCACTGGGCAAGGCGGCGTGATACCAATAATACTCGTAGAGGTGATATGCTGTGTTCGGATAGGCGAGGGTTCCAAGAAGATTATTCGATGCATCTACGAAGTGATTGTTGTAATCGCCATTGTAGGGCTCACCCCACTCAATTCTAGGACCGCCACATTGTCCTAAACCATTACTGTTGGGAAATATGTGATTTTTGCCGTTGGCGCCAACTCTGAGTCTTGCAGCGAGAAGCATAACGTTACCTTCAGCGGCATTCCATTGCAGACTGGTTGCAATGTCATATGAACTCGCTGAGTCACCAAGTTTTGCTTCACTGTTCGCTACGCCTCCAACTGAACCCTGCCAACGACTTCCAAATTGATTCAGGTAGGAGCCGAGAAAATCATCAAACATTCCTCCCTTGACGTTGTAGAGACCGCGGAAAAATCGAACTTTCCGATTGGCACCCGTTTTCAAATCAACGGATTGTGTGAGCTTCAGATATGCGGCGTTAGGCCAGTCGGCGCCGGTTTGGAAGTCAACTGACTTGCTACCGGAATGTGCCGCCTCACTGGAGAGGATGGCTTGCGCTGTCGTTGATCCGACCCGGCTCGAAGTCCATGCGGCGAGACTTGTCTCCCAGGTCTCCGCCAGGATTAAGCCGGTCGTTGTCAAACTGATGGTGCCGGTCATCCGCGTTTGCTCCTTGCCGCCTGCATGATCGTTTGCACTTGCCGTTTCTCAATCATAGTGTAGAGAACCTCACCATCCAAGATGATTTGAATGGGCAATGTGATGTCATGCGTGGTTGTTACTGGCGTGAGTGGGGTCTTTTCTTCGAATCCTGCACTTGGCGCCTGCTGACCTGTCGCCGCTATGGTTGGAACGATGCCGCCTTGAAGCCCTTCAGCGAATGCGCCTTCGATCTGTCCCATGTAGTCCTCTGTTTGCGTGAGCATCTCGTTCAGCATATCCGGCCAGATGGAGTGACTGGAGACTTGGGCTCTCGCGGCGCTGAGTTTAGCGATAATTCGGTCCACGGCTGCGCTAATCTGCGCGACGATTGAATTGAAGTAGCTCGCTGCGTCGCCTGCCATGCTGCTAAGCGTTGAACTCCAGACGCTGTGCATATCATTCAGTCTAGTTCGCATCTGACCGTTCAATGTCTCAAGCCAAATCGTAGCCGTGCCGAGGAAAGCTGCGGTTGAAGACTCCCAGAAGGGAGTCAGCCAATCAAAGAAACCTTTCAACTGGCCTTTCATCAATCCCACATTTGTGTTGACACTCACGCTAAGATCGTTCCATGATTTCGCTCCGCTCGAGATCAAGTCCAAGAAGGGCTGGAAGATTGCCATGAGAGCAGCCGTTCCAGTTTGCACGACGCCTTGAAGCATCGTCATGACCAGTTGAAACCCTGTTGTGATTGTCATCTGCAGGAGGCCGAGGCCGACCGTGAAAAGCCCTGACCACACGGTGAACAAACCACTGATGACCGTGCCAATCAGTTCACCCGTACTTTGAACAATGCTAACCATTCCATTCCAAAGATCCGTCCACAGACTTCCGCCGATTAGGAACGTGTAGAAGCCTTGAAACGCGGCTTTCATCGCGTCTATGAATCCGGTTACGGCATTCCTGATGGTTTCGATGATGGGCGCGATGAAGTCAGCCGCCGCTTTGAATGCGTCCGCCATCTCCCGGATTCCTGGTGCAACGAGTTTGATGACCTCAGCGAGAGCTCTGATCGGCATGACTATCAGCTGGAGAACATCCTTCAGTCCGCTACCTTCACCTGTTCCGGCTCCGAAGGCGGAGAACAATTCTCCGAATGCCTCAACGAGAGGTGAGAGCGCGGTGCCTAATTCCTTCAGGGCATCCCACAGTTCCGAGAGGGCTGGGCCGAAGGTGGCGCCAACGTCCGCTGCGAACTTAGCGAACAAATTAGTGAGACCTGCAAAAGCGTCGTTCAATGCCTGAATAGCGGCTTGACCTTCAGGCGTCTTGGCAATCTCACCAAGCCAGGCAGACACCGCATCCACGCCTTTGCCAAACGCATCAACAACCGGAATCATACCCTCTGTTACCGAGGCTAGAACGGGCAGAAGCACCATACCGATTTTTTCACTGACATCGCTCACAGCGTTCTTGAGACGTTCCTGCGCGCCGGCGTAGGTCTGAGCCTGCGCTGTCGCCTGGCCACCGAACTGATCGTTCAGTTGCGAGAGGATCCCTGTGAAATCCGACGCCTTCAGCTTGGCGGCGTCGATGTTGGTTCCAAGCAGCGACTGGACGGAGGCGAAGTCTTCCGCTGAAATCTTGCCTTCCTGCAGGGCTCCAACCAAATCGGTGGCGACATCTTTGAACGAACGGAAGTTGCCCTCACTGTTGGTGATAGCGACGCCAGCGCTGGTCAAATACTCACTGACAACACCCAGATCCGGACCCATTGCATTCAACGCATCAGCGAGACTTCCAATCGCGTCCTTGGCTGCGCTGGACGCATCTTTAGCAGTGGTTATATCGACACCATATCTCGTGAACGCCGCCGTATTGCCCATGAACGCTTTGCCGACAAGATTGACCGCGGACTCTAGGTCCATGTGCTTTGCCGCAGCCAGATCCACGGAGACTTTGACGGCGTCCATAGCTTGCTGGTAACTCATGCCAAAGGTCGAAAGCTTCTGGACCGCGCCGACAATGGCCTCATCCTCGTAAACCGTTGACTTCTGCAGAGACGATGCAAAACTGTCGATTGCAGTCCTAGCGGTATCCCATTCCGGCCCGGTCAGTTTCAGTGAAGCTTGAAGATCGGTCCAGGCCTGCTGACTCTCCGCCGCGGCAGCAACCGAGGCCTGTAACCCTTGAACCACCTGACCAATGCCTGCCATAGCGGCGCCGGCAACACCTCCAGCCGCAAAACCAGTGAGCACGTTACCAACAGCTGCGAAGCCTCCACCAAGCTGGCCTAGAGAGGACCCTAGGACACCTACGCTGGCACGAATTTTGTCCATTACGCCCGAGGCTTCATCAACAGCCTTGATGGCTACAACTACGGAGCCTAGGCTGCGTTCAGACAAACCATCTCACCTTAATTACCAAAACAAAACAACATAACCTGAGAACCGATGGACGATATTGATGCCGCAATTCGAGGTTCGACGCTGCTTCTCGCTGAGTTCCAACGCCAATGGGAGAACAAAGCCTGGGCGTTAACTGAACTGTTCGAGACTGTTCGGAGAGACGAAAGATTTCAAGCCATAGCTAGAAAGTTTGACGAACAAATTCTCCGGGACGCAATCAACAGTCTCTGATGTGCGACGAGAGAGTAGCTCTCGAATCATGCGCCTCACCTCCGCGTTCTAGGATGCTGCTTGCTCCAAATCTTCAGCAACCAGTTCTTCTGCAGTGGCGTCAAGTCTTGGAGTTGATCCGCGAGCTTGTAACTAAATCCGGTCACAAGAACCTCGAGAGGTACCGAGTAAATCGAACTGGCGGCGAAACTGGTCAAGCTGGTTTTGGGGTGCCGGTCAACTCATTGAGTTCGAATGATTTCATGATCAGTTTCAGTGACTCGAGAGGCCACAGAACCCTAGAGATGTCTGGAACACCAGTTGCAAGGGCCGCACCCTTCTGCATGAATTTCAGATTCTTCGCTAGCTTCTCCTTGTCGCCAATGTCTCTGAGATCTACGCCTGTGGAATCCAGCAGTTCAGCTAGGTCCCCGTCGCTCATGGGGAATACGTCGAAAGTATGTGTCTGCTTGTCAATGCCCTTGACCTCCACTGGTTCATGGTATCGAGTACCCTTCATGATGAGTTCTGCGCGTTTCCGGTTCTCCACTCGAATCTCACGTATAGTTACGTTTCTTTCTTCTTCACTCATTCTTTTCTCCACTCTCCTTTGCTTTCTTTGGTAAACCTCGCTCGAGAGGCATCTTCTGCTTGCGCTCGTACACCTCCCGAATCAGCGAGGTATCCCCTTGAAGCGCCCGACGCACTTGGTACTCACGTAGCAGAAAGAGAGGACCGGTCGACGTGGTCTGGAAAACTATTTTGACGCCATTGCTTTCCAGCCAGGCGCGTACCTTCTCGATGTCATCTGGGCGCAGAGATGCTACTAGGCCGTATGAGATGAATAGATCGCGGTCACGTAGCCTGTTCAGCAGGCTGCTTTCTATCTTAGACAAGAGAAAACTAGCTCTCCACTCTTAAACGAAATCTCGGAAACTCGGAAAGGAACCGGAAGAGAAAACCGGTCAGGGAACTTTCTAGGTCTTGCTTACGTCCTCAAAATCGAAGTCAACCGACCACACCGCGAACCCTTCAGGCGATTCGATGGTGAACTTGGGTTTAGCGAGAATCTTCTTCAACGTCACCTTCTCGCCGGACGTCTTATTCGTGAGTCGCAGGTACAATCGCGTCACATCATCTTGCTCGTACATGCCGAAGGCAGTCAGAACATCAGATGAACCAGCAACAGCTCCTGTCGTGTAGTGCCCGTTCGCCGACCCTGAATAGTCAAGCAGGGTTTCGTGGACTTCTTGAAGGCGAGAGCGAATCCCGTACGGTATCTTCTTCGGACCTTGATCTACGGTGATCTCAACCTTATCCCAATGGTCGAGAGCCACCGCGGAATCTAGGTCAGCTTCAGTTGCGGCTAATCGGATTTCGTACTCGTCGGCAGAGAATGCTCTTGATGTCATGTGTTATTGAGTCCTCCTAGGCTCCGTAGGCGATGCCCAGTACGGGCACGTCGGTGAGCGATGCTTGAGTCACGGTGATGATGTTGGTGGCAACCGTGCATGTGACTGTGGAACCGTCCGACTTCTTCAGCAATGCAACTCCGCTGATCGTGGACAGGTTGTCAATCGGGATCGTGTTGTCGGTGCTGACTGTGGCTTCGAAGACAACGTACTTCTTCTCGACGGCTGGTGTGACAACGGTCTGTTTCGTTGATGTGGTGGTCGCTGTTCTTGCTACCATATTTTCCAACTCCTCCTACGCAATTTTGTCAAAGCCCGCTGGACTTGCGTCCAGTCGAGGCATGACCAAGAAAGAAAGTCAGTTAATCCGCGGCGGCTAACACGCCTTCCACGATCGCGTCCAGCAGCTTCTGCTGGTTCGCTTCAAGGGCGGGTCGAATGTGGGACCGCGCCGCCATGCGCGAGGTACCGAACTCCACGAAACCGCCATAGAGAACGGCATTGCCAAAAGTCAAAGACAGGCTCCCAGGGTCGACCTCATGCTTGATGCTGTCCCTCAGATCGCCCGTCCGAACGGGCGCAAGGTCCTTGCCGAGATCTTCCATATCTTGACCCACAGCGTCCATCTTCTCAGCAACCTTCTGTTTCATCCGAGCCGTGAAGGTTGTCAGTCGCGGCGTGATCTGGTCAACCAGTATTTCGACATCCCAACCCAAACTAAGTCACCGCTCTGTGAATGTTGAAGGTGAAATCCAGTATGATTCTGAACTCTCTAAGCATAGGATCCTCAGGTGGGGCGGGGATATCCAGAACTTTCTTCAAATCTTCAATGCCGTAGCGAGTTTTCAGAACATCACGATGGTCCATGATGGTTTGCACGACGATGTCCGCTAGCTGTTCGGCGTTCGTTGGATTATTGTGATAGCAGTCGACTTGGAGCCTGTAGTTCTCCTTGACTCCACGCATGTTATGACCGATAGTCAAACCGATTGCGGGTTTACTGCTCGGCCCACCAAAGATCGTGAGAACGACACTTCGAGATTCAACACCCTCGTTGGGATGACGCTCGTAAACCTTCACACCAAGCCCCGCACTGTCCAGTAGTGTCTTGAAGGCAGCTTGCACGTCCTGCCTAGGAGTGGTCGACGCAATCAAGTCTGTGTCCTCTCATGTTTCCCGCAACGCAAGCAAAGGTACATGTTGATGCACCCAACAGCTCCATCTGAGAAGAACAAGCAGCTTGAGGCAAAGATGAAATCGTGCTGGTGTTTCAGAAAGCAGATCAGCTGACCCAACAACGGTCTCATGTTGCACCTCTCCTACTCGATTACAGGACTACTGGATTGACATTGCGTCCACTTCGTATTCTATGAGAATCAGTTTCAGATCAGAAGTGAACACATCAGGGTTAGCGAGTTCCACCCGGTAATCGCCGACACGAACCAACGGTCCCATCTTGTTGACGACGCGTTTCTGCAGGAACCGCGCGACCATCTCAGCAGCACAGTAAGTAACTTCGGCAGGAATTGTGGAGAACCCCCAATCGTACGTTACGCGTATGTTCTGGAAACCTCGCGGAATCACTGTTCGATAGAGAATTTGATTTCCCTTGACGTAGTAATCACTCGCTGATTTCAGATCCCAGGTCCCATCACCCTTCTTGAACTCGAGCTTGCTGACCGCTATGATGGGTCTCTGCCTAGCCATGATGAAGGAACGGAACCCGTCACCGTTGGAAACCTCAACTTCGCCCGTGTGCTGGCCGAAATCCACGCGGAAACAAAAGTCGTTGATGATCTTCTCAACTTGCGGAATGATCGTATCCGAAAGCCAGGAGTCTAGGGCAGCCTCATCAGCGAACGGCGCTCCTTGATCATAGTTTAAACTATCCCATTTGATGAGCGCCCGTTTCCGAACCTCGGCTGGAGTAGTGTATGGCATAACAAAGCATCTGCCAATGTCGAGAGAGAAATTTCCGTAAGAAAATCGGAATCTAAGAAATTCAGGAAAGAAGGGAGATCAGTCGATCTATGGCGCTACGAAGGCTGTCTTGATCTCAACAGCCGCCTTGTCGTCGAGTATCTTATCCCCGAAAGTGTGTGAGCCCGTCAATTTGACTTGCCGGTCTCTGGTGTTCCGCTCTGTCTCGATCAAAAGCTCCCGCTTCGGCGCGAGAACCAAGGCGTTCTTGTGAATCAAGTATGCGCTGTACTTCTTGGTAGTGGTTCCAGTGGTAGGCAAGTAGTTAGCGGTCGATATGTTGACACCCATTAGTTGCCTGATCTGTCCGTCGCGGATTGCGTCGGGTCGTGCGAACGCTAGAGCTGTCGAGCCTGCTATGTCTTCTAGTAGTTTCTCGTACATGGCTGCGTTGATCACCACAACTGCGTCGCCAAAGTTGACCTCCTTTCCTTCGCCCATCAGCTTGCCTAAGGCTTCTGCAATGTAGCTGGCCTTGAAGTCGGCCGTTGTGTCGCTGCTGTGATCGACCTCAGGTACATCTGCGTCGGCAATCAACAGATCCAGCAAATCCTTGTCCTCAGCCCTGTAGCTGGCTTGCTCAAACTTGGCTTCTAGTTGCGCCATGACATCTTCCGTCATCTTGTCTACGTCCGCGTACGAGACATCGGTGGTGGCTGCAGCTTCCTTCAGGTCTGTGGTAACGGTTCCGGTCAACCCGGTCTTGGGTGTCAATGCGTGGCCTACTTCTTCCAGAATGTCCATGTCAAAGTCCTTGACGTAGGGCACGGTGACCGTATCCCCTGCCTTCCCTGCCATCACCTCGCTGACAATAACGAAGTTTCTCAGGCGGCTTGCAGGTGCGGGTGCGAGCCCTATTGGTGCTTCCCACTGTTCTTTGAGGGATCCTCCTTTGAGGCGTCTTACAACGCTCTCGCGAAGGACCCGGCGCTGATCCACTTCCATCGTGGAAACCGCTTCAGCAGCCACGAGACCTTTGCCCTTGCTTTCCGCAATGGTTGGTTTCTCGACTGGTGCTTCAACCTTCCCTTCAATAGTGTTCTCTGGCATTTTCTTATCCACCTCCAAATTTCCTTGAGGCTCCTTTACCTGAACCGGTTCCGAAGCTTTCTGCTGCTCCCAGGGCGGGGTCCTATCGAACTCTCGATAGTGCTTCGCCAAGTGAGCTTTCACAGCATCAACATCGGCCTCAGGAATATCGACGCCACCACGACTACCTTGAATCGCTGCGCCCGCAGACATGACTCCGCGAAGAACAACAACCAAGTGCCCATCATGGCTTATGTCGTGGTGTGGTAGCTTGTAGCCATCAAAGGTCTCAGCATTGTTTGGATCGTACCAAGCAAACCCCTCACGGTACTTGGACCAATCCATGTGCTGCTTATCGGGTCCACCAGCCCAACTCCGCAGACGTCCATCCGCGGTAGGCCAGTTCCATCCCTGATCTTCAGGTGCTTTGTCGTATCCGAGCTGATGCTTCACCGCAGCTTCAAGAAGTCGTGCTTCAACAGAGGATGCTTCCTTCTTCTCAGCTTCAGCCTTAGGTTCCTCGAGACCCTTTCCGGCGCTGCTCATTCAGCAGCTTTACCTGGCTCTCAAGTGAACCAATCCTGTCGCCGAGCTTCTGGACCTCAGATAGAATGGCTTTCGCGCATTCTTGGGCACCGTGAGGTTTACCGTCGCTTTCCGCACCCGTCTCCTTCGAGAGAGGTGGGGCAGCTTCTCTGGTTTTGTCAGGTTCCGGAGTTGTCTTTGATTCCTGCACGGCCGGGACAGGTGTAGCAGGTTGTGTCGCCGCCGCGGTGTCCTTGGCTTTTTTCGGTTCGGGTGGAGGTGTAGCCTCTTTCTTTTCCATTGAGACACCTCCTCCTATTGGTGTGGTATCGTCTTCACGTGAAGGCATACCCGTAACGGATGATGCCGGTTTCAAGCTCGTTTCAAGCGAGAGTCTAGCTGTCCCGCCAACTCTCGACTCCACTTTCACAGGTTCCGTGTGGAGACCTGCAATCTTCTTCATGACGATGCTGGCCAAGGGATCTCCCGGTTCCACGCCTGGAGTTAGTAGCGCTAGACCAGTGAAGATCACGCCTTGTGGCTGCCACCAACATTCGTTTTGATCGCAGACCACATCAGCCCAACGATATTGAGCCTCAATGCTAACCGCAACGATCTTCTTGGCTTCGATCAAAACCATAACGGAAGGTTCACGAATCGAAATCAGGGCCTCAACACGTGCATCCTCGAACTCAGCATCGATAACCCGGTTCTCAGGAAACGGCAAGTTAGGCGGCACATGATTCAGGTCAATTGGACGGTAACCAAGGCTCCTAGCGGCGACGCGGAGTTCATCCTCCGTGAACTCAACTTGATTCCGAGTTTTGCTCACGTGTATGGCGCGGACTCGGTAGATTGAACCCGCCTCGGTTTGGCGAAGGAACCGGATATACTCCTCCGGCGCCCACTGAAAACTCTCCTTCAACTCCTTAGTTTGTTGCTGCTGGTTGCTCATTCGGCTTAGCCCCCTTAGGTTGTTCACCACTTACTTCCGTTGACTGTGATTCCTCAACCTCGAACCCGAACTTACGTAACATGCGTCGAACTTCATCCTTGGAGAGATACTCGACGCCAGTTTGAGCGCTCACTTGGGCGAGAGCAATTATGTTCTCAAAACTGAGCTCAGGTTTCTCGACACCCCAATTGAACACAACCCGGTCTTTGATTGGGTCGAAACCGTTGCTCTCTAGCAGGTCAGCGTAGATTTCCCGTTCCACCACGCGCTTGAAGAAACGACGCAGAAACTCTATCTTGCGCTCGCTAATCTCCTTGGCAACAGTGGCGCTTGCCTCAGTGAAGCCGGGCGCCGTATACAATTTGACGACGGGTGTTTGCATGCCGGCAACGGTCTGGCTCTCAATGTAGTTTACGAAGCCCTCGAAACGGGCTCTTGGGTCGATGGCCAGGGTCTTGATGTCGAACGACGTACTTCCGCTCGGATTGAATACTAGGTCCTCGTTCTGCGGTGTCTGCTCAATCGCGGTCTTGTACTCGTTCAGCTTATTGTCGCTGGCACCGGTGAAAACCCAAACGCTCTTCGGAGACGCATATCGCTCAAAGATCTTCGGCATTATGGTTTCCATTTTAGCCTTGATCTTCAGGAGACTTTCACGTGTGTAACGATCATCAACCGGATAGCTCTCCAACAGACTGCGAATGACTGGGGAACCAAAAGCTTCCCCGTCTTGCGGATTGAATCGGAAGTGAACAATGTTCGCGGCCTCAAGAGGTATCTTGCTGCCACCGATACTCTGTTCATACCACAAGACTCTCCCCGATGTTGGATCTCTCTTGATCTTTCGAATGCTGGTCAGCGGAAGAAGTTTCAAACCAGCTAGCTTTTCGTTGTCCCTGACCTTCTCAAGAAAACTGTTGCCGCCGAATACGCATTCCTTCGCATTCTGCATTAGAAGCTGATCCATGCCCTGTTCGGCGTTGAACTCCTCGACGAGTTTCTTTACGTCCGGGTTCGAAGATGTAACGAAGAAACCAACACCAACTGCCTGCTCTGCTAGGTAATCGACTGCGGCTGAAATTGAGGGGTCCTTGATGTACGCATCACGATAGACGGTCAGACTGATTGGGGCAATCTCTCCAGACGCTCTAGCAATCGGCAGCATCAAGCCTGCAGCTTCGCGAATGATGAGCAGTCTTCTACCTAACCTACCAAAGAACCCCACGAGCTCTCACCAACTGAATCATGCAGTTCGTTTTACTCGCAAAAGAGTCCCAGTTGGCGCAGATTTGCTCGCGTAAACTGCGAGAGCTACAGCCCATAATCGGTCGTCGTGCGTGCCTGCTGGATGCGAGAACTGAATTTGACCGGATTTGGTTAACTCGAAACGTTCAACGTTCAATTCGTTGGCCAATTCGAGTTGATAGGGAATGAGCACACGCTTCTGCTGCATCTGCATCTTCAGATGACCAAGAATGTCCTGCTTCACCGGAACCGTTAGCACAACGCCTTCAATGTTCGGAACTGATTTCTTCGCTTCATCGAGAAACGCTTCGCCGACACCCGTCTGGTCAATCAGAAAGCGATGCACCGTCTGTAATCGTTCCGAGAGAATCTTCAGATAGCCAATGACGCCTGTGTACTCAGTCCCCAGAGGGAAACCTTTCAGGGCACAAAGACGCAGCACATCAGGGTCTTGGCGTACGACACCTAGCCACGTATAGTCCTGTTTCTTGCCCAGGTCTACGCCCACGAAAAAATCATGTTGGAGTTGGGCCAAGATCTACCGCCCAGAAACTATGCATCCGATCTAGTTCTCGAATCTCAAGCTCGGCATCAGTACAGGTCGTTATCAGAGAGGTGGGAAGCCAACAGTCCTCGTCCTCAGCCCATTCGGCTTCCATTTCCCGCCGCCAACGCCAAGGGTCCGCTGCAAGTTGTCGTCTGATCTTAGCGAGAATGTTCTTCTTGAGAGGACCCTTCGGATCTTCCGCCTCATCCCACCTAACACGAAGGCGCTCATAATCAGAAAAGTCCGGATCGTTACACATCTTGTAAAAGACATGGTCACGAGCCCACGGCGTCGAAGTGGCGATTAGACCGCCGTTCGTTGTTCCGAGAGTAAACAGGATAGCGTCATATAGTTCCTCGTCGTCGCGGACAAAGTTGAACTCATCAGCAAATATGCGGTTCAGCGTTGGTCCACGAATCGTGTCTGGGTTGCATGGATAGGCTTCAAGAATTGACCCATTAATGAGAGCGATCTTGGTTCTCAGCGGTTTTCGACCGACCAAGAAACTCTTCGGCATTTTCTGCAGGAAAGAAGTGATCTTGCGAATCACGAGTTTGCTTTGCCGAAATGACGGACCAACGATGGCGGTCTGCCAACCATCATATTTGACGGCCTCCCAGAAGAGAAAGGCCGCCACAATGAAGGATTTCCCGCTCTGCCTACACCAGACAAGCACAATGAATTGTTTACGTTGAGCTTCAGTAAGGAACCGGATTTGATACTGAGTCGGTTCGAATCCAAGAGCTTTCTGACAGAAAGCAATCGGACCTTCCTCAGCAATCTCCTTCAGCCTAGCCCAAGTCAGAACGCCTTGGTCCCCTTGTTTCCTTCGCTTCAGGTCTTGGAGATCACGCTCAAGATCTTCCTGTTCCCTCTGAGATTGCTGCAATCTCCCTTCTGAGAGACTCATTCGTTTGCTTCACCTCGGCGAGGAGACGTTCAATGTCGCGGCGATCGTACCCGATCAGGATGGCTTGCGCAGTTCGATTGGCGGCGTTCGCAAGCCGCAACGCCTCCATGCGGGCGCGGCTATTCGCAGCCGCCTCCTCGCTCTCACTGAGTTTGAGTGCGTCCTTCATGATTGACATGGCAACATCGTACAATGCGAGGCGCTCTTTCTGCGTGTCAATATCCTTCTCGGCCTCAGTTGCAGTCCTAGTGACATCGGGGCCGTGCTTCATGCCGAAAGCGTAGGCCTGTGTCTCCAAGGTGCGAATTAACATGTCAAGGTGGTGCAGATTGGCAGCCACCCTGTTCTGGGTGGAAGCCACCCTCTCGCGAATCCAATCCATGAGAATCATTCTGATTAACGCAGCAAGCGTCAAGCCCTTGGCGGCAGCATACGTCTGCAGCGCCTTCTTCCAGATCGCCTGGAGGCGAATCACGATCCGCGGATTACCCTTCGAAGGCATCGCCGAACACATCAAGCAGGGTCGGTTCCGATGCTGTGGCCACCAAGAGCGGGGTTTCCGGCGGTGTGTAGTTGTGGATTATCAGGTTCGCGAAGTGGGTCCGTTTGCCGCCTGTCACTTTCTCTATGGATGTAGGAGAACTGATCGACCTAGAAGGCAGCCTAGCGTACAATCGTCGTACTTCAAGTCTATTGCCGATCGTCATCAGCCACTTCCCTTTCACTGAGCACAGGAGCTCTGCTAGCGCCCTGTGATCTTCGAGCGTGAATTTACCAATTCGATAGGCTGTGGTGTTAAGGTAGGGTGGATCAAGGAACAGGAACGTATCCGGATCATCGTAGCGTTCAATGCATTTGCGAAAGTCTAGATGGTCGATTTGAACGGCCTTAAGGCGTTCGTGGACGAGTCGCAGGCGCCCTAGAGCGTCCTGCATCAACATCGGCAAACTCTTCCTCGTATGCTTGTTGAAACCCCAGCCCTTGTAGGGATGAGCCCCAAAACTGCACATGATAAGGTACCAGTAACGCAGCGCGCGTTCAACTCGATCCTCAGGGACCACGCCTCTCTTGAGTTCGCGTTGCCAGCTTTGGTACAGTTCACGACTGTACAACAAGAAGTAGGCATGTTTCAGGAAGGCGTCCACATCGTCTCGAATAACCTCGAACAGGTTGACAAGTTCACCGTCAAGATCGTTGTAGACCTCTAACCTGCTAGGCGGTTTGTTCAGTAGGAGTGAAGCGGCGCCCCCGAACACTTCCACGTACGCGGAATGCTCAGGGAACAAAGGAAGTAGCCGCGACACCAACCCCTGCTTTCCGCCAATATAGCGAACAAAACAGAGACGTGATGGCAATGAAGGCTGACAACCTAGCGATTTGCCCACATTTCTACAGGCATAACCCTCGCTTCCGCAGAACTAGAAGCGAGATCACGAGGACGATCACGAACTCGAGGATACTGAGGCTCGGAAACTCTGGGATCGGGTAGATCCAAGACACAACCATAAACCATGTCTGCCCATAGTCGTGCTCCAACGTGGCCGTGACCGTCCAGTTCCCGTAAGGCGCATCTTCCGGTAGCTGGAAAAGCAGAACCTCAGTGCGGTTCGGATTCCAAACTGGTGTGAAGACGAGGTTTGTTAGGTTCGGGGTATCCACGTAGATCCATAAACTCGTGTTCGCGCAGGGGCAGACCGGTAGGGTTACGTAGATTGTTACGATGTCGCCCGGCATGTATTCGCGGGCATCGGTCACAACACTGACCGGAGCGAGGAAATTGCCGCTGCTCGCCAGCAAGGCGAGTAAGAGGACGAGACCTACTTGTTCCAAGCCAACAACACCATCAACGCGGAACCAGCGGCAACGGTCACTATGGCCATGAACGCTCCGAGAACTCCACGCACGGCGCTGGCCAGAACCAGCATCAGAAGCGTGTAGGCGAGAACGAGAGCGAAGGCAACCATTCTCATCTCACTGATGGATAGGTGAGGTAAACCCTGAATGTACGTGAGCCGCGGTTTCAAGCAGTTCTGGCAAAACAGGACATAGATCAATTTCCCTTCGCTATCCCGCAGCGGCACATTCGTCGTCTCATCGTACGGATGGAAGGTGCCGCAAAGCTGGCAGGCAACCCACGGGTTTGTTCTACTCAAAGCCCTAATCATCTCGTTTCGGTTTGATCTGGACGCTGCGCTCAACAACAACCTTCAAGCCAATCGACAGGTACGCCATCAGCGAGAGCACACTGGAAATCAAAATCGCAACCATCAGCAGGATCAGCAACAGGTCTCGTAGCGGCAACGACAGGATCCTAGCCACATCCAAGCCGTTGAGCTCAGCGGCGAGAACCACGCTGCTCCCTACGAGACTTAGGAGAAAGTTGAGCAGGAAACGTTTCTCCGCCCGCTCCAACTCCAACTCGCGAATAGAACTGAAGGCGACTCGCGTCAACACCACACCGTGCCGACTCAGAATATGCCCCGTTAGGATTCGAGCTCTACTTCGATTGCTCATTCCTCAAACACTCATACGCATGATACCCGTTCGCGCGACCCGCTCCCGTCAACCACCTGGGATTCGAGGCCCGCGACAGAAACGGAATGCGAGCCGCATCGCATGATCGCATAACCGCCCACTTCAACGCGGCCGGTGCAACATCTGGGTAGGCCTCCCTCAGAAGAGCGATGAGACCAGTCACATGCGGCGTCGCGTAACTCGTACAGTCAAACATCGCATAACGGCCGCGACCGAAGGCGATCGGTATCGCAGCCGTAATCTGAACCCCAGGGGCAACACAATCAGGTTTCAGTCGCCCATCCAAAGTTGGCCCGCGGGAACTCCGTTTGTCGACAACATCGTGAGCATTCACTTTCCCAACCGTTAGGGCGAGTTCCGCCGCGCCAGGGCTTGCGATAGTCTGCAGCCCTGGGCCACCGTTGCCCGCAGCGGCCACAACTACGATACCATGCTCAACTAGGTAGTTTACCTCTCGGCTTAGCGGGTCGGTGCCATCCGTCACGAATGGGCTTGCGAACGATAGGTTGATTACGTGTACGCCAAGCTGTCGGAGTTTCTCGCAGGCGTCTATTGCGCTAGCTATGAAGCCGTATGATTGGCTTCTGTCCTTCGCCACCATCAGACTAGCGCGTGGAGCGATCCGATTGATAAGCCACACAACGCCGGTCTCATGCCCGGCAAGATCATCTGTTCGCGGATCGTTCGCAATAACACTGAACGCGTCGATCGTGGCATTTCGCAGATCCGGATGCGAGAGGTCAATACCAGTTCCAACGACGCCCACCCTTACCCTGTAGCCGGTTAAGCCGCGTTGCCAGAGAGGGAGCACGTTGATCTGTTTCAGCGACTGCAAAACTTCCTTCAGCCCTCAATGGGGAATCATCCCAAACCGACTGAACCAAATCGCTCGCGGCAAGCGCCGCAAGTTCCTTCGCGTACGTTTCTATGAGCAGAAAATTCAGGTGCGGATATACGCGGAGCACCTTGGCGGCGCCCGCAAGCTTCACAACCCGCGCGATATCCAAGGTTTCAACCCAAACCCTCACTGGTCTCGATTCGAGCTCAGGATCCGAAAGGCCTGCAATCTTCATTCGGAAACTCGTGGGCTTCAGCTTCGCGAGTGGGAACGGAAACTCAGCTAACTCGCGCCTTAGTTTACTTGCCATCTTCACGCGCCACCAATGCCGCGAATATTGCGAACAGTAAAGCGGCAACCAGAACCAGCATGATCGCGAGAGCGAAGATGTCAGTGGGTTCGTCGATCGGGAAGATGTAGTGAAGCACCGAGGCGCACAGGAGCAGCAGAGCAATGAATACGCCAGTGTAGTAGCTTAACGCGAACCTACGCATCTCGAATCCACTTCTCGCGCAGTTTCCTTAAGGCCTCCTGGGCTTCAGGCGAACGCTCTGCAGGGCTCATCTCAACGGGCTCCGTTTTGACTGGTGGAACGTATTCGAACGGTTCTGGAGGAAACTCCGGCTGCTTCGCCGCGCGTTCTGCTGGAATCTCGATCGGGCCGGGTATGATTTCGCGTGCAATCTGATCTTTGATTATGTTATCGTAGACGGTGCAGCGATGCGCATACCACATCATCCCCAACCACCAGGCGCCCACGATGAGGTACCATGCTGGAATCCACAATTTGATGTTAGGACGCCAAGGGTCGAGAATGTACACGCCCCCGAGAATCCAATTCGTCCAACTCCGCTCGTTGAGGCGACACCAAACTGGGTCCGGGCAGAAGAAGAAGAACGCGAAATCTTCAACCATCCAGCTGAACGGATAGTTGCCGACGAACGTCAACAGGAAGTAGCGCTTGCCCTTCGCGAACATGGAACGAGATTTGATCAGCGAGAAGCCGCCCGTCACACACAGGAACAGGATGCCTAACGCGACATTGTACGTGCTGAAATGTCCGAGAAGCCATAGGCTCTGCGTGGCTGCGTGGGCTGGGTTTGACGTGTC
>Ga0315282_10006220_pt1 | contig 20055 bp, 17 predicted proteins | sample YL17G07_20_MG_FD_203693 | JGI IMG/M metagenome (GOLD analysis project Ga0315282, IMG submission 203693) | Sediment microbial communities from Yellowstone Lake, YNP, Wyoming, USA - YL17G07_20 | ecosystem: Environmental > Aquatic > Freshwater > Lake > Sediment | place: USA: Wyoming | collected... | reverse complement strand
AATGGAATGGTCCGTCCGAGGTGCAAACGCAATTATCTCTCTTCGATGCACAATCAAGTCGAATCGCTTCGAAGACTATTGGGAGGCACGGGCGCCATAATTTACCCCACTTTTATGTCGCAGGCCCTTGTTCCTCTCCGCCAGAATTTCTTAAGCCCCATATCCAGGAGTAAGAGCCGGCATCCATACAAGATATGGCTTTTTTCTTTCCGGATAAAAGAACCAAACTCTTCCTCCTGAGAGGGAAATCGCCCATTCCGTATCTCGACGGGACGAATGCGACTGTGTTGAATGCTTTTATGTCCTAGACTGTTTCGCCATGGGGTTTCGAGTACTACAGGGCAAGCCACATCCGCACTTTCCGCAGACGTCGCTCGTCTCGAGGTTGGAGAAATACCCTTCATTCTTTAACAGATGTCGGTTACAGGCGTGACGGTCAAACCGATCGATGAAGAGCGCATCGTAAATGCAGTGGTCCACACAGACCGAACACTCGGCGGCTCCGCCGAAGTGAAGGCAGAATTCCTGGCCTGGTCGAGGGGTGGGTGAAAAGGCTGCCTCTGTGACCAAAGAACCAAAACGACCACAGCAGCCCTTCTCAGTGATGAGCCATCGGTTCAGACCGAATCTGCCGAGACCTGCAATAAAAGCAATGTGACGATGAGACCAGTCGCTCATAAGAACGGCCGGATCATAATTGTGGGTGGGAGGAGGAAACACTGCCCTGGAGCCCCCTGCCTCTAGAAGGCTCTTCAAATGCTCGCCCAATTCACTGATCAGGCGGTTTGTTTCAACATACGCCACTGCCCAGCTGCGAGCGGGATAGAAACCTGCCTGGTCGTTTTCTTTCTGCAGTGCGTTTTCGAAGGGAATGAAAAAGGCGATCACTGTCCGGGCGGATGGAAGGAGTTCCCGAGGCAGGGCGTGACTGGACCGGACCACTTCTTTGAGCTTGGGGAATAGAGGGTCATCCGCAGACGCAAAGCCCACCAGCGGTTTCTTCCATTTCGTCACAATGGGCACTTTTTCCGCATAGCCTCTTACGAATTGAACGATCTCCCTGATGATGTGTTTCTGATCCATGATCCTGTCCTCCTTCTCCGAAACTGAAGCTTCCCTCAGGGCTCCCAGCCGACTTGCCCGTGACCCGATTTTCTCGCGGGCAAGTCGGCTGGAGGCCCCGCCTTCCTGCCGGTAGGCAGGGGCGGGGAGGGCGGAAACGGACTCCCGCAGTGGAGTCAAAACCGACCCTGTAATCATATTTACATTAGCCGGAAGCCCCGCCCTGTGGGCGGAGAGCTTCACTCAAGGATTTCCAGTTGGGCATAACACACCTTTAGCCGCTTAACGCCCACCGTCTGGAAAATGATCGTGGCCTTCTGATCCTCATCCGTCCCTTCCACCGACCGCACCCTTCCCACGCCATATTTGGAGTGTTTGACCTTCATCCCAATCTTGAGGGGATAGAAACCTTCCGGACTGAGAGCCCACTCCTCGGAGGGAGGTGAAGAGACCTCCTGTTCACGATGGTTCCTGAAGACATCGGAGGCATGAGAAGGTTCATTCGTCTCAGGTTGCACGAAATCTGCAAAGGGTTCTTCAGACCAGGATCGGTCTTCTTCGGGCTTCGGTTCCTCGATGTCAATTATCTCGGACGGAAGTTCTTCGAGAAAACGAGAAGGGAGATTGGCACGTCCCACTCCGAAGGTGGATCGACGCTCTGCCCGTGAGAGGAAGAGCTTCTCCTTTGCTCGGGTGATCCCCACGTAACAGAGCCTACGTTCTTCTTCTAGGTCTTCAATCTCTTCCCCCCTCCGATAGTGGGGAAGAAGTCCTTCCTCCATGCCAACGATGAAGACCACAGGAAACTCGAGTCCTTTTGCACAGTGTAACGTCATCAACGAGACTCGGTTTCCCTTGTCCTCGTAAAGGTCGATATCGGATACCAACGAAACCTTATCCAGAAAGGTTTCAAGGGACACCTCCTCTTCTCCGTGTTCAAATTCCATCATCCCGCTAACCAATTCGTCGATGTTCTCTGCTCGGGAGAGGGCTTCGTCTGTTCCTTCCTCCTTGAGACGATCGAGGTATCCTGTTTTGGTGAGAATCGATAGGATCAATTGACTAAGAGAGAAGGCAGAGACATCCTTTCGGAATTCTTCCATCATTTGGATGAACGCGTCAATCTTTGTCTTTGTCGCAGAAGAAAGCCAGTCCTCCTTCAAGGCCTCTTTCAATCCTTCGTAAAGGGTGAGCCCCTTTTCTCTACAGAGTGTTTCGATCCTTTCTAATGTTTTCTCTCCAATCCCTCTGGGAGGGATATTGATGATCCTCTTCAAGCTCAGGCCATCGGAAGGGTTGGCGATCAGTTTGAGGAACGCGAGGATGTCCTTGATCTCTTTCCGCTCGTAAAACTTGACTCCTCCCACGATGACATAAGGAACCTGTTGTTTGACCAGCTCCTCTTCAACGGGGCGGGATTGGGCATTGATCCGGTAAAAGATCGCAACATCCCGATAGGTTCTCCCGGAGGTTATAGCTCCCTCTGGAGGAGGTGAAGAGGGATGGCATTGTTCCAAGACTTTCTGAACCACAAACCGTGCTTCCTCCGCTTCATCCTCGGCTGCATGAAAGGTGAGAAGCTCTCCCTCTGGGTTCTCCGTCCAGAGGGCCTTCTCCTTTCGAAACCGGTTTCTTCGAACAACATGATTGGCCGCCTGCAGGATGTTCTGGGTGGACCGGTAATTTTGCTCAAGAGTAATGATTTTTGTCTTCGGAAAGTCCTTCTCAAAATTAAGAATGTTCCCGATCTCTGCCCCTCTCCAACGATAGATAGACTGATCATCGTCCCCGACCACGCAGATATTCTGATGTCTTTCCACCAGACGTCTGATCAGATGATACTGAATGAGGTTGGTGTCCTGGAATTCGTCCACCATCACGTATCGGCAGAGATCCTGATAGGACGTCAACACCTCTGGAAACCGATGGAACAGGATCACAACGAAATGGAGGAGATCCTCAAAATCCAGGGCATTGTTTCTGCGAAGGTTTTCTTGGTATCGTTGGTAGACCAGCGCCAGACGTTTTTGAAAGATGTTAAACTGGGAGGGCTTGTACTGGTCCGGAGTGATCCCGTCGTTCTTCAATTTTCCGATGGTCGCCAGAAATGCCCGAGGAGGATACGTTTTGAAGTCCAGATCCAACTCCTTCATCACCGTCTTCATATGCCGCTCCTGATCCTGTTCATCATAGATGACAAAATTCTTGTGAAACCCCAAGACGTCAATATGGCTCCTCAGAATACGGACACAGGCCGAATGAAACGTCGAGATCCAGGCCCCTTTCGACGAGGCTCCGAGAAGGTGGTCAACCCGTTCCCGCATTTCATCCGCTGCTTTGTTTGTGAATGTTACCGCCAAGATGTTCCAGGGGGGTACTCTTTTTTCCTCGATCAGGTACGCAATGCGGTAAGTCAAAACCCGTGTCTTTCCGCTTCCCGCTCCTGCAAAGACGAGGAGCGGGCCCTCGGTTTCCAATACCGCCTTCTGTTGAACGGGATTGAGATCCTGAAGGAGGGGCATGAGAATTTACTCTATTCCACCGTGACGCTTTTGGCGAGATTCCTCGGCTGATCAACATCGGTTCCCTTAAAGTCAGCCATATAGTAAGCGAGCAACTGAAGAGGCAACGTAAGGAGGATGGGAGTGAGTGAAGAAAGGGTTTCTGGGATGACGATGATGTCATCGACCTTCTTCTCGATCGTCTGATCCGACGGAGAAGCGAGGGCGATCACTTTTCCCTCTCTCGCTTTCACTTCTTCAATGTTCGAGATGACTTTGTCATAAACCTCATTCTTGGTCGCAAGGACGACCACGGGCATGTCTCGGTCAATGAGCGCAATCGGACCATGCTTCAATTCACCAGCTGGGTATCCTTCGGCATGGATATAAGAAATTTCTTTCAACTTGAGAGCGCCTTCCAGGGCGATCGGATAGTTGATCCCCCGCCCCAGATAGAGAAAGTCCCTTGCCTGGAGGTACTTCCTCGCGATCTCGGCCACATGTTTCGAGGATTTAAGCGTCTCTTCCATCCGATGAGGAATTTTGATCAATGCTTCGAGCAGGGTCTTCCCTTCTTTTTCGGAAATCGTGCCCACCTCTCTTCCGATGCGAACGGCGAGAAGAAAAAGAATGACGAGCTGGGTGACGAAAGTCTTCGTAGAAGCCACACCGATTTCTGGTCCGGCATGGGTGTAGATGACATGATCGGAATCTCTGGCTAAGCTCGATTCAACCACGTTGCAGATGGAAACCGTCTTCATCCCCTTTCGTTTGCCTTCTCTCAAGGCAGCCAGGGTATCAGCCGTCTCGCCCGACTGGGAGATGGCCACCATCAAATCATGCTCCCCCAGGATGGGATTCCGATACCGGAATTCAGAACCAATGTCGGCCTCCACTGGAATACGGCACAGATTTTCGATGAGGAATTTTCCCACCAGGGCCGCATGATACGACGTGCCACAGGCGATCAGAATGATCCGACGGATCTTCTTTAAGGTGTCTCGATCCAGCCGGACATCATCGAGGATCACGTCGCCTTTCTCTTCAGAGAGTCGGCCACGAATCGTATCGGTCACGGCCCTCGGCTGTTCAAAGATCTCCTTGAGCATAAAGTGCTTGTAGCCACCCTTTTCCGCCATGAGGGGGTTCCAGTTGATGTGTTTCGGTTCTCTGAAAACCTCCTCTCCCTTGACGTTGGTGACACGGACTCCCTTGGAAGAAAGCACCGCGATGTCGCCATCCTCCATGAATATGAAGCGTCTCGTGTAGGGAAGAAGCGGAGGGACGTCGGAAGCAAGGAAATATTCCCCTTCGCCGAGACCAATGACGAGGGGAGCCTCGTTTCTGGCGCCGATCAAACACCCTTGGTCACCCTCACATAGGATCCCCAGAGCATAGGAGCCTTTGACTTTCTCCAGGGTCATTCGCACGGCCTCGGGGAAAGAGTGTCCTTCTCGGATAAATTCATCAATGAGATGGGCCACGATCTCTGTATCCGTTTCAGAACTAAAGACATGACCCTTCCTTGTGAGGAATTCCTTCAAGGGAAGGTAATTTTCAATGATCCCGTTATGAACAACGGCCACTTTGCCCGCCTTGTGAGGATGGGCGTTTTCGTCTGAAGGCTTTCCATGTGTGGCCCACCGCGTATGTCCGATCCCCACTCTTCCGTCAAAGGCCTCCTGTTCAATAAGCTCCTCCAGCCGGGCTAATTTTCCTACCCTCCTACGGATTTCAATCTTTTCGCCATGAAAAACGGCAATGCCTGCCGAATCATACCCCCTGTACTCGAGCCGTTTCAGGCCCTCGATCAGGACCTTGGTCGTTTCCCTCGGGCCAATATATCCGATGATCCCACACATGGGTTAGCTCTTCTCCTTTTTCACTTTTGCATGATGAAGCTTTGCCTTCTTGTTCCATCCTTTGATATTCTTCTGCGGTACTCGGCTGATGGCAAGAGCTCCATCGGGGATATCCTTCGTGACCGTGGCCCCTGCACCGATGGAGGCATCATTTCCGATCTTCACCGGAGCCACTAATTCCACGTTCGAACCTACAAAGACTCGATCGCCGATGATCGTCTGATGCTTCTCAAAGCCGTCGTAATTGCACGTGATTGTCCCCGCACCAATGTTGACATCCTCCCCGAGGGTCGAGTCGCCGATGTAGGCGAGATGGTTTGCCTTGGTTCCTTTCCCGATCACCGACTTCTTAACCTCTACGAAATTCCCGATCTTCGCCTTCGCTCTAATCTCGCTCAAGGGCCTGAGATGAGCGAAGGGTCCGATGGTCGCTCGATCCTCAATCTTGCTTTCTTCAATGACGGAGCTGGAACGAACGGTCACCTCGTTGCCCACGATCGTGTCAGAGATGACCGTATTGGACTCAATGATACACCTTTCACCGATCCTTGTTCTGCCCTGAAGGAGACAATTAGGGAACAAGATGGTATCTATTCCCACCTCCACCCCTTTGTCCACGTAGGTTGTCCTCGGGTCGACCACGGTCACCCCCGAGAGCATCAGGGCTTTCATCTTTTCCTGTCTCAGCACTTCATCGGCAATCGCAAGGTCGATGCGGGTGTTGATCCCCATCACCTCTACGGGATCTTTCACTTCATACGTAGAACATTTGAACCCTTTTTTTCCTGCTATGTGGACGAGATCAGTCAGATAGTATTCACCCTGTGCATTTTCACGTCCAATTTCTTTCAACCCTTTCCTCAAGAAGGCAGCATCGATACAGTAGATTCCCGTATTGATCTCTCGGACCTTCCGTTCGTCTGCCGTGGCATCTTTCTCTTCCACAATCCGTTCCAACCAGCCATCCCTATCGTGAAGGATCCGTCCATACCCAAAAGGGTCTTTCACAGCGACGGTCATGACAGAAAGGACAGGTCGGGTCGCATGAAAAGCATCGATAAAGGACCGAAGGGTCTCGATCTTGACCAAGGGAACGTCCCCACAGAGAATCAACACGGTCCCTTCAAACCTTTCAAGAAGTGGAAGGGTCTGTAAGACGGCATGCCCCGTACCGAGTTGTTCTTTCTGGAGGACAAACTGAACAAGACGATCTTTAAAAACGCCCTGGATTCGATCCGCTTGATGTCCCACAACCACCACGGTTTTTTCGGCTTCGATGCCGTCAATGGCAAGGTCAACAGTATAGGAGAGCATGGGAACCCCTAATAGAGGATGGAGGACTTTTACCAGGTCCGACTTCATCCGAGTCCCTTTCCCTGCCGCGAGAATGACTACTGCGATTCCCTTCAACGCTCCACTCGCCTAATGAAATTAGCCATTTATACTATGATAGGTCGTTTTAGTCAACCCAACAAAAGGATGAAAATCATCTCATCCAGCCGTTCGCTTGGGGGACCCATCCCGTGCTTTGGAAAAAGTGATGAAGAATACCGAAACAACAATGAGCGACGCTGCCATCAAGATTCTCGCCGTTAATGGTTCGCCTCCTAATGCCCATCCGAGAAAAACTGCGACCACCGGGTTGACGAAAGCGAAGGTGGAAACCCACGCGGGCGCACAGACCCTTAACAACCACATGTAAGCATTAAAACCCACCAACGATCCAAAGAGGATCAGATAAGTCAGTGCCAGGAGGGATCGAGCGGTTATGGCAGAGAGATCAATACTGGCGAGTTCCCCACGGAGCATTCCGACCACAAGAGCGATCATCCCCCCAGCAAGCATTTCCATTCCCATCGAGAGTATCGGAGAGGAAGGGAGTTTGGCATGCACTGAATAAAGAGACCCTGTGGCCCAGGAAAAGGCTGCAACCATAACCATGGCAGTACCCAGAAGATTAAACTTGCCTCCTTCTGGTGAATGCCACGGTTGAAACAACAGCGCAACTCCCACAAACCCAATGATAAGACCCAGGACCACTCTGCTACTGGGCGCCGTGCCGCGGGGCCGCATCCAATCCAGTATCACCATCCAGAAAGGAACCGTCGCTGCCAGCAACGCTGCCAGCCCCGATGGGATCCTTTGTTCCGACCATGATATCAAGCCATTGGCAAGGACAAGCATCAACAGACCTATGATTGCTGTCGACTTCCACTGGGATAAGTCAGGACGAGACGCACCGCCTATTCGTGCCCAAAGGTACAGGATGAACCCAGCGATTAGAAACCGGGTCCCCACCATAAGAAACGGAGGCAAGACCTCTACCGCAAAGCGTATGGCTAAATAAGTAGAGCCCCAAATGGTGTATACGGCTGCAAAGGCTGTAAAAATTAATGCGCGGGAGGCAGTTGATGGATTTGGGAGATCGATCATTTTCACTGTACTTTACCGTTTGCTCCGGCGGAGCAAACGCACTTATTAACAAGAGCAACAAATAGTTTGCACTTCCAAGAACCGGTCCTCACCGCCCACTCGTCTCCAATGGTGGAACTCGTTCGAGGCACAGAGGACGCCGAGAGAGGATACATTTTCTGGAGAATCGGTGAGAGGCCGATTCTCCAGAAGCCCCACGGCCTCGTCATCGAACTACCTCAGACGCCATGGATTTTTGATTTGCCCCGGGAACTGCCCGGGACAAATCAAAAAATCCCATCTCTGCGATCTCAGCGACTCTGCGGTGAAGGCAATCTATTTTGTGCTCCCCTTAATAATACATCATATCTCATTTCCTCCTCTAAATCTCATGCATCTTCATAGCGAAGCTCCTCGCGCCTGCCTACCGCAGGCAGGCACAGCGCGGGGCTTGCGGGGTACGCTCCGGTCACATAAGAAAATCGTTCTCTAGTCTGGAGTGTTTCGGGGAGAGAGTAGAGCTTGAAAAATAGCGTAAAAATTTGTAAAAGTAGAGAATGCGATTCAATCTGACCTTCCCAGAGAACAAGCCCTTCGATGTAGTGGGGATGGGACTCAATTCTGTGGACTTTCTCGTTCTCCTTCCCGAATACCCTGCCTCGAATTCCAAGATGCGCATCCGCCGGTTTGAAAAATCAGGAGGAGGCCAAGTGGCCACGGCCCTGGTGGCTTTGAGCCGTTGGGGTATGAGAACCAAGTATATCGGAAAGGTGGGAGCTGACGAGCTGGGTCAGTATGCTCTCGAATCCATTCGCCAAGCAGGCGTGGAAGTCTCTTCTGTCACTGTAGAGTCCCAAGCATCGAACCAGTTTGCGACAATTATTGTGGATGGGACGTCAGGGGATCGCACGATCCTCTGGGATCGTGATGATCGGTTGATGTATCGCGACGGAGAGCTGAAAAAAGAAGACGTTTGCCCTGGCAAGATCCTCCTTCTCGACGGCCACGACATCCGAGCGGCACTCCAGTGCGCCCGATGGGCAAGAGAGGAACATATTCCTGTCATTATCGACGTGGACAAGGTCGACCCGTTGACTCACGAGTTGATCAAGGACATCGATTTTGTTGTCACGGGCTCACGATTTCCAACTCTGTTCACAGGGATTTCAGATCGCGAAAAAGCGTTTCTCGAGCTGCAGAAGCATATCTCCGGGTTTCTCTCTACCACGTTGGGTTCTGAAGGCGCCATGGCTCTGGTCGAAGGAAAAATCCTCTACGTGAAAGGATTCAAAACTGACGTTGTTGACACAACCGGCGCAGGCGATGTCTTCCACGCGGGGTTTATTTACGGACTTCTTCAAAATTGGGATATTGGAAAAATCCTGCAATTCGCCAACGCCGTGGCTGCCCTCAAATGCCGTGAGCTTGGTGGCCGAAAAGGAATCCCAACGCTGAGAGAAGTTCAGGAGTATCTGAATCCATCTTGAGACCGTCGGTGTAGGGTCTCGATGGTGTCTGCGGATATACAGGTTAGATTGGTTATCACTTCTTCTTCAACTTGCTCTCTTGATCAGCGAGGTAGTCTCGAATACGACAGATTTTCACGCCATGGATCGTCTGCCCGAAGTACTTCCCAAAATGTAGCATATCGCCTGTGATCAGGTAATTTGCCTTTGCTGAGATTGCAGCGAGCAACACAGGTCTATCTTTCTCGGGTAGCTCAAGAGGACACGGTGTTCGGGGATCGACTTCAGGTACTAAACGCAGCTTAGAAACGCATGCATCCAATTTCTCGATTTGTTCTGGTTCTAAAAGGTTGCGCTTGGCTTCTTCAACGACATAAGAAGAAGCAAGGAGGAGGCCATGTTTCTTGCGGGCAAACTCTAATAAACGAAGGGGGCCTGGGCTCCCATAGGCAATTGAAAAGAGGACATTAGCATCGAGAAAGATGCGATCAACGGTCATGAGCCTTTGGGTTTATCATGAGGAATCGATTCGGGATCTACACCCAGCTTACGGGCTTCTTGGACAGCCCACTCGTAGTCTTCTAGCGTGACAGCGCTATTTAGGAGAAATTCGGCTTTCCTCTCTGGACTATAAATCTCCAAGGGTAACGTCACCACAGGCCGTAAAAGGACACCTTCGGCTCGGCTTTCTGCAATAAGGATGGACCCTTCTTTCATTCCATATTTCCGGCGGAGCCCAGCGGGAATAACCACCGTTCCCCGTTTCCCGATTTTGGTCGTCTCTCCTTCCATAATTCTTCACCCCACAATATCTGAATATCAGATGTTCTTACTTTTGTCAATAGCATCGTTTCTGACATTGTGCACATACAAAGACAGTTGACTGTTTTCTGTGCTTTTCATAGAATGCAGATGGAACCTTTCTATGGTGGCTCGTTCGTCTGCCGCTTCCATACTCGCGATGCATCTGATCGCTCGATTCGTGTTCCAGTGTTAGCACATTGGTTCCGATTCGTGCCCTCTCCCGTGACCGCTGAGCTTGCTGAGTTACCAAACAAGAAAAATAAATTTGAGATCCCAGAGGATTAGATAATGGGAGGCGAATTCTATGCCCACTCGCTACCTGGAAAACCACCAGAGGATTGGCATCGACTTGAGGACCATTTGAAGGCGGTTGCCGAAATGGCCCGGGGCTTTGCGGATGATTTCAACGCCTGCGACTGGGCGTATCTGGCGGGATTGACTCATAGAAGTGGAATTGAGAGGAAAAGGCTTTAAATATGTTTCGTAACACTGATTATATTGCTCATCGCAGAGAAAAAGACGGAGAAATACAAAGTCTGGTCGATCACCTTGAAGAAGTTTCAAAGAAAACGGGTGAGTTTGCTTCAAAGATCGGGCTGAAAGAGCAAGGTGAGTTGCTTGGGCTTTTACACGATATTGGAAAAGCAAGTCAGGAATTTGAGCAATACATTAAATCATCTGTTGGTCTTATTAACCCTGACGAAGATGAGTATGTTGATGCGGTTGGATTGAAGGGAAAAGTCGATCATTCTACCGCTGGCTCACAACTTGTCTATAGAAAATTGGCTCACAATGGAAATGATGCGATTTTTGTTGCGCAAGTCTTGTCATTGTGTATAGCCTCACATCATTCCGGCTTGATAGATTGTATTTCTCCTGAAGGCATAGATACCTATTTAAAACGCATGGGCAAAGGAGAAGAAAAGGCGCATCTCGATGAAGTGCTCGGAAAACTTAGCGATAGGGTGAAAGAACTCATAATAAACCGATTGCAATCGAAAGAGTTTTTACGGAATCTTATATGCCAGTTTACGGCATTGAAAACAGCTCAAGATTCTCAGAAAACTCGTGCCTTAAAATGTGGCCTGCTGGTACGGTTTCTTTTTAGCTGCCTTATTGATGCTGACAGGTTGAATACGGCTGATTTTGAAGCACCAAACTTAGCAAAATTGCGGAATCAAGGGAATTATGATGATTGGCCTGTTTTGATAAAAAGATTAAACAAAAAGCTGAAAGGTTTTGATCCACCAAAAGGAATTAATGCCGCACGGCAAAAAATATCACAAGCGTGTCACGATTTTTTTGATAAACCAAAAGGTCTGTATCAACTGACTGTCCCGACTGGCGGTGGAAAAACATTTGCCAGTCTGAGATTTGCTTTGCATCATGCGGATAAATACAAGATGGACAGAATTATCTATGTGCTGCCATATACTACTATTATTGACCAAAATGCTGATGAGATACGCAAGGTTTTAGAAGGAAAGGATGAGAAAGGAAAATATCTAAATCGTGTGGTGTTGGAACATCATTCTAATCTGATGCCCGACAAAGAGACAGCAAGGCAAAAGGTGCTTTCTGAAAATTGGGATGCACCTGTTGTGCTGACGACCAATGTGCAGGTTCTGGAGGCTTTATTTGGTTCTGGGACGCGAGGTGCACGCAAAATGCATCAGCTTGCGAACGCAATAATTATTTTTGATGAAGTCCAGACCTTACCAGTAAAGTGCGTACAGTTGTTCAATATGGCCGTGAACTTTTTAGTAAATAATTGCGGTTCTACAGTTGTGCTTTGTACCGCGACTCAGCCGCTTTTGGATAAGATCGAACCGAAGTCAAGGGCATTGCCTATCACCGAAGAACAACAGATGGTCCCTAATGCGAAACAGTTATTCGATGATCTGAAGCGTGTTGAGGTTTATGACAAAACGAAAATTGGCGGCTGGACAAACGATGAGATAAAAGAGCTTGCGAGGCAACAAGTTGTTAATGCAGGCAGCGCTTTGATAGTGGTAAATACGAAAACATCGGCACGCGAGATTTATCAGCAATGCAAGCAGATAGACAGTGTGAAAACATTTCACTTGAGCACACACATGTGTCCAGCGCACCGTATGCATGTGCTTGATCAAATCAAATCATGCCTTAGACCTTGGGACTTTGGGTTATATGGTCCGCCTAAGCCGGCTATTTGTGTTAGCACGCAGCTTATTGAAGCAGGCGTCGATATTTCCTTCGGGTCGGTTATTCGGTATCTTGCAGGGCTTGATTCTATTGCTCAGGCAGCGGGGCGATGTAATCGCCATAACGAACAATATCCGACGCTGGGCAAGGTCTACATAATTAACCCAGCGGAAGAAAATATAGAGAGGCTTGATGATATCAGAATAGGCAAAGAGAAGGCCGAGCGAGTGCTCGGCGAATTTAAAGACAACCCCGCAAGACTTGGGAATAACAGAATAAGTCCTGAGGCGATGGAGCAATATTATCAGTATTATTTCTATCAAAGGGCGCAAGAAATGAATTATCCCGTTACTGCTAATTCTTCTGTCGGACGAGAAGATAATTTGTTCAATCTCCTATCAGTTAATTCATTGTCAGTAGATGAGTATAAGCGAATCAATGAGAAAACGCCTGAAATACCATTGAGGCAAGCATTTATGTCTGCTGCTAAATCTTTTGAGGTAATTGAAACAGTAGCAAGAGGAATTATTGTGCCGTATGACGAAGAAGGGAAAGAGCTTATCAGTAGACTTTGCTCCGTTCAGGAATTAGAAAAGCAATATAGATTAATCCGGAGGGCGCAGCGTTATTCGGTAAATGTGTTCCCGGATGTATTGAACAGACTAAGAGAGCAAGCCGTTCGTGAAGTACAGAAAGGTTCAGGAATTTTGTATCTTGATGAACGGTACTATAGCGATGAATTCGGGCTAAACGAGAAGCCTGTAAAAGACATGGGGTTTTTAACTGCTTGATTAAAAGGAGGTGTTCATGGAAAAAGAAAACAGAGTTGAGTTCAAAGTTTCTGGGAAATACGCCCTCTTTACTGATCCGCTGACAAAGATCGGCGGAGAGAAATGTTCTTATCACATCCCGACATATGAAGCTTTGAAGGGTATATTGAGTTCGGTCTATTGGAAGCCGACTATTGTTTGGATTATCGATAGGGTCAGGGTTATGAAGCGTATCAGGACGCAGACACGAAGCGCAAAGCCTGTTGAGTATGGCGGGGGCAATTCTCTTGCAATCTATACTTATCTTGCCGATGTTGAGTATCAAGTTCAGGCGCACTTTAAGTGGAACATGAATCGCAAGGATATGGAGAACGATAGGAATGAAAACAAACATTTTTTTGTTGCCAAGCGAATGGTGGGGAAGGGAGGGAGAAGGGACATATTTTTGGGTGCGCGGGAATGTCAGGGATATGTTGAGCCGTGTAGATTTGGAGAAGGCCAAGGATTCTATGACAACTACGGTGAACTTTCTTTTGGCCTAATGCTTCACGGATTTGATTATCCGGATGAATCTGGAAAGAATGAGTTTCATTCGCGGTTCTGGAAAACAGAAATGATAGATGGTGTTGTGACGTTTCCTCGACCCGAAGACTGTCCATATCGTAAGTTCATCCGACCTATGCAGCCTCAAGAAATACAAACAGTTGGATTGAACGAAGAAGGTTTGCTCGAAGGATTTGAAGAGGAGATTGCACAATGAGCTGGATACAAAAATTATATGAAACCTATGAGAATTGTCAGTCAATGATTGGTTATTCCACAGATGAGAATAAAAGACCCCTTCTTCCTATTTGCCATATGACGGCTCAAGCACACATAGAAATCGTCATTGATCAGGAAGGCAATTGTCTAAAAGGGCGCTCTCGCGTGGTAACCGACAAGAATGATGCGGCGACGATTATCCCATGCACAGAAGGTTCAGGAAGCAGGGCAGGGAAAAAACCTGAATGTCATCCCCTATGCGATCAACTTCAATATGTTGCGGGTGATTTTGAGGAATATGGAGGCACAGTGACTTCCGGATTTGTTAAAGATCCTGAAGAACCATTCAGGAACTATATCAAGGTCTTGACTGATTGGTGCCAATCGAAATATGGTCATCCCAAAGCACAAGCAGTACTGAGATATGTCAAGAAGAAAACTCTGATCAAAGACCTGATAGCAGACCAAAAACTATTTGTTGGGGAGGACCGGAAATTCTTGACAAAGCGTGAAAGGAAGAGACAAAAAAACACCTCAGATATTTTTGCAGTTGTTGGTTCGCAAGAGGATTCATTCATTCGTTGGGAAATTGAAGTTCCCGGAGAGCTTGAAACTAAAGTCTGGAAGGACAAAACTCTGTGGGAAAGCTGGATACAGTACTATTTCAGCACAAAAAAGAAAGAACCTCTTTGTTATGTAAAAGGAGAAGATGACTTTCTATCGCTTCAACATCCGAAATATATCCGAGTAAGAGGTGATGGAGCAAAGCTCATCTCCTCTAACGACACGTCCGGTTTTACGTTTAGAGGACGGTTCCTTACTGCAGAGCAAGCTTGTGGAGTTGGTTTTGAGGTATCGCAGAAAGCTCATAATGCTCTAATATGGCTCATTAGCCGACAAGGGAAAGTCTTCTTTGTTAAAGGCGACGGTGGGAGAAAGGAACCGGGACTGAGTGTTGTTGCGTGGGCAACCTCAGGTAAAACAACTCCAAGAGCAACAGATGATTCTCTATCTATCTTGGGATTTGATGACTTGCCGGATGATGAACCTTTTATTGTGTCAACAGCCCAGGATGTGGCAAATAGATTTAAAAATCGGATGCTTGGCTATGCTTCTGAATTAGGCAATACAGATAACATTATGGTTATGGGGTTGGACTCCGCCTCCAAGGGGCGTTTGGCAATCACATATTACCGAGAGAACCTAACGGTTTCAGATTTCCTGCAGCGGATTGAAAACTGGCATAAAACCTGTGAGTGGATTCATGAATATCGATATAAAGATATCCAAGATAAAGAAACTGGAAAGAGCAAAAGATTCTTTCAGCCATTTATAGGTGCGCCAGCGCCAATCAATATTGCCGAAGCAGCTTATGGCAGCAAAGTAGATGACAAGTTGAAGAAAGCAACGGTTGAACGCCTCTTACCTTGCATTGTTGATGGGCAGCAGATTCCTCGGGATATTGTTGAGTCAGCAGTTCGCCGGGTATGTAATCGGGTTGGCATGAGAGATCCGAAAGATAAAAAGGAACTGGAATGGAATAAAACGCTCAGCATAGCTTGTGCACTTTTTAAAAAATTAAACGAAAAGGAGGGATATAGTATGGCATTAGATGAGAGTAGAAAAACACGGGACTATCTTTACGGCAGGTTGTTGGCGTTGGCTGACAGTCTGGAGCAATGGGCTTTAAATAAGGCGGGGGAAGATAGGCAAACAAATACTGCAAGGTTAATGCAACGGTTTGCGGATCACCCCTACAGCACCTGGAAGACTATAGAGCTTTCGCTATCGCCCTACAAAGCCAGATTGGGAGGACAATCTCAGAAGAGGCAAGCATTGATTGATAAAGTGCACAGCATGTTTGGTTCACCTGAAGATTACACCAGCGATAAGAAATTGAGCGGTGAGTTTTTGCTTGGCTATCATTGTCAGCGTGAAGCTCTCAGGCAAAAGGGTAGTAATACAAGTGAAAACGAACCAGAAACAGCAATAGAAACCAATCAATAAAAGGAGGCTTTCTTATGGAAACGTTGAAAAACAAAATTGATTTCGCGGTCGTGTTTAGCGTAAATGGAGCAAACCCCAATGGTGATCCGTTAAATGGCAATCGTCCAAGGACAAATTACGATGATATGGGCGAGGTGTCTGATGTATGTATTAAGCGAAAAATTAGGAACCGTTTAATGGAAGCAGGACATAATATTTTTGTTCAATCCGATGATAATCGTATGGACGATTATCGGAGTTTACGTTCAAGGGCGGAAGGTGAATTAAAGAATGTCCCCATGGACGACGATAAAGAATTTAGAAAAGCGGCTTGTGAGAAATGGCTTGATGTACGGGCTTTCGGACAGGTATTTGCCTATAAAGGCAAGGGGAATAAAAAGAATAAAAAAGCAAAAGAGGAAGGCGAACAGGAAAAGGGGGATGATGCAGGTGTTTCTATCGGAATCAGGGGTCCCGTTTCAATTCACTCAGCGTTCAGCATTGCGCCAGTTAGCAGTCATATTAGCAGCATACAGATTACAAAAAGCGTCAGCGGTGAAGGAGACGGTACAAAGAAAGCATCAGATACGATGGGAATGAAACATCGCGTTGATCATGGACTGTATGTATCCTACGGGGCTATGAATCCCCAGCTCGCCTCAAAAACTTGGTTTACCGATGATGATGCTAAAGCCATAAAAAACGCACTTGAACATTTGTTTGATAATGATGCCTCATCCGCGCGGCCTGAAGGCAGTATGGAAGTAGTCGCGGTGTTCTGGTGGAAGCACAACGTCAAACATGGACAATATTCTTCTGCTGTGGTTCATCGATCGTTGAGCGTTGCGCCAAAAGAAGGAGTAACTGACCCGAAGGAGATTGAAAATTATTCTATCAAGCTTAAAAGTCTTGACGGATTAACCCCGGAAATATTTAATCCGACCAATGTTGTTATTGATAGGGTTTAGTTGCCAATGACAACAATAACAAACCGAGACACCCGATCATGACTGACCCAAAAGACCTCCCCCAGCTCATCCCTCCACACGGCGGCTACCGTGAGCTGCAATCTTACCAGATGGCGGAGATTGTGTTTGATGCCACAGCAGTATTCTGCGACCGCTTTATCGATCGGCGCTCTCGCACCCTTGACCAGATGGTGCAGGCGGCGCGTAGCGGCAAACAAAACATTGCCGAAGGCAGCATGGCCTCGGGTACCTCCAAAAAGACCGAACTCAAGCTCATTGGCGTGGCCCGGGCAAGCCTTGAGGAGTTGCTGCTCGATTTTCAGGATTATCTGCGCCAGAAAAATCTGCCTCTTTGGGGAAAAGACCACGCCAAAGCGAAACAAATAAGAGCAAAGTGCTATGACCAGGATAGGTCTTATTCGACTTATAAGACCTATTTCGAAGAAAAAGAGCCTGAGATCGCAGCGAATGCTGCGATTTGCTTGATTCACCAGACAAACTACCTGCTTGACCAGCAATTGCGAGCCCTGGAAAAGGAGTTCCTGAAGGAGGGCGGCTTCACGGAAAGACTCTATCGCACCCGGTCACAAGCGCGACAGAAAAAAAGATAGGTCCTATATGGCCAATAAGACTTATACGACCTATTCAGAAGAGGATTTTATCATGATCTCTGCTCTTCAACACATCGCCTTTTGCGAGAGACAGTGCGCCCTCATCCACATCGAGCAACTCTGGGATGAAAATCGGGCGACGGCTGAAGGTCGGATCATGCATGAACGGGTCCATGAGCAAGACCGGCAATCCAGGGGGAATGTTCGGATTGAATATGGCCTTCCATTGCGGTCTTTGAGACTCGGCCTGATCGGGAAAGCCGACGTCGTGGAATTTCATCGGCTCGACAAGAACGCCTGGCTGCCTTTTCCGGTAGAGTACAAGCGGGGCAAACCAAAACCTGATGACTGCGATTTGATCCAGCTCTGTGCCCAGGCGATGTGTCTTGAGGAAATGTTGTCGGTTTCCGTGCCAAGTGGCGCCATCTTCTATGGCCGGACTCGTCGCCGTCTTGATGTGTCCTTTGATGAGTCCCTTCGACAAGAAACGGAAGAAGCGGCCAAGCAGGCTCATCAACTGATCAGATCCGGAGTAACACCGCCGCCGGTTTATGAGAAACGGTGCGAGAGATGTTCATTGATTGGGGAATGTCTCCCAAAGGCCATCGGGAAGAAGTCCTCGGTCAAGCGTTATCTGGCACGGATGAACGAGGTGCAATGAAAAAGCATCTCAATACCCTTTTTGTAACCACGCAAGGAGCCTATCTCTCGAAAGAAGGTGAGACGGTCGTCGTCAAGACGGATGGGGAGATCAAACTCCGCATACCGGTGCATACGATCAGCGGAATTGTCTGCTTCGGCAATGTCTCCTGTAGCCCATACCTGATGGGTTTTTGCGCTGAAAACAACGTGGCAATAAGTTTCTTGTCGGAACATGGGCGCTTTCTGGCCAGAGTCCAAGGCCCTGTATCGGGGAATGTGCTTCTCCGGCGGGAGCAATACCGCCGAGCAGATGATCTGAAATTTTCGGCAGAGGTTGCAAAGTTCGTTCTCACCGGCAAGATCACCAATTGCCGCACCGTTTTGCAGCGAGCCCTTCGAGATCACGCAAGCAAGATAGAGGAAGAAGAGGTGCGTAATGCCGTCATGCGACTAAATCACCAGATGGAATTGCTCGGTCAAGAACAGTCCCTCGACGTGTTGCGCGGCATCGAGGGAGACTCCGCCCATGTCTACTTCAACGTCTTCGATCATCTCATCGTTGCTCAGAAAGATAGTTTTCGCTTCGATGAGAGAAACCGCCGGCCACCGCTCGACAACGTGAACTGCCTCCTCTCGTTCATATACACCCTTCTTATGCACGATGTCCGGTCGTCATTGGAATCGGTAGGATTAGACCCGGCTGTCGGGTTTCTCCACCGTGACCGGCCCGGAAGACCGGGGCTCGCTCTCGATCTGATGGAAGAATTCAGGCCCTATATCGCAGACCGATTAGTTCTATCGCTGATCAATATCCAGCAAGTTCAGGACAAAGGGTTCAAAAAGATGGATTCCGGAGCAGTCATTATGGATGATGATACAAGGAAAAAAGTTCTCGTTGCGTACCAGGAGAGAAAGCAGGAGGAAATCGTACATCCCTTTCTCGACGAGAAGGTGATGATTGGGATGTTGTTTCATATCCAGGCATTGTTGATGGCCCGCTATCTGCGTGGAGACCTCGATGGGTATCCCCCATTTATTTGGAAATAGGGAGGAAAAGGATGTTTGTGCTCGTCAGTTATGATGTGTCAACAACAGACTCAGGGGGTCCGCGTCGTTTGCACAAAGTTGCGAAGGCCTGCCAGGACTATGGTCAGCGCGTTCAGTTTTCCGTCTTTGAGTGCATTGTGGATCCTGCTCAGTGGACGGTTTTGAAGCAACGACTCATTGATGAAATAAATCAGGAGTCGGATAGCCTGCGCTTCTATTATCTCGGTTCGAACTGGCGGCGCCGCGTTGAGCATGTGGGTGCAAAGAAGACGGTTGATCAGGAGGGACCATTGATTGCCTAAAGATGATAGCCTAATAGCGCCCGCGAACCGGAAGTGAACATAATTTCACCGTGCGGTTCGCGGGAGGCATAACTTGTAGGAATCAAAGCATCTATTTCTACTGCTCTTTGAAAACTGAATAGGGATAGAAACGGTTATGAAGACATACGCGGGAACGCAAGAAACAATATTAGAAAAGTCAGGGACTTAAAGTTAAGGTGTCGCTCCCCGCGCGGGAGCGTGGATTGAAACACCCCTGGACGCTTTAAACATGGGTACAGTCTTTTGTCGCTCCCCGCGCGGGAGCGTGGATTGAAACCAGGTGGTCACTGATCGCTCGCGGAGACGATTCCAGGTCGCTCCCCGCGCGGGAGCGTGGATTGAAACCTCTTGCTTTACGCTGAGCGAAGCGAAGCATGTATGGTCGCTCCCCGCGCGGGAGCGTGGATTGAAACTTGCATTTTGTAAGGCCTCCTTAAAAGTATTGTTGTCGCTCCCCGCGCGGGAGCGTGGATTGAAACCTGGCCGTATGGGTAGACCTTTTGTCCTCTTGCGGGTCGCTCCCCGCGCGGGAGCGTGGATTGAAACACCCCAAACACCCTTTGACCCCCCTTGTAAAGAGTCGCTCCCCGCGCGGGAGCGTGGATTGAAACTCGTCCAGTTGATGTCGTTTGCCTCGGGGTTGTGTCGCTCCCCG
>Ga0315282_10006219_pt1 | contig 20056 bp, 12 predicted proteins | sample YL17G07_20_MG_FD_203693 | JGI IMG/M metagenome (GOLD analysis project Ga0315282, IMG submission 203693) | Sediment microbial communities from Yellowstone Lake, YNP, Wyoming, USA - YL17G07_20 | ecosystem: Environmental > Aquatic > Freshwater > Lake > Sediment | place: USA: Wyoming | collected... | reverse complement strand
TAGGTTACTGCATTGTTTCCTATTATGCTCCACTCTTCGTAAAGTTAACCCCATTTGAAACAATATGCGAAGCCTTCCATCCAGAATGTTCTTTTGGAAAAGATCCCACTCTGACATTTTTCGTTGTTCTAATGCAACTTCTATGGTTTCAACGTCTTGAACAAAGGCAATATCTCTATGTCTGAATTGCTGGACAAGAAGCTTTACTTTTTCTTCAGACCACTCAAGAATAGCTTTGGTCGCACCTTTGGATGCACTTTCAATCGCGTCTTTAGATGACATCTCCGTACTCTTCCAAGAACGAGGAGATACTCAATGGATTGTTGTCTAATATTAGTGTACTTCCAGGCAAAATTGCCATATTATCTATTCGTACAGGTTCATCTGTATATTTATCTAGGACTCGTTCACCGTTTTTATCTAGAACAAAAGTCCCATCTGAGCTAAAACCAAGTTCTTGGAGCAATAAAATTTTGCAACTTAAAGGCATATCCTTTAACGAGATTATTTCAGTCAAACCCTATTCCCTCTTAATGTTTTTAGACTTGTCTCACTATGACTATATAGCTTATGAATCCTGCATCCATCATAGCCTTATTTCGCATTCTTCGATATGCGTCTATTAGTATTTAACTCTGTTGGCTTTTTTCGTTTGGAGGCTTCGTCAGGAGTCAAATGCTTCCCTGCAATCGTATATTAATACTCACGATACTCCCATTAAACCTTTCGGAGCACTTACCTGTTAAACGATAGTTCCAAATAAGGCTTGCAGGTTGAAACTTCTATAACAATCATCTATTCCACTGAATTTATCCTTATGTGACTGTCCCTCTACAACAACAAAGCTCGTCAAAGTGTATTTCTTCTGGCTTCAGGTTTCTGTGAAGTCTTCGGTTGATTTGGGTCATGTGAAAATTCGGTTGATGCCTACTGAGAGGACAGGCGTTAACAAGTTATTGTCATGTTATGTTTTTTGCTGATTTTTTTTAGGCGTAAGTTTCAAGGGTTCACTAGCACTAACGAATTTAGTCAATTTTTCCCAGTCGATATGACCGTTTGCTTTTGGACTTTATATTCTTCTTTTCCTTGTTTTCAGTCATTGTTTTCAAATCTCTGAGGCTAAAGTTTGACGTATTATGTCTTGTGAAAATATCTTCAACTTCTCTCTCTGTTCTGTTGTAAGCTTGCGTCCATGTCGTACAGCATTTCTAATTGGCTCAAGCTCCCTTAGCTTCGCCGTGATAACTTCTTGCTCCTTGAATACTTTTTGAAAGACTTCCCTCCAGTTGTCGCGTCTTATAATTACTTTTGCATAGTCAGCGAAATCCAAATATTGAGTTAATTCGCGTCTGAGCTCATCTTTCTTTTGTCTTTCTTCAGCTTTTTGTCTTATATCGGGTGGAATTCTTTCAATCCACCAGTTTTTTGATATTTTTTCAAGATTTGATTTTATGCATCTTCGGAGAGCATTTTCTAATTCATCAAGTTTGAGGTGAGGCTCTTTTTCGATTTCCTCAGAGACCTCCTTAGCTTCTTTTTTAGATACTACTTTATAATCCACCAAAGCATCGTTTAGAACTTCTTTCACCTTTGACACTAGCTTGATTTCCAACTTAATTTTAATTTCTGGAGGCAGGAGCTGTACATCCTTTTCATTTCCCGCGGGAATGTATACGGTTTTTATTCCTCCGTCAGCTGCAGCCACAATTTTCTCGTGAACCCCTTCTACTGGAAGAACTTTACCTAAGACCGTTATTTCGCCAGTCATTGCTACATCATTTCTTACAGGTTTTTTCGTTAAAGCCGACACAAGACCCGTAAGGATAGTTATCCCTGCGGAGGCGCCTTCTTTGGGTATTCCCATTTGGGTTGCGAGTACGGTAATGTCATAATCTTTTTTAAAGTCTATATCTATTCCTAGAGCTTTCTGATTGTGGCTGATGTATTCGTAGGCAGCTTTAAGGGATTCCCTCATAATCCTCATCATTGAGCCTAACGCGTTTAATCTTCCCTTTCCTTTATCTGCTATAACTTCAAATCGTTGTATTGCGCCGCCTCCATATACTTTTAGCAGAGCTAGCCCCATTACTTCTCCTACTCTTGGTTCTGATGGTAATTCGATTGGAGCTGGCTGCTCTGGTACTGATATGAAAATCTCTCTTGAAGAGTCGAGGTCTATGTAGGAAAAGTTTGTGTTCCAATACTCGATGCTCTTTATTTTCTTTAACTGCTCTTTCACACGTCTTCTCATTTCTAAAGCGATGCTTAGATCTTCCTCAAGGTCTTCTTTGGTGTAATTACCGTCCGGATGAATAAGCTTGACCAGCCCAGAAACGGTCTTTCGTACAGCATCTTTGTCTCTTTGATCAAGCGCTTCACCGAACTCGAAATATTTGTCTATTGCAGTTGTGAAGGTGAGACGCCGTAGCTCGCGGAGTATCCATGCAAAATAATCTACAACAAAACCGTAGTTGTTCGTGAGAAACTCGCTTCGCATTCTTGGGATTTCCCATCCTGGAATGTATGCATGGAATCTGTCAAGAAAAGCGGCGTCTTGCATTTCTGGCGGGAAAGGAATGAAGAGATGGGCGATGCTTAGCAGTTCCGGAATGTCGTAATCGATGTTTCCTATGAAAACCAGCGATGCTGTGCCTTTGAACTCTTCCCTTATTCTGGCGAAGCCCCCCGTTTCCATGTAGTCTTTCAGTATTTGAACTGCTTGAGCATCGCTGAGTCTTGTGAGACCTGCAACTTCGTCGAAGGCTACTACATCCCAGAGCATCACTAGGCCCATTCTTCCTCTTCCTCTCATATCGATGAAGAGGCCCGCAACCGTTGTTTCACCGCCTGAAACTAGTATGCCGTAAGGTGAAAGTTCGCGGTAGACGTAGCTTTTACCTGTTCCTCTGGGACCTAGCTCAACCAGATTGTAGTTACTTTCGACGAAGGGAATCAATCTGCAAAGGTTAAGCATTTTCAGTCTGTAGTCAAGCTTGGATGGCTCTAAGCCCATACTTCGTATGAGAAAGTCGATCCATTCGTCTTTGGAGAATTGTGAACGCTTTTCTTTCAGATCTTCTAGTGCTGTGACCTCGAGTTGGATTGGTCGGAATTGTTTAATTACGAAGGGTCGCATTATGCCTTTGTGTAAAATCTCCGGGTTATATGTAAGGTCGATTATACCCCATAGTCCGCCGCCTAGTAGCCTTTCATAGCGTCTTACCAGGTCTTCCTCGATATTCACATAGGTTAATTGGAGATTTACAAGCTCAGCCCAGTATTTGTCTTCGGTTTCATGAAGCTTAACCTTGACCTTATCAATAACTCTGTACTTTCCCAACTCTTTGACTTTAGACTTTAATAGTTCTGCTTGGTCAGGGTGTACGTAGTTTTCCGTAAGTATTCCTTTTACTTCTCGAATTCCCTCCGCAATGACCTCGCGGTCCGCTGAAGAACAGTATTTCCCTAGAAGATACTCTACAACATAGGCTGGAACGTTAAGATGCTTCCTTAAAGGTCCAAGCAAGTCTTTCCTTACTACTTTCCCTGGAAATAATGATAGAGCTTTTCTATCTAGGTCGTCCATTCTACTTTCACCTCTTATATATTTTCGTCATATCCTGCTAATTGAACCTTGACGGTTTTCCTGGACAACACTTCTTTTGTCTCGTGGTCTATTACTCTAATATCTACGCTTGGCGGGAATTTACTCAAGATCAGACGGGCCTTCATCACTTTATTCGAAAGGGTGATAACATCAGATTCTGATATCTTCTCCTCGTCGGTATACACTTCGACTCGGACCTCCCTTGGCATGTATCTGTGAAGTGTGGGGGATGGCTGGAGGGGAATAAGGAAAATGGCTGTGGTGATTGTATCGGGTATTTCGGCTTTTACGTCTACTTTTCTCTCTTCGACGGGAATCTCCTTTATGGAAATAACGGCGGCTATACATATTTCTTGGAGGCTTATGCCGCCGTGGAGGAATTGACCGATCTCGCCTGGTGCACTTAGGCAAGTCAGCCCTCGTGGGAAGGTGGCTGAACCATCCCCCGACAGGCCTAGTGATTCTATGGGGAATGTGAGGTTTACGCCAAGCTTGGGAACTTTTCCGACGGCATACCTTCTACCGCGAACCACATCGCTTTGGGGTTTAATACCCTCTAACGTGTCGGGTTGGAACCCTTTAGGAAGAAGTAGGAAGCCATGATCTGTGGTCACCACGACTTTTTTAATGCCCGCTTTGTGAAGTTTTGAAACCGTCTCCGCCACCCTGCTCACGAGATCTTCGAATAAGCCAACGCTGATATCGACTAGATATGTACCGGCTGAGTCGATATCGCGATCCATGACAACTATTCGCTTGGAATCTTTCAGAGTCGACTTCAGGGTCTGTAGCTCCGCCTTGAGGACATCTTCTAGCTCGAAGGTCTTCAAGTCGGTTCCGAAGGCTGTTTGCAACCATTCCCGGCGATCTTTCCTCTCGGTAAGGGGGGCCTCGCCGTTTAGGGACACTTTAACGTTGCCTTTATAGACCTCTAGTGCGAGGGTCCGGTTACCTCTCGGTAACAATGCGGCCATGCCGACTTCTGTAATTGATGGCAGCGAAGCTAGGAGGGTCCTTAATTGGACCTTGTAGCCCTCTTCAGATAGTCTTTGGGCTAAGGTTCTTGTGAGATCATATCGGAGAGCATCCTCTAGAAGAATTGCGACTGGTTCATCTTCGATTCCGACGATCTCCTTCCAGAAGTCTTGCTGTTTGAGGATTCCAGGCACTGACCATGTAGAGAGCTTTGATGTAGCCTCTGCGAATTTTATGCCTACACTTCTAAGCCACTCTCCGTAGACCGTTGAAGCTGGCTCGATGAAGAGTTTTCTTATTCGCTCATCTACCCATTCATCGTATGAAGCTAGGCGGCGGTAAAGGTCGTCAATAGTCCACCATCCCTCATCGGCAACATAATGATCCAAGTATTCTTTGAAATCTCCATTGGTCATCTCCCTTAAGGAGATTATAGCAGTTTGACAGCTTGAGAAAAGGTGGGCGGCGGTTCCTATCACATCCCACACATTAACCTTCATTTTTTCAGTCCATATGCTCTGTCTTCTTGCTTCTGCAACGCGCTCGATTGTTTTTATGTGTTTGCTGAAGGCTTCCATTCCCTCGGTTACCCTAGCGCATAATTCTTGGATAAGGACTTCGTCCACAGATGCGAAGCTCATGACGTTTAGAAGTCTCTCTAGTCCTGAGAGTTTGCTTTTAACAGCATATTTTCCTTCAAGTTGCTGGGACCATCGGATAAAGCCCTCTCGGAGGTCGCTATGTTTGAGCCATTCATTTGCCAAGCTGGCCCATTTCGGGAGATTATCCTCATCTGGCAAGAGTTTTTGGAATTCTTGGGCGCCTAACCCCTTTGAGTTTACTACGAGCTCGGAGAAGAGGAGGGCCGCGGCTAGGCTCTCGGGCGGAACCCTAGGCGTAGTTGCAAGTTTACTTGGCCCCATTTCTTGTTGGACGTTTTCTCCGAAGACTTGGTGCAGTCCAAGGCTGGTGAGCTCTTTATCATAGATGTCTGGGTGGGTGACGTATTCGAGGATGGCTCTTCCTATGCTGTAGTTTGGGCCTAGATTGAAGGCGACTGCCAGTAGTCCTCGCTCAATTTGTTCTTGGGTTATTGGAGGTTGAGTTTCCTTCATTACTTCTTCCCAGTTGGCGGCTAGGACTCGCCCTCTATGGCCGCTGAGTAGTTCCTTAAGCCTGCGGTTGGAGGTTAAGCTGAAGTTTTCGACGAGTATTCTCTCAAGGGTTAAGTCTACTCGGCTTCCGAAGAGTTCGTAGTCCTGAATCCAGCTGGGCTCTTGAGCTTTTTCAGGGATGTAGATGAACCATGTCTTGTTAAACTCTGGGTCTTCTTCCTCGATTCTGGTTCGGATGGCTAGGTAGCTGCCAGTGAATTGTATGAAGTTGCATCGCTTGGGAGCCGCCTTTGGGACCACGTCGGCTAGAGTTCCTCCTTCATCGTACCAAACGAGGATGGGACGATCTCTCAAGTGCTCTGTAGCGATACCATGTATGGTTTTTAGAAGGAGGTTTGCCATTGTCTACTTCACCCTGTCGGCTGCTGGATGTAGGAGTTTTGCCTCTTTCAGGGGTTCTATGTTTACTCTAACTCCGTAGTCTATGATGGGGTTCCATCCGTTGTCCCGCACCTCGGCTATAGCTCTATCGACCCACTTGGCCTTTTTTGGGAGAACCTTCTTGTCCTTTCTGGGGTTGTTTACGGTTATTAGAGCGGCTTCGAATCGCTCTAGCTCTTCAATCTTGTTGATGGTATCTTCATAAACTTTAGACAATCGGTTTATGCGTGATCCGTCGCCTGTTGCTCGAGTAGCTTCGAGCACCCTCAAGAGGTGTTCTTTTTCCCTTGTTAATGCTTCCTTGACTCTTTCTAGGTAGAAGGCTCGTATCTTTGGTATAGTGTCGCGGGTTAGCCTGTGGTAGTGAACGAAGCAGGAAAAGACGCCAGGAGGACCGCGGCTACGCCCATGCTCGTAGGATGATAGTTGCCAGAATATTGGTCTCCATCTATAGAGAGATACGTGAGAACTGAAATAGTCTTGTGCAATCCAATCCTGCGTACTCTTGCCTAGTATTTGACGTATTTCAGACTCGACTCTTTCTACTTGACCTACTCCAAAGTCACGAGCGATCAACTCACGTACTTTTTTTACTAGATCATCTGGAAACATCTCATTAAGAGGAACTATTCCATCTTCATCGGACTCTATGGCCCTTTTAACATAGTATGAGATGAGTCGCCCAATATGCTCACTACCTGAAATCACATCAACTTGGGGGGGTTTACCCTCGTTGACATCTACCCCTTTGGATTCTTCTCCTTTGGGGAGAGCGAGCTCATGTTCAATTAAAACCCTATCTTGATCCGAGATTTCATAGATATGGTAAACTTTTTCATCGATTTCTTTTTGGATGTTGCCCACTCTTTTTTCCAGCATTTGTTGACGCTTTATGCATAGCTCAGCTAACTCGTGAAGTGTCATATCTGGTGATCCACAAATTCCTCGAATAGCTTTGGCACTGTTCCAATCTGACCATTCGAATGTCAGTCCCAATGGGTGTTGTGCAATGGGCTTCCAAGACGAATCAAACCCATGAAGCATCTGCAATATCCAAGGTTCAATGAATAGAGTTGATATTTCTTCTCCTGTTGTCCACTCTTTCAAGAGGTAGTAAGCTTCATTGGCAAGCAAACTCAGTTCTTTTGTCCTATTGTCTGACGAGATCGAAGAAAGCGCTATTGGCAGTGATGCTGTATAGCCTGTACCTGGCATTTTTTCGGGCACAATTAGGCGTGACAGGTAATAGATAAGCTTTGAACAGCAGACAGCTAATAGTGGCCAAACTCTTTCTGCATCCACAATTACGCCTTGGGCAGCCACACCAAAGATAGAACCACTTGGAAGAACCCTAAACGGGATACGCTGAATCTGTTTAACTTTCTTCAATTGGCTTTTGTTTATACTTACACTCCATGTTAGACCCGGTTTAAAGTAAAATGAGCTACTGCGGATCACAGCTTTTGAGAATTTGCGGATATCTTCTCCATCGTTCCTCCAATTAACAAGTGTCTGAAGATCAGCGAAGAAATAAAAAAGAAGAACTTCGTTGGCAAATGGAACCCACTTCTTTCCTTGAAAAGTCTCTTTACGAGTAGCAGCGATCTGTTCCACTGGCACTTCCCACCAAAAGCGGGTGAAACGATAATCATCTGCGGTAGCAAGACCTTGCTTGACATCCGCGATTTTTGGCTGTTTTGGTCGTCGTGCAACATCCCGATCTAGTGGGGGGTATTGGTGAAATAACTTTCTAAGGGCTTTAGAGGTCCAATAGGAATATGGTGTCCCGGGAATTTTAGATAGTTCTTCTAAGGTAACCTCATAAAATAATTGATGCTCTTTTTCTTGCTTTATCGTGCTAATTGCTTCATTCCATGCTGCAATTTTTTGATGTTCATCAGGTTTCTCAATTAGTCGAAAAAAGGCGATTTGTTGTTGAGCTATTTGTTCCTCATGAGTTAAGCCTATTTTTCTAGCGGAGAAAGCAGCCCATTGGTGTCGAGCCTCATCCAGTACTCCTAAACCTAAATCCCAAATGAGTTGCGGTCTAGCGTGCCTCTTCAAAAGATTCTCTCTTATCCACCTATACCATGTGAGAAACATGAATGTTCTGCTAACAAGAGCGCCAACATAGCCTTCTTGATGAGTCAGATCTATTACTTGTTCCATAAATGCTGCATAATAATCATGATGGGTCTTTGGGTAGTGTCTTCGAAGATATTCTTTCGTTTTAGTAGGCATGTCGCCGCCATACGGAGGGTTCATCAGGACAACATCATATTTTTGTGAGAGTACGGCAAGCAGTCCGACTGATTTTTCAGCCTCAGTTACAAAAAGGAGACTTCCCATATCTTGAGCATCAATTGCTTCGCGCTCAAAGGAACGAAGCTCATCCATCATCTGCTCTATCGTCCGCTCTTTTGGAATAACTAGAGTCAACGGGGCCTCCGAAGATTCTGAGGACTTATTGAATGTAAACTTCGTCTGTCCTGCAAGACCGTTGGCGCCAAACTTAGCCTGCCCAGTCAAAGGCAGCGAGAGTCTCGCCTGCCTTCCCGTTTCAGACACGCGTTCTTGGAACAGACGTTCAAAGGGAACTCGAACATTTAAGAGACTACCAATTTCGTAAGTATATTCTAATTCATCGAAAAGACAAGCAAAGATTTGTTGTAAAGCGGGATCATCCTTAAAACGATTTACAAATTCTAAGCGCCGTTCGCTGTCCGCAATCCGTATATCTGCGCAAACTAAGTTCATGCCCCGAACTTTCAGAGAGGGATTACATCTCTTTGCCTTAAGGTAAAGGCTCAGAGCAGCTAACTGAACGGACCTTAAGTCAATATCTACCCCAAACAAGTTATTCTCCAGTATAAGGGCGGGGACCTCTGAAGGCGAAGTATCAGGCTCCTCCTCCAAATACATTTGATATAGAACATCAAAGGCATAAACTAAGAAGTGACCGCTTCCACATGCGGGGTCCAGCACCTTAATGTCCCGAACCCGCTTAATCTCCCTCTCAGGAGGCTTATCCTTTAGCGGAACGAAATATATGCAGAGTTCTTTAATCTTCGAATCAGGATGCATCTCAAGCCAAAGCCGACCTAACGTGTTGTCTACCAGAGCCTTAACGATCCAATCAGGTGTGTAAAACTGATTAATAATGGGGATGTCGTCAGCTCTGGGCTTCCGCTTCGCCTTACGAAACTCTTTCCTTGCTTCAGAGTTGAAGTACTGATAAATCCACCCAATAACATCATCTTGTCTCCAATCCTCTTCAGTAACTTCCTCGGTGAGAAGACGTATAAATTCAAGACAAGCCCGAGTTTCAGGAAAAACAAGGCTGTACTCATTGTTCATGTCGAAGAGGACCTTAATCTCTTCTCCAACTTCCTGGAAAGCCTGAATCAAGCTTTCCTTTAATACCTGCTCTGGCGTTAAGTGAGGATTAGAATCAGCAATGTCCCGCTGCCGTAGGCTCCTCCCACCATACTTACCGCGACGAACAATAGTCTCCTTCTTGAGTAATCCTCTAACTTCCATAGCCCTCAAAGCAGCGAAACGATTCAGATACGTGAAGCCAACATGGTGAATGTAACGCTTAACAGCCTCGTCTTTCGTTAGCTTCCCAAGCATCTCCTTCTCTATCGCCTGCTCAATCCTCTGCCTCGTCCTCCAACCCTCAGATGTAAGGTGAGGTAGCTTAGCAAGGTCTAAGAAGCTACCATCAGCCATTACCCCATAATAAGCAAGTCTCTTCGATATCTCATCCTCCAGAAGCTTTCGGCACCCGTGGATAACCCTACGAAGGTTGCTCCGCCTCTCCTTTTCCAAGGCTTACTTCACCTTCACATCGACCTTTACTCGCTTGCCCTGCTTTACTGCCTTCTCTGACACCTCCTCCAATCGACCCGCTACTAGCGGTATTTTCTCCATGGAATCTATCTCTTCGCTAAAACCCTTGACCTCAACAGGAACTCCCTTCTTCTTAGCCAAGATCTGGTCTAACTTCGTGCTCGCAGTCCTTCTACGTCCCTCAACCATCTCTAAGTGGTGGCTTAAGTCCCTCAGCGAGGACTTACACCCATCACACACAAAATCTATGCTGTCTCCAGCCTTAGGCTCCTCAATGTCGCATTGAAGGTCAAGTAGTGGAGAAACAATCTGCTTAATTTGGTCTTTACTTAAAGCCTCGATTGCAGGATGTTCCTTTAAAGAATCCACAGCTTTCTGGACCATCTTTCTCCGTCTGGTGTGATATTCAGGGTAAACCGTCGCGTACTTGCTCCTTAAGGTCTCGTAATCACTTACGATGGAGGGCCAACGGTCTATGAAATCTTGCGCCTCTACCCCTTGACGTAGCCTCTGTAGTTGATCTGCCATTTTCTCATCCTTGGTCACGTCCAAAAGATTAGGTGCTATCTCGTGCGCAAAACGTTGAATCCTTCTATAAGTAGGTAAGTTCCCATCTGTTTCGAACTTTAGGAGACTTGCTAGTAAAGGAACTTGAGTCTTCAAGATCGCCTGCCTTTTCTTGTCTATGAAAGTAAGAATCCGTCTGCTACGCGTTGCTGCATCAGAAATCTCGTTCAAAGCTTTTAACAAATCTCCGAGTGGCCCCGCTATAGGCAAAGTTATGGAGCTGGCCAGAGTATGAAGACGTTTGCACTGCTCTAGCCTCGAGGCAACGACGGACGAAAGGGCTACGTCGATTTCCTCGATAGTGTTCCCTCCACGCTCACCGAAAATGGAGGAGATAAGCTGGGAGGCGAGATTCCGTTGCTCTGGAGTTACCTCTTCACCTGGAAGAAAACGAGCTGTGTTGGAGAGGCGAGCGTTCGTAAAAGCTTCATGCGAACCTGTCTCGGTCGGTGATAAAAACTCCTTACCAGCCAAGTTAACAATTATAGACCCATTCTTGAACAGGGTTGCCAACGTCAGCCTCACTATCCGTGGATCCCAGGCGTAAGGCCTCGAATCGAAATGCTCCACAAGCTCTGCACCAGTGTTCTTGCCTTCGGCGGCTCCTTTTCTGACCTCTGTAAGCACACGCGATGCTACGGGCCTGTCAATTAGAATGTTGCCCTGGTCGTCAACAAGCTGGAGGTCACTGTAGACCTTGGGAAGCCTTCCGCCCTCCCAGCTCAGAATGCTACCTATATGCGCATCCTTCTCTACTGCAAAGGCGGCATGTGAGAACTCTGTGAAAAGCTCCTCCGTAAGATCCCTCATCTGTTCGTTGAAGACCTCTTGAAGGCTTTTCCTTCCATCTAGGGCAGTCTCTTGACCCTGATATATAATAGTGCCCGAGGCGGCCGCGTCGGTCAGGAACTTAAGCAGATCATCATTCTTAAGGACATCGAGCTCACGGCGGTACTTATCCAAGGTCTTTAGCTCATCACTTGATGGAGCCTTCAACCCATACTCCTTTAAGGCCTTCTCTATGGACTTAGCCCTTTCAAGGCCTCTTTCAAATCGGACATCTGACTTGCATATCCAATACACTGTGTCAGGGTTAGCCAAACTTTTCAGCATCACAGATTCCTTCAAATCCTTCTGGCTAGCGGACCGTAAAGGCGAATAGAAGCAGAGTTTAAGATGACCCTTAGAAGTTATCTCCTCGTCGTCACCTATAAGCAGGACATTGAATGTCCTTATGCCTTTATAGTTGTAAGTTTTAAGTTCTTTCAGCACCCCCTTCATAACATCGCTGGTTAGTTCACGCCTATCTCCTTCGCCGACAAATTGTCCCTTGACAAGCTGCTCAAAGGTCCTCTCTACATGAGTTAGGAAGCGAAACTTCCCATCTTCCTCTGTCACCCAGTTACCCTGCTTCAACACATCCAAACAAGCGCGGACCTTACCTTCGATCTCAGCCTTATCAGCACCAAGGCATGGATATAGGACAGCTGCTATGTTCTCCACTGTACACGGAAGCCAACTACGAACCTCTTGAAGAAGATACAAGGCCTTAGCCACAGAGTCAACCCTCATACCCTCTCTTTCTCCAAGCTCAGCAATGTCTTTCTCGATCATGGCTTGCTCAGAGGAACGAACAACCTTAAGCTCCTCATCAATGGCATCATAGACCACATCAAACGTAGCAAGCTCCCCTAAAGACCGGTCAGCGAGACCAAGCCTGTCTTCCACTCCAACCAGAAGGGCCTGCGCCACCTTTAACACCGCTCTTTCTTGACCCGTAAGCTCGAAAGATGCCCGACCGCGAGAACGAAGAAGACCAAAAATCTCCTGCATAAGTCGCACATGGTAGGGCAACAAGGGATAAGAGGCAACAAACTCCTGTTGGTCAAGCCTCGTGAAGAGACCGCGGTAGTCCCTCGCCGGGTTCTTTATAAGCGCTGCTGTAGCCAAGCTCCCAGAATAAGCCCTATACAGATCATTAAGCTTTCTCAGCTTGCTGGCTTCAGGAGACTTCCCAAGAAGCCGCTTTTTCACCACCGTGTCAATGTTTTCAGGCGTGAGACTGACCTTGATCTGGAACCGGTCTCGAATCTTCTGGAACTGCCCGGCATAAGCCTCAATCTTGGGAATCACCTCCTCCAGAGCTTCTTGCGCTGTGACAAGGAGCCAAACTTTGCCTCTGCCGATCCTCGTGATCTGCTCAGCTAAAGCATTCAGATCCATTAACCGGTCTTGACTATCTCCAACATACAATCCAACCTCATCTAAAAGAACAACTAATCTGCCCGCCTTCTTGTCAACGGCTTCAGCCTCTTGAAGGAGGCGCTCCGCTAGAAGGGTGGGGGTAACAGTGAAGTCCCTCACGTCGGCTAGGCTTCTCTCAGCCAACTCGAGTGTGGGAAAACTCTTTGAATCTAACTTGTGAAGCCCACGAGCTAAAATGGATCTGGCCAGAACCTCCATCCGACGTACCTCCTGCCAAGGTCTTCCTTCAGATTCCTCAACAAACTTGAGGAATCGCTGCCACAACCCCCGGGCCTGAAGTGTTCGCTCTATTTCCGCTATCCAAAAATTCTCAGAAAATCCCATTTCCCTGAGAAGGACCCTGTAAACTATCCGAGAAAGCGAGGCTTCCCTTGAAATATCATACTCATAGAGAACATTGATGAAAAGAGTTTTCGTGCGCAACTCGCGCTCTAAAATGGGGCCGCCTGGGATTCCATGTTTGCTACAGAAATAGGTCGCCGCACCGACCTCTGCTCCACCTTCCAATTGAACCGTTCGATTAGAAAGAACATAGCCGAGCACCTTCAGGAAGTGACTTTTGCCCGATCCGAAAAAGCCCGAAATCCAACCGCAGACACTTTCTGGAACCGCTCTTCTACTTTCCATGAAGCGATCAACAATGCTGGAGAAGTCATCGCGAATATCGTCTGTTACAACATACTCTTCAAGCTCTATCCTCACAACTTTTGAATCGTGTTCATCAACCTTCACGATAGGTTCAATATAACGCTTAGGATCGCGCTCAAACAACTCTCCTATGAGCATCAAACTATCCTCCCTTTCCTATTATCTCAGCCCTATAATACTTCCTAGCGCCAAGACCTTTAACATTCAACATCTCACCTACATTATTCCCAGGATACGGAATTACCAAAGTACACCGGACAGCTCCCTCAATGGAAGACAGCAAACTCGAAACATGAACAAACGGATGCAACGCGCTGGCCCTTAGCAGGATAACGCAGTGTGACTCATCCTTATCGCCAAAGCGGCTACGAAGACGCTTGGCTATTTCCTTGGGCAGCTCACGTTCCAAATCCCGCGCCAACACGGAACGATCCCTATCCTCAGATTTGAGGACAGACTCCTCCAAACAGCCAAGTTCCTTCAGAGCTTCGATCATCAAAGCTGATAATGAAATGCTCTCTGCAGACAAGTCCTTAGCATTTAACCTAGAGACAAAATCTCCAAATTCACGCAAACAAATTAACTCATCCCGTGGTTCGTAAAGGTAAACATAAAAAGGAACATCAATAACGCTCCTTAGACCGCGCATTGTGGCTATTACACGTGATTCCAAATCCTTGAAGCATTCAGTGTTCCAGACCATTCTTCAACCACTCCCCTATGGAAGTATAGCGGGGCTTCAACTCTACCACATTCCCTGCCTTCGAATAGTAAATCCATCCACGAGCTTGAGCCCCAACCAGAAGACGCCCGATTTCTGGACTCTTTAGGAAATACAGGTCCCACAAAGGATTGTTCATAATCTTGACGGCGGAAAAACCCGATTGTAACAGACCAAGCAAAAAGAAAGTAAAAGCCTCCACCCGAACCAGTGGCATCGACAATCTATGGCTGGGAGACGGCTCCATTATCCCGAAGTTACGCAAAAGAGCAAGAAAACCTCGCGCCCACCTCATTGTAAGAGAGTTAGCCCACGATTGAAGCTCCGGATGAGCTGAACTCTCCTCTCGAAGAAAATTTACAACATCCTCCTTTGTTAAATCGGTGGAAAAAGAACCCTCGAGACGTGGTTTCACTAGCCTTAAAATTGCTTGTTCAACCAAGGCATCCGCTTTACAAACATAAGGGTACAGAATCTGAGCCTTAGCAACGGGTGGCATATTGACCATCATTGCGTAAGCTACCGAGTCGGCTGAGGGCAAAGGTGAATGATGCACGAAAAACCTTCGTCTCACAGCTCGAAGAAAATTGGACGCGGTCACGGAAGATCGCTTTTTTAGCAAATTCCTCTTTAAAACAGAATCCCTAAGTTGTTTCCAATCTCGATGCTTCAAGTACTCCGACAAAATTGTTATGCTTTCTGGAATAGCGGTACCAGCATGCTGAAGATCCGCCTTGTAGACACCAGTAAAAGGTTTATCACTCATTGCTAATCTCCCCCTTCAAGACTGTGCTTTTCCAGAAAAGGTGAATCCTCCCCGAATTCTTGTAATACACGTCTTCCCTCGTGAGGGCCAAATGCATCAAAGCTCGTAAAGCCGTCTTATGAGAAATCTCAAGCTTCTTAGCAACCTCATTAGGAGTCACTGGCTCACGTGACAACATCCGATAAACTGATTCCTCGAACCTGCTGCCCATCTAAGAGTCTCCAAAACTAATAAATGGTACCAAATATAAAACTTTTAAGACTTCTACAACCAAAGAATCAGTTGAAAAGACATGTCAGAAGAAATCAACAGACGAATCCAACAATTCATTTATCAAGGAGAAAGCCTGTCCAACGAAGTGAACGCTTTCAGGAAACAAAGAAAAAGTGTTGGAGAAGAGTTTGCCAGAGATCTTTGGAGCACTATGGCAGGCGCGGTTGCGGACTACGTAACCGAAATACCCCAAACAAGAGGCCTAGTAAGAAAGTATTCTAAAAAGTACCTTGCCGCCCAACGTCAAGAACAGCTGAAAAGCATGGAGAAAGCCTTTCTAGCAAAATGCGATGTATGGCTCGAAAGCATCAAAAGCTTTCTTAGGACAGTCTCGATAAAAAGAGCGGATTTAACAACTCAAGGTAACAGCCATTTACTCATCAAGAAGCTTGATAAGATATACGATTACGCGAAACCCGAAACCAGGATTAGGCACACAATCTCTACCCTTCGAAAGATCGTGACCTATCCTCTTAGTTACAACGCCGAGATTCCTCAGATTCTACAAAGTGAAAGACAAAAGCGCTTAGAAGAGCCCTACAAGGTCTTGCAGAAACTTGAGACAAAACTAAGAGAATGCATCCAAACCCAACTTGAAACCGTGTCCAAGAATTGGTGGAAAGAAAGAATACCAAAAGACGCCCAAGAAAAAGTAGAACTTAGAAAGACCAAGAATGAAAAACAATGGCCATGGCATATCAGCAAAGACCTTCCATTCGTCTATTATGTTGACTTCACCGACTACCTCAAAATAATTACAAGGAGAGATAACTGGAACCAAGTATTTAAAACGATATTCAAGGATAGGGATGCTATCTCCGTTAAACTAAGAGAACTCGAACCGATAAGAAACGCAATCGCCCATTTTAGAGGGTTAAGCCGCCGAGAATTAGACAAGTTGAAACTCCTTTCTGAGGAAATTATTTCCTGCATTTCGATGTAGTACGGCTTGCCCTTCAGCATATGAAACTCAGAATATTGGTTCAACTTACCCTTTTAAAATTGCAACCATAATGCCAGCTGGAACCAGTGCCCCTACAACGTTTGGCGCAAGTATTAGGTTGCCAATACGTGCTTGTCCACTGAAACCCTGTTCCTCGGTTGCGCCTTCCACTACTTTCATTTCCTTAACGAGGCTGCATTCTCGGGCTGGCTCGTTTGGGTAATAGTTTACGGTTATCTCTTTTCCGAACCGCTTGTGAATGTGCACTGAAGGGTTTAAATCATTCAAAAGGTCTGTGTGGGTTGTGGCTGCCAAAACCGCTTTGCCTTGTTGACGTGCAAGCTTCTGAAGATTATAAGCTACGATTTTAGCCGTGTCTCTGTCAAGGGTCGCTGCAAACTCGTCCATAACCCAGAACTGAGCTTTGCTTTCCATCATCTTCGCAATTTTGTAACGGTACTTCTGCCCGTCGCTCAGCTGCTCATAACTACGTAAGAAAAGGAATGCGTCGTTTAAGCCTACTTTGCTTAGAAGCTCTAAGCCTTCCTCAAGAGTTCCGCCGACGGTTTCGATGAGGGGCGTACTAAGCTGTGGCTGGATGCCCGCGATGTTGATGCAGTTTAAGCCTAAATCTTGTTTAATGTCTTTCTCAAGAGCCTTCAGCAGAACCGACTTGCCTGAACCCGAATCGCCTGTTATTAGTGTGATGTCCGTAGGCCCTATTTTCAACTCAACATTATCGTAAACTATGAATTTCTCCCATTGGTCAAGCCCAAGACCGAAGCTTTCAGCCACAGAGACCACTCTGCTTGTAGGCTTAGGAGCAGCAGTTTGATAACCGATGCTAATTAGGAATTTGCCTGTTCGCCTGTCATAGCGACGGCCATAACTGCGAATGTGAAAATACTCTCGGCGTCTTCTCATTTTGGAATCACAGCTAAGTATGGAAATGGGGGGAAGTATATAAAAAACAACTTGTGAAAAGGGTTATTTTCTGGCAGTTTTTAGTAGTTCTTCGTAGCTTGTGGTCTTTAGAATTATTTTGCCGTCTGGTTCTTCCAGATAAATATTTGTTCTTAAGGTGATTTGTGAGGGTATTGTGAGGTGTTTTTGACTCCGAACAGAGCCTATAACAAGCTTCTTTCGCAAAACACAGCCTTCCCCATGCTTATTTTCTGAAAGTTTTTTTTCAGCGCTCATTCCAAGCCTCGGCCACGCGCGTCAACGAGAATACCCTCTTTTTTGAGTTAATCTGCACCATAAAAAAGAGCCTACCGGTCTCTTCATTTAACGCTGAAAGCTTCCTCTTCCACGAGAATCAACCAGAACTTCGCCTTTCTCAACGTCTGGAATGTCACTCAGTTGGATAGCCTCATTTTGAGAGTCAAACGACCTCGCAAATTGCGCCTACCCCTCCGGCTATTAGAACGTTGTAAGGCACACGAGCCCGCAACGTTCCATCGGCCCCCTCATTTTTCATCGCCTTGCAAGGGGTCTTATGGCGTTTCTCAAGTTACAACCGAGAAGCTTAACAACTTTATCCATGGGCATGGCTTGTTGAGCTGGCTCTATAGTCGCTACTATCGCGGCGGGTTTAGTCGCGACTATACTGGTAGGGCTACCCCTACCAAGGGTAGGGGGAGGGGTAGGTCATTTTTACTTTCAGATTTAAGAGTAAAAATAGGGTATCCCGTCGTGTAGCCCACCTTAGAAGGACAGTCAAGCTTGACACTCAAAAGTTGCGGCGTAAAACAGTCAAGCAACTCGAGGAAATCTTCAAGTTACTTTTGAATGCTGTGTAAAAATTCCAAGAAAGTCTAAGGAAACATGCAAAAAAGTCGCAAGAGTTCCAGACTTAGGTTCCAGTTGTTGCGAGGGGTCTTGTGCTATTTCTTAAGTTTCAACCAGAAGAGCTTGCTACGTACATTAAGAAGCGGGCCGTTACTACGAGGAACACAAGGTGCCTGTAGGCCTGTTTCTGAATCTGTTTTTAGGTCCTATAGTGTACGTAGTAATTACTGAGTGCATCTTAAGAGCTCTGAGACCCCTAGAAACAAGGCCTAGCATGCTCGTAGTAAACCAAGGACCCTAAAACAAGACTTACGATGTACGTGGTATTCGGTTTTTTGGAACTGAAAGTCTGTGAACTTTTACTACGACCATTCCTAGGATGGTCTCGGTTGCGGGTTTCTAAATATGACCGCCTTTTGCCAAAAGAGGCTCAAAAAAACGTTTTATTACGGCGTAATAATGTTGGCTGGAAAGAGAAGTCAATTTTCAGCTGTAGACCCACTCGCAGATGTATATGATTAGTCGTAGTAACCTCTTTACCGCGACCATGATAAGGGTAACATCCTTTCCGTAAACGCAAATCTTAAGGCTTAAGAATCACCATAGACAACTATGCCAGCCTTCCAAGACAGTTTAAGGTCAGCGGTAAACTCATAGCCATGCTCAACACGTTGCCCAAGAAAAGCAACAAAGTCTTCTCTGTCGACCTCAGAACCATGCGGAAACGCTTCATGTGGCAGCGCAACAGAATCGCCGAGAAAGTTCAGAATCCGAGGCTAAGGCGGATAACGTTCCACACCCTGCGCCACTGGTTCGGCAGCATGGAATACCACAAGACCAAAAACATCCTACATGTTCAAGAACGCCTTGGACATAGAAGCATAACGTCAACTATGGTCTACACGCACCTGGTCAACTTTGAAAGCGACGAGTACAACACCGCAACATCTAAAAGCCTAAAGGAAGATGAAGACCTATTAAAAGCAGGGTTTGAATATGTTACCGAGCGAGACGGCGTCAAAATCTACCGTAAGCGAAAGTAAACTTGAAGTTGTAGGCTACGATGATAAAGACCCTTTAGGTCCAGCTTTCATTGTCAAGTCTCCAATGGGGAACATTCTAAAAATTTCAGACACCTTCGCCGAAATGTTCCCACTGTGGGCAGGACGAATTTTAATCACCGCCCAAAACGAGAAATGGGCCTTAACAGCCGCGAACGTCGCCACAGGCTTCGCCACAAGCGTCATCATGGCCCCAGCAGAAGCCGCAATCGAACGCTGCGTACCCGCAACCGAAACCACAGACAATCGCCCTGGAGTACTCATCCAGATCTACAATCGCGACCGCTTCGCCCTAAAACACCAACTCATGGAACGCATCGGCCAATGCATCATGACCTGCCCAACCACAGCAGCATTCAACGGCTTAACAACCAGCAAAAGAGTACTCAGAGTCGGTAGCAGCCTGCGCTACTTCGGAGACGGCTTCCAAAAGAAAACTATGGCTAGCGGACGCAAATGCTGGAAAATCCCAGTCATGGAAGGCAATTTTATAGTGGAAGACGGTTTCGGAGCACAAGAAGCCGTAGCAGGCGGAAACTTCATGATATTCGCCGAAACCCAACCAGCATGTCTCAAAGCAGCAGAAGCAGCCGCAGACGCCATACGCGCCAGAGCACCCGATGTAATCATGCCGTTCCCTGGAGGAGTATGCCGCGCAGGCAGCAAAGCAGGCTCACTCAAATACAAAATGAAAGCTTCAACAAACCATCCATACTGCCCAACATTAAAAACAGTCGTACCAGACTCGGTAGTTCCAGAAAACGTCCAATGTGTCTACGAAATCGTCATCAACGGTTTAACCCTTGACGCTGTTAAAAACGCCATGAAACAAGGCGTAACGGCAGCCGCAAGCACACTAGGCGTAGTCAAAATCTCAGCAGGCAACTACGGCGGAAAACTCGGACCCTACAAAGCCTTTTTGAAGGAAGCATTAGAGGCAACATAGCCGTTTGATGTAACAACTTTTATTTGATTCGCCACAACGTAACTTATGGCTAGAACAAATCATTAGTGAAAACAATTGAGCACCG
>Ga0315282_10006218_pt1 | contig 20062 bp, 17 predicted proteins | sample YL17G07_20_MG_FD_203693 | JGI IMG/M metagenome (GOLD analysis project Ga0315282, IMG submission 203693) | Sediment microbial communities from Yellowstone Lake, YNP, Wyoming, USA - YL17G07_20 | ecosystem: Environmental > Aquatic > Freshwater > Lake > Sediment | place: USA: Wyoming | collected... | reverse complement strand
ATCACGAACTCGGCTCTTACATGTTGCAGACCATATACCGACCAGGACATAATCACACCTCCATGTGAGAATAGTGTTACCTATGTCCTGATAATAACATGTTACCAATGTACTGAGCTCGCACCATGCCGTCGCCTGACACGGCGGAGGCTGTCGTTATGACAGCGACACACGAAGGCAGGGCGCTGGTTACGCTCGACGGTTCAGACGAAGCGCCTCTTGCGTACTACTCGTACGAAGGCGGTCCGGGCGGAAACTGGCTGCCTTCCGAGGAACTGCCGTGCCGGCAAAGCAACGTTTTCGAATGCCTGGTCCTTTCGCCTTGGGACCAACGTCTGCTCGTGCAGCGTTCCTACTCAACTGAGTTCTGGGGTAGGCGCCTGTTTGGTGAGGAAGCCATGTGGATGAACGGCGGGTTATCGAAGCCGACCGAGGCCCCAAGCGCGCAGGCGAGACTAACACAACTGCCTAACGGGTTGAGCATCCGGTTTGGCCTGGACAACCCGGGGCACGTCCGCGTCGCTGTGCTCAATGCGCTCGGTCAGCGGGTCCAGGTACTGCATGACGGCTACCTCACAGCCGGAGTTCACAGTATCACATGGGACTGGGCTGACCATCATCACCTGCAGTCGCCAAACGGGACCTACTTCATAACGCTAGACATCGGATTGAGGCGCACGGTGCTGAAGGCGATACGACACTAGGTCACGCGGAGCATGAGGAGGGCGGCCTCTGGCCGTATCGCGCCGCCGTGACTTCATTGCGACGGTCGAGTTGCATGTCGTGGTTCACGGTTACCGCGTTCTTGGACGGGCCTCGGGGACATAGAACGAAACCCTATGTCCGTCAAGGCCGGCCGGCATACGGTTTCCATCGCCGACATGTTAGCACCGGGGCCATTCAAGTCAAGCGCCCGTCTCGTCGGTCGGCACTGCGAGGGGGGGTATGCCGCCAGTAGAGAGTCCTGGGGACGGCCCCGGGATAGGCCCCGGGGATGGCCCCCGGGAGAGCCTCAGGGACGGCCCGAGGAAGTGCTCCGGGGGCGGCGCCCCAGAGTGCCCCTGGGATAGCCCGGGAAACAGTACCGGGCACGGTCCGGGATACCGTATCGGGGACGGTCGTGGATACCGTATCGGGGACGGTCCGGGATACCGTACCCCGGGTGACTGGGGGGGGGTGCGACAGGTTTTCGTCCATCTTGTTGCTAATGCGATGGTTAAGCCCGTTTTTCGGGTTGACTTGGAGTAGTCACATCGGTAAACTCTGGTGATGGCGAAATGCGTCCAGGATTCGCTCTGGTTCCCTGAAAAGCTGGGCAGAAGGCTGGTTGACTTGCGCCGGAAGCGGGGTCTGACCCAGGGGCAGGTTGGCGAGTTGATGGGTCGGGCCGGTAAGGGGAGCAAGACCTGCGTGTGCCGGCTGGAGCGGGGTTGGTTTCGCTCGCCGTCGTTGGGACTGGTGGGCGACTATCTGCGGGCGTGCGGAGCCGGGTTTGAGGATGTGCTGGACGTGCTGCACGAGTATACGTCACGGCCGACCGTGCCTGATGAGCAGGGGTGGGCCGCGGCTCAGCAGGCGGTCGTGGGCTTGCCTCCCCGGGCGGCAGGGCAGGTGCTGAAGTATGACCTGAAGGCCGCGGCGGCGAGGTATGCAGCCGGGAAGCTGCCTGAAAGCCCGACGCAGCGGGCAGCGCGGGCTCGGAAGCTGGCGCGTAGCCGGAGGTGGCTCAGCCTGTTGCACGCCTGGGTGGTTCAGGTCATCAATGAGCACGGGTTCGACCTGGGTGGGCTCACGAATGAGATGGTGCTTCAGGGCTACGCGCGGAAGGTCTGGGGGATACTTGGCCGGACCCGGGTGAAGCCGGCCGAGCGCGGGCAGCTTCTTGCCGAAGCCGAGGACAAGTTCCTGCGGCAGGGCGTGGTCGGGCCCGAGGTCGTGCGGGTCGTGGATAAGGAGCTCGTGGCGCTGTACCGGCAGGTTGAGGAGCCCGGCCCGGATGAAGCTATGCCGGACGAGACTTCCGGCACGGCCTGACCTGAGTCTGAGGCTCGAATCCCGCGCGAGCGCCGGGCAGTTGTCCGTCATGGCAGCGTCCCCAAGAACCGAAATAGAAATAACCACAGAGGCCACGGAAAGCACAGAGTCAGGCGAAAGCGACGAGGTGGTTCTATATCGGTTTTCGGACGGCCGTCGGTACGGGCAGGGAAGGCCGGGCAGGCGGTTGGCCGCCAGGGCCACAGTATATTATTAGGATGGTGGCCACGAGGCTTGCAGAGAGAACGTGAGGCAGGCCTTGCCAACCGGCGTTTTGTCGCTATGCTTACGCTGCGTTGGCCGCCGGTCGGCAGCGGTCATCAAGCTGCTTGACAAGCGGCGATAGATGGCTAGATTAGAAGTGCGTCCTGTAGCCGCAGGCTAACCTTAAGGAGGACTGAGTGATACAGGAATTTAAAGATGGCGGCGGCATCATGTGGTTTCTACTGGCGTGCGCCGTCGCCGGAGTCGCGTTGTCGCTCGAACGGGCGTTCACGTTGACTCTGCGTCTGCGTCTGAACGTGAAGAAGTTCAGCCGGCAGTTGATGGACACGATTGACAAGAACGGCCTCAAGGCCGGGATCGAGTTGTGCAGCAAGACCGCGAGCCCGGCGGCCCGCGTGCTGGCCGGCGCTCTGGCCAAGGCCGAAGACGGTAAGACCTCGATGGAGGATGCCATCGTTCGGACCGGCGCGACTGAGCTGGCCTTTCTCGACCGGGGTATGCCCCTCATCGCCGGTCTCACCACCGTCGCACCCTTCTTCGGTTTCCTGGGTACGGTGACCGGCATGATTTCGGCATTCAAGGCGGTCGCGGCGGTCGGCGAAGTCGAAGCCACGGTCGTTGCCTCGGGCATTGCCGAGGCGCTGATAACGACCAAGTGGGGATTGATTATCGCATCGCCGCTTGCTATCGTGCACATCCTGTTTCAGGGGCGCATCAATGGGTATCTGCGCGACATGGAGACTTCGGCCAGCGAGGTGCTGGACTTCCTTGTCGAAAAAGGCATGTGCGGCAAGGAGAGCTAGATGGCGTTGAGTCTACGGGGCGGGCGGAACAGTGAGAGCAGACCGAGCATCCCGACTGCTTCCACCGGTGACATCGCCTTCCTCATTCTGATTTTCTTCATGTCCACGAGCATGTTTGCCAAAGAGAAGGGCCTGAAGATTGTGCTGCCTGAGAAGGGCGAGGCGACAAAGATCAAAGCCGAGAACATCCTGACCGTTGCGGTCAACCCGACCGGCCAGGTTTTGGTAGGCGACCAGGTCGTCAATATCCCGGACGTGCGTGAGCTGATAGTCAAACGCCTGGCCGAGAATAAGGAACTGGCGATCGCGCTGCGCGTCAGCCGCAGGGCGCCCTACAATACGATGATTCAGGTCTTCGACGAGTTGAAGCTGGCCAAGGCGGAGCGCATAAGCCTGATGCCCGTATTGACCGAAGAGGCGACGGGAGCACCATGAGGAAGATTGCAGGCAAGAAGCATACGGCGCCCGACATCCCGACCGCATCCACGGGGGACATCGCGTTCCTGCTGATCATCTTCTTTCTTGTCGGCACGACTTTCCGGGCCGGACAGGGCCTGAAGGTGGTTCTGCCTGAGGCCCAGTCTACGGAGCGTATCCTCAAGCGGCGCAATGTTCAGTCCATATGGGTCGACAAGACCGGCCGGATTTCTGTCAACGACAACCTGGTCGCGGCCAGCGGCGTCACGTCAATCCTCAGCGAGAAGGTTATCGACAACCCCGATGTTGTCGTGGTTCTTCAGGCGGACAGAGACGTGTCCTATGGTTACGTTACCGACGTGCTTGAGGCCCTGAAGGACGCCAGGGCGCTCAAGGTGACGTTCGCAACGGGTTACCGGATGGGCGGCGGAGGATAAGCACATGCCCAGAATGGAAACGATTGCAGCGCTGGAATGGGAGGACCGGTACTACGGTTTGGCCATGCGCGTCGCGACTGCGCTCGCGCTGGTCTTGGTCATGGCCGCGTTTCTCGTCCTGCCCAAGGAATTCATCGTGCGGCCGTTCGAGTTGAAGCGCTCCGTCGAGACGCTGATGGAAGCCTTGCCGCCCCAGCTCGAGAAGCTGGCCGAACCGCCCAAGGCGACCAAGCCGGCGACGGTGCCGGTTGCGGCGCAGAACGAGTCCGAGATCCAGCAGCAGACCATCGAGCCGACCGTACTCCAGGAAGTCATCAGGCGGACCGAGGAGACCGACATACCGGTCGTGCCGTTCTGGAAGGTGGAAGTCAAACCCCAGCCGGTGAACATACCGGTGCCCGCCTATCCGGAGATGGCACGCCAGGCCGGTATCGAAGGGCAGGCCGTCGTAGAGGCCCTGGTCGACGTTGACGGCTCGGTGATTGATGCTAGGATACTGAAGAGTTCGGGGAACCAGTCGCTCGACGCATCGGCGGTCGAAGCGGCCATGAAGTCGAAGTTTACCCCGGCGAAGCAGCGCGACAAGGCGGTCAGGGTGTGGGTGTCCATACCCTTCCGTTTCACGCTGCAGTAGTAAACGTGAGGCCCGAGACCGGTCGCGTTTCCGGGCCTCCAGAAAGCAAGCCTGTGGCGGGGAGCCACGGGAGGTAGTGAAGCTGAGAGAAGACATAGCAGCCAAACCAAGGAGGAGTCTGATGCGAAACGTGCTATGCTTGGTCCTGCTCGTTCCAGTGTTTGCACTGGCGGCAGGCAACCTGTCGTCTGACGCAGTGGTCGCCCCACCGCCAGGCCCGGCAGGCGCGCATTCAACCTGGACCGGCGGCAGACCGGTTCCACCGCCCAAGGCCACGAGGCTCGGCACAGTGGACACCGTCGGCGGTACGATATACGACTGGGTCGCAAACGGACCGACATACCGGTTTTGCGTCAACGCGCCGGGATACGGTCTGCACATGCTCTGGATGTACTCGAACGACACGACCGGCACGCAGACGGACCGGAACATGCGCTACCAGTTCTACGATTACGCCACCCATTCCTACAACTGGATTGACCCGGACTACATGGCTTCGGGTGTGAACACGTTCGTCGAGCGGACCGGGTTCGGCAGCCTCTCATACGACGTGTCGAACGGCGCTGCCGTTGCTTCGGCCCACGGCGGCGCTATCAGGCCGATAGCCGCCCGGGACATCGCGGCGGGCGCAGGCATTTTCGAGTACTGTGACGGCTCGCCGGTGCTGGATGGCTACCTGTGGCCGCCGATCGACGTCGGAATGAACCAGACGATTCACATGCATTGCATCGACGATGCGTCGCGCGGTAACCTCTGGTATTCGCGTGCAGCCACGTGGTGCAACTGGGACCCGCCGGCGATGGTTCCTGCGGTTCCGCCGACTTTCCCGACTCAAACGATTGTCGCCTCGAAGCACAGCGACAAGGTCGTGTTGGCGTGGGAAGGCGAAGGTGTTACTCCTATGCCCGGCCTCTATCGCGTATCGAATGATGGCGGCACGAACTGGGACCCCGAGGTCGACTTCGGCTATCCGCCGGCCTACAGCGCGGACACCGGCTGCAGTTACTGGATTCAGTCGGTCAACCCGTTCCTCGATGCTCAGGACCGTCTGCACATCGTTGTTAACACCATACCGATTATCAACGACACGATATTCATCTTCCCGAACGAGATATGGCATTGGTGTCAGGACAACTCGCCGGAGTGGTCCTTCATCGGGCGGGCATTCCTTGACCCGCACTCCTCCGGCCCAGGTACGAATGCGACGATGGCCTGCCGACCGATGCTCGGAGCGGACGACGACGGCCACCTGGTCTGCACCTGGGAGCAGTTCGACTCGACGAACGTCGACCCCACGACCCTCCTGTTCCGCGCCGACATCTGGATTGCGGGTTCGTCCGACAACGGCATGACTTGGACTGAGCCAAGGTACGTCAACGAGCATGGCGAGGGTTCGTGCCGGTTCCCGTCAATCTCCGACTTGGCGATTGAGGGAGACCCGGACACGTTTGCGATACTCTACCAGATTGACAGCATGGCCGGCTTCCGCGCCGGCTCCTCGCCGGTAGGGGTGTGGTCGTTCAATCCGATGGTCCTTCAGAAGATACCGGCGGATTCAATCTTCATCGGCATTGCCGAGACGCCGGGCGCTGCGCCCACGCGGTTCGAACTGTCGGCCAGACCCAACCCGTTTGGGTCGCGGACGGTCGTATCGTACGCTGTACCACGTACGGGCGACGTGTCGCTCGTGGTATACGACGCCGCGGGCCGGCCGGTCAAGACGCTGGCATCGGGCCGCCGGGCTGCGGGCCGCTACGCCGCGACGTGGAACGCTGATGGCATCGCAGCGGGCGTCTACTTCTACACGTTGACCAGCGGCAATACTTCTGTCACCAAGAAGCTAACGCTGGCGCACTAGTTCACAGCGGGGCGGGCAGCGATGCCCGCCCCGTTCTCCTACGAGGAAGCGGCGCCGGGGAACGGCCCGCGGACAGCGGCCACTCCCCGCCACAACGTTCAATAAGGAGGCTGAATGAGATGGCCAGAGCCTCGACCAGCAAACACCACCGCCGGAACCGGCCGTTCGGAGCGTATGCGTCATGTCTTGCAGTGGGCGGCCTTTACGGGTACGGTGTTACTGTTTCTGTCCGGCTGCGGCACTGAACCGCCGGCGGACTGGGTGTGGTGGACCAGCACTGACACTCAGGCGGTCAGAACCGAGCTGGCCGGATGGCGGCAGGTTTTCGACGCCAGCCGGACGTTCTCCGATACACTGCGCCTCAATCTGAGCGCGCGGTTGTCCGCGGCCGACAGCACGTCCACGACTGGAGATGCGCTCTACAAGTTCGCACATCTCATCGCGGTCTGGACCGCGCCGGCGGAAAGCGGCCACGCCGACGAGTTTCGCTTCGGCGTCACCGTCGACACGATGGCGCTGCATGGCGAGTCCATGGACGACACGTTCTGCCAGGTCGGTTACCGCGACACCCTGGCCGGAACCAAGGCCTGCTTCCTGTATGACAGCCTGTGGGTCGTCGCATACCGCCCCGAAACGCTGCCGGATTCGTCGGTCATCTATCGCGTGGCCGGCAGCGGCATGCGCGGATATGAGACACCGCAGCTTGCCTCCAAGACCTATGACTGGGCCGCGCGCAGGGAGGTCTTCGTGCACAAGCTCGATTCGGTCACGACGTACCGGGTGAAGAAGGTCTCGGGGTTCGCGGCGTTCGTGCCCAATTCTCAGGACGCGCCGGGCATTGACCGGCTGGTGTTGTCCATGCCGGGCAGGGCGGATACGTTTTTCTACTCGCCGCGTACGGACGGACGCGGCCTGTACAACCTCAAGCCGGTTGATTCACTGTACACGGTGCAACAGGGCGACCCTGTCAGCTTCCTTGTGACGACCAGCACGCCCGCCGACACGAGCACGGACAAGAACCGGTTCTTCGTCGGCCTGGGTGGAACAAGGTGGGAAATCACAGCCGGAGCCAGGAGCGGCACCACAACCATCGCCTTTGCCGATACCGGCTATCAGCACATCTATGTCGAGGTCATGCCCCTCTCGAACCTGCTGTACCGGGACCGCAACTACAAGAGCACGACATGGGCCTTGCCTGTCTGGGTCAAGGCCCGGCCATAGGAGGGGAAGATGCGAGGAAAGATACCAATGTCAGAACGAGAGGCCCGCGTGTGTGGACTCGGGGGCCTCTTCCGAATGAGTGTTATCGTGCTTCTCGTCCTGCTGGCCGGCGCGGCATTCGCGGCCGGGACCGGCCGGATTAAGGGCAGGGTTTTTGATGCCAAGACCGGTGAGCCATTGATAGGGGCCAACGTCGCGGTCGAAGGAACGGAGCTGGGCGGAGCAACCGACGCCACGGGTGAGTATCTGGTGTCGAACGTCCCGGTGGGATTGCAGACCCTGGTGTGCTCATATATCAGTTTCGAAACCCAGCGTAAGACCGACGTCCTGGTCATCCTGGACCAGACCATCACCGAAGACTTCCGGCTCGGCCCGGCCCGCATCGAAGTGCCGGTCGTTGAAATTAAGAGCACCCGCGCCAACATCGTCCGCACCGAGGCGAGCACGACCAATACGATGGACTACAAGGAGATAGCCAAGATGCCGGTGGCGACGCTGGCCGACATCGTGAGCCTGCAGGCCGGCGTTGTGACGAGCCCGAACTACGGGCAGCACATCCGCGGCGGCCGGCCCGAGGAGGTGATGTACTTCGTGGACGGGGTGGCGACAAGCAATCCACTTTACGGGTATCAGGCCGCGCACGTGAATCCCGAGGCCACGGCCGAGGTAGTTGTCATCTCGGGCGGGTTCGATGCCGAGTACGGTGAGGCGATGTCGGGCATCATCCAGGTCATCACCAGGGAGGGCAAGGACGTCACCAGCGGTCGAGTAAGCTGCACGACCGACGAACTGCTCCCCCCGGGGCTGAACTTCGGCGACAACCGGTACGAGGTCTCGCTGGGCGGGCCGCTACCCGGGGCGAAGAAACTGCGCTACTTCCTGTCGGGCGAGCTGTATTTTGCGGACGACTACAACCCGCTGCGCTACAAGCTGGACCACCAGCAGCGCCAGGACTACAAGGCCACCGGCAAACTGACCTACTCCTTTCCTCTGAACGAGGGCCTCAGGGTCACGGCCGACGGTTTCGTCTCGCGCGAGCAGTACGGGCTGTACCCGTACACGCGCGACGACGAGAACTACCTCGGCTTCAAGTACAACCTGGACCATTTCCTGTCCCGGCGCGAGCGCGTCAAGACCGCGAACGTCTCGGCCAACCACATGTTGAGCAAGAACACGTTCTACACGCTGCGGGCGAGCTACTTCAGCGACGAGCGGACTCAGGCGGTGCGCAACCTGGAGCGCGAGGCCAAGGAGCGCAACTTCTCCACGCGGTTTTGGGAAGACTACATTTTCAAGGCCGAGGACACGGTGGCGAAGAACGATTCGGTTCTTTTCCACATCATGCCCGAATACGTTCAGCAGTCCCAGGTGAATACCAACAACCCGTGGGGCGTATACAACCTGTACTACGGCTCCGGCGACTTCCGCGTTTTCCTCAGGCACCTGTCGGGCGTCAAGACGCTGAAGGGCGACATCACGCACAACGTCGGCAAAGTGCACGAGTTCAAGACCGGCCTGGAGGCGAGCCTGAATTCGTTGCACCGGCGCTACAATTCGCTGCCCTGGGACCCGAACCCGTTTGTCGACGCTTACGACGTAAATCCCCTGAACGGTGCGGTCTTTGTTCAGGACCGGATGGATTTCGAAGACCTTGTCGTCCGGGCGGGCCTGAGGCTTGACTATCTTGACCCGGCCGTGCGCAAGCTCGCCAAACCGACGTTGATCGGCGACACGACGACCGTCGCGGCGGAGAGGAAGTTCAAGTTCTCCCCACGGCTCGGCGTTTCGTTTCCAATCACGACCCGGACCAAGTTCCGGTTCAGCTACGGACAATTCTTCCAGATACCTCCGTACCACTACCTGTATGACAACATCAGTTCCGCGGCCTACGTGCGTGGCAATCAGATTATTGGCAACCCGGACCTGCTGGCCCAGCAGACCATCGCCTACGAGCTGGGGCTCGAGCAGGAACTGTCCAGCCAGGTGGTTGCCGACCTGACCGCCTACTACAAGGACATCTTCGACCTGATGGGCACGAGGTTCCAGACCGCTGTTCCCAACGGCTTCTTCCCGTTGGTGAACGAGGAATACGGCAGCGTGCGCGGAGTCGAAATCGGGCTGCAGAAGGTGCTTGCGAGCTACTGGAGCGGGAGGGTCTCCTACGGCCTTTCCGAGGCGCGCGGGACCGCTTCCTCGACCTACGAATGGTACTACGAGCGTTACCGCTACGGCACCGACCCGGTCACGGGCCAGCAACTGGAGCCGCCGCGCCGCGACTACGCGCTTGAGTTCGATGAGCGGCACAACGCCAAGCTGAGCATCAGCGCAGATTTCCCCGGCGACGTGGCTTTCATACCGCTGCGCGACTTCAACGGTACGTTTCTGGTCACGTACGGCTCGGGCCTGCCTTATACGCCCCGCGAAGTCGGCGCGCGTGGCTTGGATGCCGGACGGCCGACTGCGGAGCGCAATTCGGCCCGGATGCCGCCGCGTTTTTCCGCGGACCTGAACGCGGCCAGGTACGTTTCCATTGGCGGAGCCAGAATCGGGCTCTCGGTCGTCGTCACCAACCTGTTCGACAACCAGACGGTTGAATGGGTGTACGGCGCGACCGGGCTGCCCAGCGACGACGGCTACGCCGCGACGCTTTCGCCCGCGACGTGGGCAGTGACTTCGGACATCACTCTGCTCAACCCCAGCCTCTACAATCCCGTGCGCGACAAGAATCACGACGGCTACGTCACGGACGACGAAGAGTACATGGCGTACAAGATGGCGTACCTGGATTTCGTGAACAACCCCATCAACTACGGCCCGCCCCGGCAGATAAAGCTGGGTCTGAGCTTCGAGTTCTAAGGAGGGAACATGAAACAGCGAATCCTCAACGACCGGTTCCCAGTGACGGATGGTGGAGCCAGACGTCTCTCGGCTGCCGCGTGCCTCGTCGTCTTCCTGGCGATTTCAGCAGGCGTGGCGCGGGCAATGACTGCCGGCCGGCCCTGGCATCCCCCGAGGAAGTTCAACATCGTCCAGTACTCGAAGAATCAGTGGCGCATCAACATAACGAACTACGGCACGTTCGGGTACGGGGACCAGAAGCCGGGCGGCGAGTGGCCGGCAGGTTCGGGCGACATGTACATCTACGGTGCCGGCATCTGGGTAGGCACCCTCAAGAAGACGGCCAGCGGCAGAGATACGCTGGTGAGCTGCGGCTACAACCCCAATTCGGGCAAGTCCGAGATGACGCCGGGCTGCTACGACAACGCTCCCGGCGGGTACACCGGGCGCGAGTACGAGCGGGTGTACATCTACCCGAATGACTGGCCGCCGAAGCGGTCTGACTTCTATCCCTATCTGCAGGACTCGGTACTGACTCCCCTGCAGGTTCCTTCCGGCGACACGACCGTCAAAGGGTACTTCTACTACGTGCCGCAGGACGCGGTTTCGTCGGGCGACGCCTGGGCGGTCTTCAACGACCGTGACCCGGCCCAGCACGTGGCCGGCAAGACGCCGCGGCCGATTGGGGTCGAGGTCTATCAGACAACGTACTCGTGGGCTCTGCCCTGGAACCGCGACATCGTTTTCTTCAAGCTGGACGTGCGCAACCGCGACACGACAACGCTCAAAGACGTCTACATCGGCATGGTCTGCGATGCCGACATCGGCAACGCGGCCGACGACATGGCCGGACTCGCCCTGAACAAGTACATCTACAACAGCGCCGCTACGGATTCGGTCCACGTCGACAACATGGGTTATGCCTGGAGCAACGACGCGTCACCCAGCGGGCTCATCGGGTTCGATTTCCTGCAGAGCCCGTTCAAGAAGGACGCCCAGGGGAACATCCGCGGCTGGCCGGACACGACCACCGCCTATCCCAACGGTCTGGACGACAATGGCAACGGCCTGATTGACGAGCCGTCCGAGGGCGAGCAGATCGGCATGACGTCGTTCAAGATTTTCACGCTCACCGATGCCGACCCCAAGGACGACGACGAGCAGTATCTGGCCATGGCCGGCTACGACTACGGCAATCCTCAGCACCCCTACAACCCGTACGATTCGAGCGATGCCGCACCCGCGGACAAGCGCTTCCTCCAGGCGACCGGCCCTTTCGACCTCGCCCCGAACGAAATCGTGACCGTCACAATCGGCGTGATTGCGGCAGACCGGGCGGGCAGCGAGCGGAACACGATGCCCTACTACCTGGCCCTTGCCTCACAGGCGGCCCAGCAGGCCTACGACAACAACTGGATAGCGCCCGAGCCGCCGCCTAGCCCGGACGTGACCGCGCTGCCGGGCGACGGCCGCGTGGCCCTTGTCTGGGACAACCTTCCTGAATCGGCGCGCGACCGGTTCTTCCCGCTGTCGCGTTCCCTGTCCAGTCCTTTCTACGCGGAGCAGGACTTCCAGGGCTACAAGGTCTATCGCAGCCGGACCGGCCAGCCGAACTCCTGGCAACTCTTGGCCCAGTACGACAAGAACGACGGGCTCAAGTTCGAGGACACCACGGTGGTCGACTCGCTCAGGACCAGGGCGACCGATGCCGGGTTGTCTTACAGCTACGTGGACTCAAGCCACTTGAGGCTCGGATTTCCGTACTACTATGCGGTGACGTCGTTCGACATCAACTTCCTCGGCGGCAAGGCGGACACCACGCCGCCGGTTCCGCCCGACACGCTGAGCCTCGAGTCCGGCATCGCGCCCATCCGGGCCGTGCCCCGCACCCAGCCGGGCAACTTCCATCCGCCCAGTGACTCGGCCCAACTGGTCGCCGGCAACCCGGACCTGAAGCTGACGGTTGAACCGCTGCCGCTCGTGCCCTACGCGGTCAAAGCGGAGAAGTACCGGATTCAGTTCCTGGGGCCGGCATACGACACGGCCAATCTGCGGCCTCTCTACCGGTACGTGGTGACCGACCAGGCCGGGAACACGGTCGTGCGGGAGAACCAGTTCACGGTGGCGATTGACACGATAACCGACACCGTGCGTGCGGTGCCGACGGTGTTCGACTCGGTCATCACCAACATCCAGATACGGGCGATGGGAACCGGGGACACGGTCGTCGATACGAGCCGGGCCTGGCTGCCGATAGTGCAGATGTCGATGAAGCTCAAGATGGACCAGATACCGAAGCAGTTCTACGACCGGTTGAAGGTCGTCAGCGGCCACTACCCCGAGAGCACGCTTAAGGTTCTGGCGCTGACTCAGAATAAGGCGCTGTGGGCCTATCGCGGCTCGGACTACCGGCTCGTCTGGCAGCGCCGGGGCAGCGCGGTGACGGTCGAGGTCTATGACATGGACAACGGCCTTGCGGTTCCTTACCGCTACTTCCCGTCCAACGCGGTGGCGCCCGATTCTGCTGACGGCTGGGCGTTCCGGACGAGCCAGACCAGTTCGTCCGCGGATTCGCTCGTCGTCGGACGGACGCTCTCCATGTACATCGTCGGGAGTTCCTTCACTTTCACGCCCACGGTCACCGATACGCCCGGAGCAGGCGACACCTGGATTCTCTACAACAAGCTCCTCTCGCCCGCGCCGTTCTTCGCCGCCATCGAAGCGGAGTTTTCGCCCGGCGTGCTCACCGACACGAGTCAGAAGCTCCAGGTCAAGGCCGTGCCCAATCCGTACGTCGTGAGCAACGAGTGGGAGCGGCATCACGACTTCCGCAAGCTCAAGTTCATCAACCTGCCCAACCGGTGCACGATACGGATATACAACATGGCCGGAGACCTGGTGCGGACGCTCCAGCACCACGACACGAAACCCGACGTCGGCGGCACTCCCGGTCTCTACGGCGGCGACGAGGACTGGGACCTCTTGAACGAGAGCAAGCAGAAACCTGCGCCCGGAACGTACTTCTTCCACGTCGAGTCGGACGTGGGCAATCAGATCGGGAAGTTCGTCCTGATCTTCTAGGAGGCAGCGATGAGAAGATTCCACCACAGAGACACGGGCGTCCGACGCCCGGAATCCGGGGCCACCCCGGAAGCCCCCGTCGGGATTCCGGACTCCCGAAGGGATTCCCGCGCTCGGAGCGCGGGGGCACGGAGAGCCGCGCGGCCGGGCGGCCGATTTCTGATTCCGGTCCTGGCTCTCCTAGCGGTCCTGGCGGCTCCTTCCGAGGCTGTGTTCACGAAGATCGGCATGGCCGGCATGCCATTCCTGAAAATCGGGGTGGGCCGGTGCACGGGCATGGGCGAAGCGTTCGTGGCGGTGGCCGACGACGCCTCGGCCGCGTACTGGAACCCGGCCGGTCTGGCCCTGGTTCAGAAGCGGCAGGCGGTCCTCAACCACATCGACTGGCTCGCGGACGTCAATCACGAGTTCATCTCGGGCGTGCTGCCTCTGAAGTCAGGCAACGTCGGCGTGTCGGTTACGGCAATGAGCGAGGGCGCGTTCGAGGAAACGACCATCGACGAGCCCCAGGGCACGGGCCGGACGTTCACAGCCCGGGACCTGGCCGTGGGCGTTTCCTACGCCAGGATGTTCACGGACAAACTGGCGTTCGGCATCACGGCCAAGGCGCTGTCCGAGCAGATATGGAACGTGGGCGCATCGGGAGTCGCGTTCGACTTCGGCGTTCACTACAACACCGGCTGGCGCAACCTGCGAATCGGCATGGCGATTACCAACTTCGGCCCGGACACGCGCTTCAGCGGCGGGCTCCTGAACTTCACCCACGACCCGGGCTGGGAATGGCCCTGGACGCGCGAGCCGCTGCCGGGCACCTACCTGACCGAGACGTTCCCGCTGCCGGTGATATTCCGTTTCGGCCTCGCCTACGACCTGCTGCGTTCCAGCAACTCCTACCTGACCGCGGCGGTCGACCTGAACCACTTCAACGACGTGAACGAGAAGGTGAACGCGGGACTCGAATACTGGCTCAAGCCGCTGTACCTGCGCGGCGGCTACATCCTCAACACCGACCAGAGCTACGGGGACGCGCTGGGCTGGAGCACCGGGCTTTCAGCCGGAGCCGGGGTCGTGGTTCATCCGACGCCGGCCATGGGCCTGAGCCTGGACTACGGCTATCGCAACCTGGGCCGGCTGGGTATGTCCCACCGGCTGACGCTTTCGGTCGAGCTGTAGAGTGGAGGATGACAGATGGCGAATGTTGAAGGAGGCCTTATGCCAAAGCGGCTGATTCTCGTGGCGGCCGGGATACTCGTTATTCTCGGCTGCACGTACAGGGACAGGACTCCGCCGACGGTCCAGATTATCCAGCCGGCCAAGAACGCAACAATCGTCGCGGGCCAGACGCCCATAAAGGTCTTCGCCGACGACAGAGAGCTGGCGCGCGTCGAGCTGTACGTTGATACGACGGTGCTCGATACGTTCGAGGCCGGTGTGCTCGACACGTTCAGCTACACCTGGGACGCCACCGGCGAAGTCCCGGGAAGCGCGCACGTCATCGTGGCGCGGGCGGCCGACCGATGGGGCAATACGGCCGAGGACTCGTGCCACGTCATGCTCGCCGGCGGCACCGGGCCGACGCAGCACTCAGCCGACGTCACAGTAGACGAGGTCTGGTGGCCGTCGGGTAACCCGCACGTCGTCGCGACCGGCATCAACGTTTCCCAGAGCGCTACCTTGACCATCCTGCCGGGTTGCGCCGTGCAGTTTGACTCGGGCGCCGGTTTGACGGTCGGCCTGGGTTCGCCCGGCGAGATACAGGCGATAGGCACGCCGGATTCGGGCATCACCTTCGTTTCCAGCCTGGCCTCTCCCGGCCGCGGTGCCTGGTATGGGCTGCGTTTCTACGAAGGAACCAGGTGGAGTTCGAGATTGAGCTACTGCCAGATCGAGAACGGGGGCGAGCTCGGTGGCGCCGCGGTTTCGCTGCTCTGGGGCGCAATAGTGAAGATGGACCACACGACCATCACGGGCAGCGCCGGATATGGGATTGACTTCTCGCAGCAGGGTCACTGCACCGATTTCGACTACAACACCATCACGGGCTGCACCGGCAATCCGATGAGGATTCATCCGGATGCGGTACGCTTCCTCGGCCCGAACAACAACCTTGCGGGCAACGGCACGGACGAGATTGTCGTGGACAGCGGTACGGTCGCGGCCAGCGGAACGTGGCGCAATCACGGCATGCCCTACATCGTTGCCGGCGGCGTGCAGGTCGGCGGGGCGGCGCTTCCGGTACTGACGGTTGAGCCCGGCGCCGTACTGAAGTTCTCGGCCGGAGCCGGCCTTGAGTGCGGGCAGACAGGGCCGGGCGGGCTCGTTGCCGACGGCACCGGCGGTCAGATTACGTTCACGAGCGCCGCGGGCGCGCCGCAGCCCGGCGACTGGAAGAGCATCTACTTCAGGGCCGGGGCGCTCGACCAGCAGTGCCGGCTGAGGAACTGCCTCATCGAGTACGGCGGCGGCGACGGCAAGGGCAACGTCGTCATTCGCGACGCCCGGCCACAGGTTTCTGGCTGCTCAATCGGCTACAGCCCGGCCTGGGGCATCTACCTGGACGGCACCGAGTATCCGGACCCGGACAGCCTCGAAGCCGGCAACACGTTCCACAGCAACGACAGCGGCAACGTCCGGCGGCCGTAAGCCTGCCAGTTTCAGGACGTGCGGGGCGCGACTTTCGCCCCGCACGTCTTGTCGCCTGCGCGGCTGAGTGAGGCGGCGCGCATGGCGGCACGCCGAGCGAAACTGACCCGGATTCTCTCCTGGAACGTCAACGGCATCAGGGCGTGCGCGGGCAAGGGTTTTCTCGACTGGCTTCACCGCGACTCGCCGGACGTCCTCTGCCTGCAGGAGACCAAGGCGCGGCCGGACCAGCTTCCGCCTGAACTGCGCGAACCGGTCGGGTACAAGGCCATCTGGAACTCGGCCCAGCGGCCGGGCTACAGCGGAGTCGCGACCTTCACCAAAGAACCGCCGGACTCGGTGCGACTCAGCTTCGGGGCGAAGCGGTTCGACGACGAAGGCCGCATCATCGTCACCGGCCATCGCGGGTTCGTGCTGTACAACGTCTACTTTCCCAACGGCAAGCAGGGCGAGGAGCGGCTTCAGTACAAGCTCGACTTCTACGCAGCGTTCCTGCGCCATCTCGTACATGAGAAAACCAGGGGACGCAGGCTCGTCGTGTGCGGCGACTACAACACGGCGCACAAGGAAATCGACCTCGCCCATCCGAGGGAGAATGCCAGGACCTCGGGATTCCTGCCGATAGAGCGCGCGTGGCTCGATGACCTCACCGGCCGGGGATTCGTGGATGCGTTCCGCCGGTTCCATCCCGAGCCGGAGCAGTACACCTGGTGGGCGCCGTTCTACAACGCGCGCAAGCGCAACCTCGGCTGGCGCATAGACTACTTCTTCGTCTCGGAGAACGTCATGCCACGGGTGAAGGACGCCTTCATCCTGCCCCAGGTGACGGGCTCGGACCACTGCCCGGTCGGGATTCTGCTCGGCGCCGGCTAGCGTACCACCGCGGCCCGGGCAGGACTGGTTTGACTCTCGTGGCGGCCGGGGTAGAATAGCTCTCCATCCTGCAATCGAAAGGAACTTCCGTGGACAACAGCGACTACATCAATCTGGCCGAGAAACACAGCGCGCACAACTACCTGCCGCTGCCGGTCGTTCTGGCCAGGGGCGAGGGCGTCTGGGTCGAGGACGTCGAGGGCAAGCGGTATCTGGACATGCTCTCGTCTTACTCCGCTCTCAATCAGGGCCACCGGCACCCGAAGATTATCAAGGCGATGCGCGACCAGATGGACCGGCTCTGCCTGACTTCGCGCGCCTTCCACCACGACACGTTCGGGCCGTTCTGCGAAACGCTCACCCGCGCGTGCGGCATGGACCAGGTGCTTCTGATGAACACCGGGGCCGAGGCGGTCGAGACCGCAATCAAGGCGGCCCGGCGCTGGGGCTACACGAAAAAGGGCGTGGCCCCGGGCAAGGCGGAAATCATCGTCTGCCTGGGCAACTTCCACGGCCGCACCACGACAATCGTCGGGTTCTCATCTGAGCGGCTGTACAACGACGGGTTCGGGCCGTTCACGCCCGGGTTCAAGATGATTCCCTACGACGACGTGGACGCGCTCAAGGCGGCAATCACTCCCAACACGGTTGCCTTCATGGTCGAGGCGATACAGGGCGAGGCGGGCATCAAGGTGCCGCGCGACGGCTACGTGGCTGCCGCGCGCAAGGTCTGCACCGAGCGAGGCATCCTGTTCATGGCGGACGAAATCCAGACCGGCTTCGGGCGCACCGGCAGGCTCTTCTGTTGCGACTACGAAGGGGTCAAGCCCGACGTGCTGATTGTGGGCAAGGCGCTGGGCGGAGGCTGTTTCCCGGTTTCAGGCGCGCTCGCCTCAAGGGAAATCATGAGCGTGTTCACGCCCGGCAACCACGGCTCGACCTTCGGCGGCAACCCTCTGGCCTGCGCCGTGGGCAAGGTCGCGGTCGAGGTCATCATCGAAGAGAAGCTGCCCGAGAACTCGCGCAAGATGGGCGAGTACCTGCGTTCGGAACTCGAGAAGCTCAACTCGCCGCACGTCGCCGAGATTCGCGGGAAAGGGCTGCTCATCGGCGTGGACATCAAGCCCGAATCAGGCCCGGCAAGGCCCTTCTGCGAACGCCTGATGCGGCTCGGGATCCTTGCCAAAGAAACGCACGGCACGGTCATCCGCTTCGCGCCGCCCCTCATCATCACCAGGAAAGAGATGGACTGGGCGCTCGAGCGGATTGCCCAGGTGCTCAAGTAGCCGGGCTTGAGACCCCGGCGGGCTCAAGACAACCGCCAAGGTCGCCAAGAACGCCAGGACCGACCTCCGTCGCTGACGGCTGCAACCACGAACTCGGTACGTGGCGCTCGCGCCCCTGGCGCGACTGCCGTCCGCCGCAAGCCGTGAGCCGTCCGGTCAGGGTACTCGACCACTGGGGCACTTGACCACGTGGCCACTCGCCGATACCTGACGCCCCTGGCCGCCGGTGTTGCTTGACACCCATCCTCGCGCGGGCTAGAGTCAGCTAATGGAGGACGCATGACACGCACCGACGTTCTTGATGAACTCAGCAAGCTGCCGGCCGACGAACGGCTCGGCATCGTCGAGACGACGCTGCACCAGCTACGCGAGCAGTTCCGGTCGGGCCGGCTCGACGCGGCCGCCGAGCGCCGCGAGCGCCTCAGCGTCGCCGCCGACGCGCTCAAGACCGCTTATGAGACTGACCGCGAGCTGACCGCATTCATGACCCTCGACCGCGATGACTACCATGCTTCGCGGTGAGGTCTGGCTCATCAATCTCGACCCGACCATCGGACCGGAAATCCGCAAGACCCGTCCGGCCGTGATTGTGAACGACGACAGCGTCGGCGTGCTGCCGCTCAAGGTAATCGTGCCAACCACCGAGTGGAGAGAGCGGTTCACCATTGCTCCGTGGCTGGTCCGCATCGCGCCATCGCCGGACAACGGTCTGGACAAAGCCTCGGCGGCCGATGCCTTTCAGGTGCGGTCGGTGGTCCAGCAACGCTTTGTCCGCCGCCTGGGCAGGCTGACCGACTCGCAGATGGCAGAGATAACGCAGGCCTTGGCAACGGTGCTGGCCATCGAGCCGTGACCAAGCGCGTGCCGCAAGCGGAGCCTTGAGCCGCAAGTCGTGAGCCAACGTCCCGCGATGAAACCCGGACCCTCGGCCTTGACGGAGTCGAGCCACGCAACCCGCGCCCGAATCCGCATCGAGAGGCAGAAGCAGCGCCGTGAAGAATACTGAGTGCACCATCTACATCACGACCAGACGAGGCCGGACGTGGACCTACCGCAGAGACAAGGACGGCTGGACGCAAACCGGGCCGACCGGCACGGTCCGCCGGCTCAGCGCGGAACAGTTGCTGTCGCACATCCTGCCACCACTCGCGGCCGGCAAGTCGAGCCACGTCAGCGTCAGGGTCGAACCCGTCGTCATCAAGGCGGGGAATTACAAACTCTGGACCCGGAATCTGCGTCATCTGCGTAATCTGCGGATAGTCCTTTCCGAACCTTGGGGCTCTTGGCGGCCTTGGCGGTTATCTCATTTCCGATTGCCGAGTGCCGAATGCCCTGAGTCGGGATTGTGTCCTAAGCCGGACCGGGCCAGAACCCCAACCTCGACAGCCAGCTCGGTGTATACCTATGACAACTTCCCAAGACCCAGAAAACCTGGCTTAACCCTCGCATCTCCAAGAGCATGCCCGAAATCCGACCATGACCCCCCGGGTCACCCCGGGTGGCCCTCCCCGGGGCACTCCCGGTGGCCCCCCGGGGATGTATCCGGGGGCCGTCTTCTTGTCCGCGCGCGTCGGGATTAGGGCGCTACGGAGTGCCCCCGGTGGCATGGACACCAAGGAAAGTGGGTGTAGCATGAAACCGGAGGTACGAATTGAGTCTGGAAAAGAGACCGCGGAAGAGCTATACGCGTGAGTACAAACTCAACGCGATAC
>Ga0315282_10006217_pt1 | contig 20069 bp, 12 predicted proteins | sample YL17G07_20_MG_FD_203693 | JGI IMG/M metagenome (GOLD analysis project Ga0315282, IMG submission 203693) | Sediment microbial communities from Yellowstone Lake, YNP, Wyoming, USA - YL17G07_20 | ecosystem: Environmental > Aquatic > Freshwater > Lake > Sediment | place: USA: Wyoming | collected... | reverse complement strand
GCCTTGCCATGGCCTGCGATGCGCCCGCCGAGATCATCCACATAATCGCCATGCACGCCAAGGAGGGCGACCTGGGCAAGAGGATCCCCGAGGCCGTGATAATACACCACTGCGACTTCATACACTTCGAGACCGTGAAGGCGCTGACCGGGCAATGATTAGGAATTTGGGACCGTCATAGGCAATGTATTTTAATATCACAATTCGGTATTATGTCTGATGTTAAGAAATACCATCTTACTTAAAATTTTTATTTTACTAATCCCGATCTATCTAATGACAGGAACCGTGAGTCTTTTTGAGACTTGGGAATGCGGCGGTTCAACAAGTTATTATGGTCGGACAAACGAGACCCAGGTATTCGACGCCCTCTCGAATGCCAGCTATCATCCGATCAGAGCATCTGAAAACACGATCAAGTTCCATCCACGATGCGAAGAAGCTTGGGCCGCAAATGTAAAAGATAATTTCGATGCGGTTCGCAGTGCTCTCGCAGTTATGACAACACTAAAAGATGGAAATTTATCGATTAAGGTCACATTTAGTACCGTCAGTACCGAGGAGAGATATGGCCTCGACGCGACAGAGGCTGATAAGAATAACATGGTGGAGCTCGCGGGCTGCATCGAAACAAGCATCGGTCGCGTTCTCATGAGCATACATGGAATTGGAGGGGGGGGTGGTGAGACCGGTTGCTGGGCCAAGCAAAAGACGGTTGCGGGAGCGCCCTTATTGATCCTTATACCAATTGTCATAATTCTAAGTATCACAGGCATATGGCTGGCTTATAATTATCATCGTCGCAAATTCATTCAGCCTAAGAAACCACGAGGGGCAGAGTAGAAGGGGCGTTTGACTTTTTATCCAGACATGTCCAGGATTTTTCAATCACAATGGTGATACAGAGAGCCCGCGGGAGAGCTAACGCTCACAGCTTCTTGCCGTATTTGAATATATTTCCAGCATCGTAGATGTCCATCTGGACCTTTGAGAACGGCTCCAGCATGCCGACGACCTTCCCGCCCTTCCGAACCTCGGCCTTCTCGAGGTCGACCTCGATCTCGTCCATGTGCTTGATAATGTCAGGGCCGTTCTGCTCCTCGACGTTCAATTTCTTGATTGTGAGGATTGGAAAACCAGAGTTGATGGCATTCCTCTTGTAGATGGCGCCGAAGGACCTGCAGACAAGGCACGACACCCCCAGGGACCTGAAGCATTCCACGGCCTGCTGCCGGCTCGAGCCCGCGCCGAAGTTGCCTCCTGCGATGACCATATCGCCGGGTTTGGCCTGCTTGGCGAAGTCCTTGAAGCCGTTCAGGTTACCGAATGCGTGCTGGCCCATGAGCTTGATGTCCGTGATCGCTAGGTGCGCATTGTGGAAGATCATGTCCGTGTCTATGTCGTCGATGAGCTTCCCGTCCCTCTGGATGAACCATGCCCGTCCCCTGAGGACCTTCTCGACCATCTCAGGCACCCCCCTTCTTGCCTTTCCGGACTTTAGGCAGCCGGTCCGCGGTGGAAATCTTCCCGAGGATCGCCGATGCCGCCGCAGTTGCCGGAGAGGCCAGGTATGTGAGGCCGTCACCCTGCTTGCCCGCGAAGTTCCGGTTCCCGGTCGTGACCTGGACCTCGCCTTTGCCCGTCATACCGACCTGGCCCGAGGCACAGCCGCCGCAGCCGGGGTTGATTATGATGAAGCCCGCGTCATAGAGGACCTTAATCTTGCCTTCCTTCAACAATCGTGAATAGGTCTCCTTCGTGGCCGGCTGGACCTTCGCCATGACGCCCTCGGCTACCTTGCGGCCCTTGGCCAGCTTGACGACCTCGAGCATGTCCTCGTAGGTCCCGTTCGTGCACGACCCTATAAAGACCGAATCGACCTTGACATCGCCCACCGAGGCCACATCGGCCACGTTCTCGGGCTTGGGGGGCTTGGATATCTTGGGTCTCAGATCCGAGATGTCGAGCTCGATGGTCTCGGTGTAGGCCGCGCCCTTGTCCGCATAGCTGGCCTTGAAGGACCTACCCGAGCGCTTGGCCTTTTTAGTGCAGAAGTCGAGCACCGCCTTGTTCGGCGGGATTAGCGAGATTATTGCGCCCATCTCGGTGGCCATGCTGGCGAGGGTTATCCTGCCAGGTAATCCCATCTTGTCGATGGCCGGTCCGTAGATCTCCATGGATTTTCCGAGGGCCCCGCTGGCGCCGAGCTTTCCGTTCAGGGCCAGCGTGATGTCCTTCGCGGTCACGTCCTTCGGCGGTGTCCCGTGGATCTCGACCCTCATGCTCTCCGGGACCTCGAACCATGTCTTACCGGCCCTGAAGGCGAACGCTATGTCCTGGTCGCCCATGCCCTGGCCGAAGGCCCCGATGGCGCCCATGATGTTCAGGTGGCTGTCCGTGCCGACGACCGTGGTACCTGGAAGTGCCAGGCCTTCCTCGATGTCCACATGGGACCCGATGCCCCGGTCAACGTCGAAGACCCTGATGCCCTGCTTCCTCGCGAAGACCCGCGAAATCTGCTGGTTGTTGGCGTAGGGGATGTTGTTCGCCGGGACGTTGCAGTCGAACGTGAAGAAGGTCTTGTTCACATCGTGCACCTTCTCGCCGGGGTAGTTCTCCTCGAAGTTCTTCACGACATTGGCCCCGCCGAAGTCCCTGGCGCTCCTTATATCAAGGTCCATCCAGACGATGCGGCCTGGCGCGACCTCCTCCTTGGAGTGCGCCGCGATTATCCTCTCGATCATAGTCATGGGCATGATGACCACGGACGCTGGATACATCTTCGAGAATAAAAGATTTCGCGGGCCCATATGCCTTCATATAGCAAACAGGACAATTTTTTGATGAGCGGACCATACAAGTTCACACCACAAACCATTTATAATATTATTAGAATGGTTGGTTCAATATATTTCCAAACTGTACACATATTGTGTATAGCAAAGAAGGTGGATGTATGAATTCCAAGGCCGGAAAGACCGTACTGACCCTTTTGGTCTGTGCGATAATGATAGGGACCGTTCCGATGAGCATTCTCGCCGCCCCGTTCGGCGGTAAGGTCGACAGGGAGAAAATCGATAGCAAGACCAATACCCTGGGCGAGACCAAGATCGAGCTTTACAACTACGCCGACATCCCGACCGCGGACAGCAGCCCGGTCGTGAAGAGCGGTGGACTGAGATACACCGAGCGGCACCTGGACCTGCCCACCAAGGGGACATCGACCCCCGTCAATGCCACGGAGCCTCAGTACCTCTACAACCTGAACGATTCCATCGCCGGGGCCCAGCCCAACGGCACCATGACCAATGTCGTGTCCCAGGTGAAGAACGGGGACATGTATAATTCCAAGGCCTGGACCGGCTCGAAGGACCCGACGCCGCAGGTCCTTGACGCGACCGCAGGGAAGATGTCCAAGACCTTGAACATCGACATGAAAGGGAACGTCAACGATTCCCTGGTCCTCACAACTGGCCCGGCCGGGGCAATCCCGTCCGTGCAGACGCGGTCGAACGACTCGTCGCCCAACCTCGAGAGACCCGCTGGAATTGCGGATATAACCGGCCTTACGTCCGATTCCACATTCTCTCTCACGAAGCCGACGGGGTCCGTCGGGATCGCGCCATATGTGAGCAACGGGACCTCGAGTCTCACGAAGCCTACGGGGCTACAGGACAACACGGTCCGGCCGTTCGCGGGGCTCAAACAGAACGTCGCGCCAACGGGAGCGCACCCGGTCTATCCGCAGACCGCCAACCTGACCCCGACCATTGTCCAGCCGGCTGGCGCTCCGCTCGGCAAGTCCGGCACATACTACTTCGGCAACTTCACCATCGATGGTAACGAGACCGGCGTGGCCGATTCGATCTGCTGGGTCGTCCTCACCGATGTTGCCAATGCCGGCGTGTATGACACCATGGACATGTCGATAAACGACTTCGTTTTCGGCGAGGGTGCCCTCAACGATAACCTTGTTGACTGGGGGACCGGCGCCGGTGGCAACACGAACGACGAGAGGTTGAATGCCCCGAAGGCCGTCCACCTGGGGAACAACCCGCTCTACTGGGTGTCCTTCGACGCTAACCCCACCGCGGACAACGATGACGCCAGGATACAGACCCAGGAATGGTACACTGGCTCTTACCAGGTCGACGCCAACGGCGACATGGTCATGGAGAACGTCTACTATTCCGAGTACGACGAGAATTCTGACGGTGTGTTCGAGTCCGTGGACCTGTCCCTCGGGGACAACACATTCGGCCAGGGGACCCTCGACAACACCACGCTGGTCGTGGGCGATGACGAGACCCTGAATGGCACCAGCACGACCACCTACTATGGGCCGGACGGCGGCGGCTACTATTGGACCCCGAACGCGACCTATAACTGGATCGAGATTAATTCCACGGGAACGAACATGTCCCTAGGTGACGAGAGCTCAACGACCATAGACATGTTCAACTTCACATACTATGGCAACCAGTACAACCAGACCATGGTCTGTTCCAATGGCTGGATCACCTTCAACCTCACGGACACATTCTGCTCCTGGTCCCTGACTACGGTGCCCGACTCCTCGATAGATGGGTACTACGGGATCATCGCCTTCCTCGGGAAGGACCTGGACCAGACCAACGGCGGCGAGAACGTCTACGAGATACTCGGGACGGCCCCGAACAGGATGCTCGTCGTGGAGTTCTGGGATGTCGACAACTGGAACCCAACGGGCTACCCCAAGACCGGCGAGATCATCCTCTATGAAGGTACCAACGACATCAAGATGCAGTGGAAGGCGCTCTCTGACCAGCCAGATTTCATCGGCATAGAGAACGACAACGGGACCTGGGGCATCGGGAACGGGGCCAGCGGGGACCTTTACATCAACCCCGACAACATAACGAACGGCACGGCCTACGAGTTCTTCCCCGGCATAACCACAATGAGTTACGATGTCAGAATCGGCAATTACATGTTCAAGGTCGAGAGGGCCGCTGCACCTAGCACCTCGGCGTTCTCGATCAATGTGACGAACAAGGAATGGTTCACCGGGACCGAGGCGTTCGACGCCAACGAGACCGGGACCACGGCGTTCGGCCTGACCTATGCGCTCTCGGACCCGAACTCGGACGGCATCTACGAACGTCTCGACCTCAGCATGAACGGGACCTACGGCTACGGTAACCTTGGGAACCTCATAGTGAACCTCACCGATGGCGAACGGCTTACCTGGACCGGCACGAGCACGACGATGACGATTGGCCCGATACTGCCGTTCGATGTGACCTTCGACCGCGACCCGGCGGCCGATGCCAGCGATGTCCGGATAACGGCCCTGAGGTACTACACAGGCACCTTCAAGGTCGACTCCGATGCCGATGGCCTCGTGGACGATACCTACAACTACGCCCTCACGGACTCCAACTCCGACGGCAAGTACGACACCATCGAGCTAAGCCTCGACACGACCTACGGGCAGGGCGCCCTCGGGAACAAGATCGTGGGCGTGGGCGACGACGAGAGGATAACCTGGAAAGGGGACGTCCGCCTTGGCAACGATATCGTGTTCACCTTCTCGACCTCCGGCGCGCCCTCGAAGGGCGTCAACGACCTCACGGTCGAGAACCTGTTCACGTACAAGGGCAACATGTCCTTCGATGCGAACCTCGACGGCAAGATGAACGAGCAGCTGTATTTCATAATATCAGATGCCAACTCCGACGGAATCTATGATTCCCTGGACCTTTCCTTCGACCCGATATTCGGCGAGGGAAACCTGAACGACGGCATCGTGACCGCCAAGCCATACAACGACGAGAGGATCACCAAGGATTCCGACGTCCAGCTGGGCAAGGGCATGAACTTCAATGTCAGCTTCGACAAGGACCCGATGAAGGACAACTCGGACATCAGGATAAAGGTCAAGGTCTGGTTCGAGGGCATGTTCAAGATCGACGCGAGCAACAGCGGCCAGGCCAACGACAAGCTTTACTACATCCTGTCGGACACGAACTCCGACGGCTTCATGGACACCCTGGACCTGAGCCTCGGCGACGAGATCTTCGGCGAGGGAGCGCTTAACGACGCCACGGTCGCATCTCACAACGACGAGAGGCTTACCAAAGAGGGCATCGTGACCATAGGGACCATGCAGTTCTCGGCCAACTTCACTGGCTCTCCGCTGGGCCTGGCCGTGGACGCCTGGCTCAAGAACACGGACATCTTCAAGGGGACCTTCAATGTGGACATGGGGATCAACGGCAACGCGCAGGATGTGGTCGACTATGTCATATCCGACGCGGACGCGGACGGCCTCTACGACACCATCGACCTGTCGCTCGGCAACGACATCTACCGGCAGGACCTGTCCCACGACGGCTATGTCGACACGAGCGACAACGACGAGACCATGACCAGTCCTGGCGATGTCAGGATCGGGCCGTTCGTCTATTCCCTTAACTTCATCTGGAACCCTGCCGGGACCAACAAGGACGTCACGCTGGCTTCCAAGCAGTGGTACATGGGCAACTTCATGATCGATGTTGACGGCGATGGCGTGGCCAACGAGACCGTTTATTTTCTGCTGTCCGACCTGGACTCCAATGGGGTCTACGACACCATGGACCTGAGCCTTGGCGACAAGGATTTCGGCCAGGGGACGCTCGATGATAAGATCGTGGACCAAGGCAACGACGAGCAGATAACGGCGACCACGGAGGTCGAGATCGGCGTACAGGACATGGCTGTCACGTTCACGCCGAGCCCCAACCAGAACATCGAGGACGCGTTCATGAAGGACCTTGGCTGGTACACGGGGACCATCGATGGGGCCGGCTGGACGCTCTATTACGCCATCTGCGACAAGGACTCGGACGGGGTCTTCGACACCGTCGAGTTCTCGACCAACGCGGTGTTCGGCGAGGGCGACACAGGCGACATGTACATCTCGCCAAGCAACGACGAGATCACCACCGACGGGGCAACGGTCATCCGGGGCACCTACCACTACGTGGTCTTCGTCAACAAGACCATGGGCGGCTTCCATGATGTCGGCCTCAAGGGCGAGGAATGGAGGACCGGAAAGTGGACCGTGGAAGGCATGTCCCGGTCCGTCGCGATATCCGATGCCAACTCGGACGGCAAGTTCGATACCATACACATTGACCTCAACGACGATGGGTCCTTCGACGGGGCCAACGACCTGACCGGCGGGATCGACGGTTTCAGGGGGACGCTCATGCTCACCTACGCCATGGCCTCGAGCAATGATGACGGGACCAAGGTGGACATGGCGCCGATCAACGCATCCACCGGCGACACCAACGGCTGGATGGTCGGGAACATTGGCCTTGAAGGCCTGACAATGGCGGTCGCGGTGAGCGACAAGAACGCCGACAACAAGTTCGATACCGTCGATGTGGACGGCGGGAACGGCATCATCACCTACACGGGCCTTACCGAGGCCAACAACGTCTCGGCCGTCGTGCACGGCAAGGGCTACAGGGCCATGTCCGTGCCCGCGAGCGGGGCCTACGTCAAGATGGTCTCGTTCACGGACGCCATAGCCGGCTCTGCCCTGGACAGGTCCATTTCCGGGACCTGGTCATTCGGCAAGGTCTCCGAGGCCTCGGTCGGCATGGACCTCAACGACGACAGCAAGATGACCGGAAGCCTGGTCGCGCTGGTCCTGGACATAACGACGACGGGCCCCATGGCGGACCGCTACGTCCTGTACCTGGACACGAACCTCAACGGCGACCTCGGCGACGAGGTGCCGCTGATGCTGGGATCGGTCTTCGACATGGGCAGCACCCAGTGGAAGGTCGACAACATAGCCAGCGACAGGAAGGAGGTCGGCCTCATGAGGATAGCCGGGCCGGTCGCGAAGACGACCACGGGCCCGGACGGGACATTCAGCCTGACCCCGCCGGACGGCACATACTGGGTCAGGGCATATTCCCAGTCGACCGGCTGGGGCTACAAGCTCTTCGAGGACACGAACCTTCACCACGGCTACAAGGTGAGCGGGACGGGCATTTCGGACAAGGAGATCGTGCTCTCCCCCTCGGCCACCTCCATGAGCGGTATCGTCACCGACATGATAACGGGCCAGCCCATAGGCGGCGTCAAGGTCGAGGTCCTCGATGGCAATGGCGGTAAGGTCGTCAGCACGCTGACCCTTGCTGACGGGAGCTACCTGCTGGGGGTCGCGAGGAACATGGTCTTCGATGTCGTCTTCTCCAAGGACGGTTACCAGACCGACGACGGGACCAAGGCCAACGGCACATGGCACGGGCTCGGGGTCGGTGCCGGGAGGAACGACGTGAACGTGGCCTTGATGCCGGTACCTTCGCCGGACATACTGAGCTTCGAGGAACCGGCGGACGGCGTAGTCGTCAACGGCGATGTCCTCGTCAAGGTCAAGGTCACTGACGTGGTCAAGGTCGACAAGGTCATGCTGACCGTCAACGAGGGCATAACCTGGATCGACATGTCGCCCGGCACGGGCAACGAGTACTCGACGCAGTGGAACACCAGGCTCGGGCCGAGCGGGACCTACAAGATAACGGCCAGGGCGGTCAGCGATGCCGGCCTGAGGGTGGACAAGGGCCTGAACGTCAAGGTCGACAACAGCGGCCCGTCCATAGTGTTCACCACGGCCCAGCAGCAGTACGGCAGCGTGTTGCTGTCCGTCAAGGCCACCGATGACTTCAGCGACGTCAAGTCGGTGGAGGTCAGGGTCGACGGCGGGGCCTGGAAGACCATGACCAAGGGAGACGGTTACTACTACACATGGGCCTCGGGGCCGTTCGACACCGGGACGCACAAGTACGAGGTCCGGGCCACGGACTCGAGAGGCAACGTCGCGACCTACAGCTCCAAGGTGACCGTGGATAATACTTGGATGCTGCTAATGATAGTGATGATCGCGATGCTGGTCGTCCTTGTGGTCGTTTTCATCAAGACGCGGAAGAAGGCGGCGCCTGCGGGCCCTGCGGTGGCCCCGGCACCCCCGAAGGAGGGAGCGCAATGAGCGGAGATTTGAGGTTGAAGGCCCTGTTCGTTGTGGGCCTGCAGATAGTGGCGATGTTCGCGATATTGACAACCGTGGCGGTCGCGCCGGTCAAGGGGGCCGGCCTTCCCGCAACGATAAACGGCAACTGGGTCGTGTCGGACCACCAGGAGTACTGGGGCGGCACCTGCGACATCATGGCGGGCAACCTGATCATCAAGCCCGGCGGCGTGCTCAAGCTGCACAGGGCGACGCTCAACATGAACCCGGACTGGAACATCGACCTCAACTGGATCTCGGTCGAGCAGAACGGGGAGCTCATCATAGAGGATTCCCTCATACAGTCCGGGAACGGCAACCGTTACAACTGGTCCTTCGATTTCGGGTCCAAAGGGACCATAAAGAACTCGAACATCACGGACTTGGGCGATTGGAATGGCGGCGGATACATTAACATCCTGTCGACCGGCGTCACCTTCGACGGGAACGATATCTCCAACAGCGACATCGGCATGGTACTGGGCGACCCGCAGACGCCGGTCGCGCCCGTCATCGTCAACAACACGATCCATGACATTGATGGCGTTGCACTCGAGCTCGTGAAAAGCGCCGCGACCGTGACCGGCAACACCATCAAGAACTGCAACAGCGGCGGCCAGGCCATAAGCGCCGTCCTCATCCTCGGCGTCTCCGCCACGTTCAGGAACAACACCTTATCGAACAACGGCGGCGGAGGCCTGACGGTCGCTGGCTTCAGCATGCAGGAGATCTGGGACAGCACATTCAACAATGCTGCCAAGGACATCATCATCGAGGCCACCGATCCGTTCGACCCGCAGGGGGCGACCGCGGTTGCCACCGGCGTGGACGCCTACAACACCGTCTATAGGAGCTCAGCCCTTAACACGCTTATACCAAATGGGTTTACCGAGGGAAAGGCGGTCCTGCAGCCATTCTGGAACATCGATATCCAGGTCAAGAGGCAGAGCACCGGCAGGATCGTCCCGGGCGCTACAGTCGGTATCGACGGCTCGGACGGCACGAAGCTGAAGTCAGGGCTCACCGCAGGGGCCGACGGCATGGTCCACGGCATCTGGGTGCCCCAGTCCAAGACCGAGACGACGGGGGCCAAGAACGACCAGACCAAGGCCACAGACTACGAACCGCACTCGGTTTGGGCCAGCACGGACATCGGCGGCCGGACCGTCAAGAGCAACACCACCGTGGCCATAGACCACAACGGCATGCTGATCAACGTGACGATCGACGATGTGCCCCCGTTCCTGATCGTGTCGTCACCGGTCAACGGCTTCTGGACGAACGAAACAGGTGTCGACATCTCGGGCAAGACCGACCCCACCGCTGGCCTGACCATCGGAGGCACGCAGGTGCAGGTCTCCCAGACCGGCGACTTCACCAAGTTCCTCGGCCTCACCGAGGGCAAGAACGACATACCGGTCGTGGCAATGGACACATCCGGCAACATGGTCCAGGTGGACCTGATCGTCTACCGGGACACCAAGGCGCCCGTGGTCAAGATATCGACCCCTGCCAACGGGACGACCGTGGGCAACCCAGACCCGTACGTGAGCGGGACGGCCGAGCCGGGCTCGCTCCTGACCATCAACGGCAAGATCGTGCCGGTGAACTCCGACCGGAGCTTCAATACCACCATTCACCTGAGCGAGGGCCAGAACGACATCACGGCCATCGACAGGGACAAGGTGGACAACACCGGGACGGATACCGTCACGGTGACCTTGGACTCCACGCCCCCGGTCGTCAACGTCTTCGAGCCGGCGGACAACAAGAGGGTCAAGGACATGAACCTGACCATCAAGGGCATAACCGAGGCCAACGCGCTCCTGACCATCAACGGCAACATAGTGGCCTTCAGCGGCATATCGTTCCAGTACGTGGTCCTGCTGACAGAGGGCCAGAACGATATCATATTGATGGCATCTGACGCGGTCGGGAACACATACACGAAGGTGCTGTCGGTCTTCCTGGACACGATCCCGCCGACGGTAACGATCACGTCCCCGAAGGACGGGTTCCAGACCAACCAGGACGCGGTCGTCGTCACCGGGACGACGGAGCCCGGGGCGACGGTGAAGATCAACGACCAGATCGCTGACAACGTTGCAGGGACCTTCTCGAAGGAGGTCAAGCTGGGCGCGAGCCAGAACAAGATAACGGTGGTCGTGACCGACTCGGTCGGCAACGCGGTCACCAAGGAGATCGGCGTCGTCAAGGACACCATCCCGCCCGAGCTGACGTTAACGGCCCCCAAGGACGGGGCCGTTGTGAACGCGCAGTCTACAGGCAAGGTCGAGGTCCGCGGCAGGACCGAGACCGGTGCCACGGTCTACGTGAACGGCGAGAGGGCAGGCCTGGCGGGCGTCAACTTCCAGGCATACGTCTGGCTGGCCCAGGGCAACAACACCATCGACGTTGTCGCATACGACGAGGCCGGCAACATGGAGACGGTGACCCTCACCGTGACCTACGACAACGGTGTCGAGGCCCAGGTCCTGACCCCGACGAACGAGTTCAACACCTCGGCGGACACCATAGTGGCGACGGGCTTCGTGGAGCCCGGGGCGACCGTGAAGATAAACGACAAGACCGCCACGGTCAGCGCCCAGGGCGGGTTCTCGGAGAACGTCGCGCTCGTGCCTGGCAGGAACACCCTGACCTTCATCATGACGGACAAGGCCGGCAACCAGCTGATAATCACGAGGTACGTGAACGTGGCCGGCGGGGGCAAGAGGCCATCCTCGAGCGCCCTGCCCCTGAACCTGCTGTTCCTCGTCCTGATCGTGGTCTTCGTCGTGGCCATCGTGGCCGTGCTCATGAAAGGAAGGCCCAAGAAGGAGAAGCCTGTCGTATACAACCCGAGCGCCGAGCCGCCGCCGCCGAGCTTCGTGGCTGGTTCGCCGCCCCCGCCGAACTTCAGCTCCGGCGGGGTGGCACCGCCACCGGCCTACGGCTATGAGCAGCCGCCGCCAGCCTATGGCTATGAGCAGCCGGCCTACCAGCAAGACCAGGTCTACGACGGGCAGGCAACGGCCGTGGCCGAGCAGCCGGTTCCCGAAGCGACCGCAACCGAGGTTGTGCCCGAGTCCCTTGAGACCACCGAGGCCCCGGTCGAGGAGGAGGACATGACGCCGAAGAAGGCGCCGGTGCCCGAGGACATCGACGAGGAAGAGGACATGACGCCGAAGAAGGCGCCCATGCCCGAGGACGCCCCGGTGACCGCCCTGAAGTACAGCGACATGGTCAGCGAGAAGGAAGTCACCAAGGACGAAGGCGCCTGGGCCCGGAAGTCCGGGAAGCCCAGGGACGCCCTCGACGAGATCCTCGACGACGAGAAGAAGTAGGCTATTCCGTGGGCAGCGTGATGCCCACCGCTATCAGGTCGAGGAGAGGCCGGATGGCCCTCCTCGACTCTATCCTTTTGACCTCATCAAGGCGCTCGGAGCGGTAGCGCTCGAGGAGCCGCTCGTTCTTGGCCCTGAGGGCCTCGTAGCGCCGGTTGACCTTCTTGAGCTCCTCGTTGTGGCGCGACCGGGAGCCCTGGTCCTTGGCGGCTTGGACCTTCCGGACGAGCTCGAACTTCTCGTCCTCTATGGCCTTCTCCTTGGCCCTGAGCTCGTCCTCCAGGTCCTTGAAGTAGGCGTTGGCCCGCTCGATGGCGCTGTCGCATGCACGGGCGTTGTCGGCGGTAAGTCCCGAGGCCAGGCTTCGCGCCTCGGAGTCCAGGGCGCTCCGCGCCGTCGAAAGGCCGGCCTCTACGCGTGAAAGCAGCGAAGGGTCCGGCAGGGGCCTCGTGAGGCCCTTGTCGGCGGCCCCGTCGGCCCGCTCCTCTATATTGGAGAAAGGGTCCTTGGCCCGGTCAAGGGTATGCAGGTCGACATCGATGGACCGGAGGAACTGGTGGTCCCGCATGCCCCGCAATGTGAGCCTTATATGATAGGTGGCGACGCCCTTCGGGAGGTCCCGCAGGTCCGCCGAGCGCACGGCCGTGTAGCCGCGCCGGCGGCACTCGTCGACAATGCCCTCGAGAAGGGTCGTCCCGTGGCCGACCCAGATGGTCCTCTGGTCCTGGGTTGTCGGACGGTCGAAGTTCAGCCGGAAGTCCTTTTCGAGCCCCGTGGCGGCCATGACGGAGCGCGGGGCGGTCCCTTCCAGGACCCATGGGCCGTCGTGCCACAGCTTGGCGCCGTTGCGGCGCAGGTATCCCTCGACAAAGTCCCTGGCCCTGGCCTGCTCCTCCATCGCCCCTTCGAGGACCTTGGCCGGGTCCAGGTGCGTAGACATGCCTGGCCCGGAGATGACCTTCCTCGCACCGACCTTCTCGCCGTCGTCGCTCCGCTTCCTGGCGTCATCGATCCTCTGGCCCACCTCGCGGAAGCGCTTCGCGACATCCTCCTTCTTGGATTCGGCGATGATGTGCATTATGAGGTCGTCGAGGTCGCCCTCCTCCGAGACCTCACCGAGTATAAGGTCCAGGTCGCCCACGACCTCCTCGAAGAGCTTGATCTTCTCCGAAAGGAGCTCGAGGACATGCTCCTCGACGGTCCCCAGGGTGGAGAAGTTGATTATGAGCACGTCCCGCGTCTGGCCGATCCTGTGCAGCCTGCCTATGCGCTGCTCGACCCTCATGGGGTTCCATGGAAGGTCGTAGTTCACGAGCACATGGCAGAACTGGAGGTTGCGGCCCTCGCCGCCGGACTCGGTGGAGACCATGACGCGGCAGGGCCCGGTGAAGGCCGCGACGGCGTCGTCCTTCTCCTCGCGGGTCATGCCGCCGTGGAACGATGTGACCGTGTGGCCGTCGGCCTGGAGGAGCTCGACTAGGTTGCGCTGCGTGGCCCTGAACTCGGTAAATACCAAGACCTTGTCTTTGGAAAGGCTGCGGATGAGGGCCCTGAGCTGTTCGGCCTTGGTGTCCTTCTTGATGGACTCGGCCAGGGCCACGAGCCTCTTGAGCTCCCGGGCCTCGGCCTTGAGGGCCTCGACGAGCTCCGGGTCGAGGCCGCGGGCCTCGCGGGCGGGCCTGTCGATGGCCCGGGGAGCGTCGTCGCTGTAATCCAGGTCGACCATGGCTGCCAGGTCCTCCTGCTGGTCCCCCCGGTCCGTTCTCGGGCCCCGGGCCAGGAGGTCCTCGATGCGCTCGAGCCGGCGCCGGAGGGAACCGGCGATGGCCTTGGAGCTGGATGTCAGCATGCGTTGGTACAGCGTCATCAGGTATCCCTTGGCGGCCTGCTTCCGCTCCATGGCGTCCAGGTAGCCGGCCCTGATGTAGTCGGTGACCTCGTTATACAGGCGGAGCTCCTCGTCGGAGAGCGCGAATGGGACGGTCTGGCCGGACCTCTTCACGAGCTGGAGCTCGGGGTGCTCGGCCCTGAGGTTCCGGATCATGACATAGGACAGGCGCTTCCGGAGCTCCTGGGGCTCCCTGGCCCTGATGCCCCGCTTGTCGCCGTAGAACTTCATCCTGAAGGAGTCCCTCGTTCCAAGGAGCCTCGGGTCTATGAGGCTGACCTGGTTGAAGAGCTCCGCGAGCCGGTTCTGCATCGGGGTCGCTGTGAGTAGCAGCAGGACCCTTGTCGGGATCCCGTTGACGAGCTGGAAGTTCTGGGTCTTGCGGTCCTTGAGCTTGTGGGCCTCGTCGACGACGACGACATCCCACTGTTGGGCGTGGATGAGGGCCAGGTTCTCGGGCTGCTTGGCGGAATCTATGGAGCTGATGAGGTGGCCCTGGTCCCATATGTTGTGGCCGTTCTTGCGCGCGCCCTTCCTGGATTCCATGTCCGCGATGGTGTATGCCATGCCGAAGGTCTGCCGGAGCTCGTCGCGCCATTGTGTTGTGAGAGAGGCCGGTGTCAGTATAAGGACCCGGCTGGCCTCGCCGCGGCAGGCCAGCTCGCTAATGACTAGGCCCGCCTCGATGGTCTTGCCGAGGCCGACCTCGTCGGCCAGCAGGGCACCGCGCCCGCCCCAGCAGCAGGCCTCGACGACCTTGGCGCAGGCCCCGAGCTGGTGCGGAAGCAGGCGGCCGTTCATGGACAGCGGTGAATGCAGCGCCGTGCCCTTCCTGCGGATCAGGAGCTCTTCTGCGAGCACGCGAAGCTCGAGGTCGTCCCAGCCGTCGAAGACCCCGTTCTTCACGAGGTTGAGCGGGTCTATGTCGGGAGGGCCGCGGCCTTTGTCGTCGGACAGATGGCCTGTGAGGTCGTACATCTTTTAGTTCCCGAGATTCTACTGTGGGGGGGACTATTTAAACGTCTTCCCCAGGGGGGTGAAAAGTGAAAGTATTCTTACCGTCGGAGAAAAGATTTTAGAGTGAAAGTAACATTAGGTTACCCCAATGGTCAAGGTATTTGTGTACGGAACCCTCCTCGGGGATGATACGGGCCACAATTACTGGCATCATGACAACGTCACCGTCACAAACTCGAGGCATGCGACCATCGGGGCGAAGATGTTCCTGGACAATTATCCCTATGTCGTCCTCGATACAACCAGAACGGTCCGCGGGAAGGTCTTCGAGGTCGACGACGCGACAATCAAAGAATATGATATGATCGAGGGCATCGGGACCGGATGGTACGATAGAACGAGGACAGCAGCCCGATACGATGACGGGACCGAGGAAGAGGTCTGGGTCTATTGCTCCGCGAGGCCGAGAGGGGGCCGGCCCGTGCCTAACGGTCAGTACAAAGATTGGTATGACATGGGGGCCTATCCAATTCCGCAAGGGATGGGCGAGGAACCCAGGGGGGCAAAGAAATGACGTGTGAACCGGCCACGAGGCAGGCGCGGATCAGGGTCCTTCTGGGGGCGTTCACGAAGGCACACGATTCCCTGATGGTCGACAAAAAGCGCGCCCTGGAGCTCCTGGTCAAGGACGACGTCGGGTCCTATTTCTCCATCGCCGAGGCCAAGCACCTGTTCAGGATCTCGGTCAGCGACATCTTCCTGTGGGCCCCGGACGATGTCATGGAATGCCTGGCCCTGTACATCGTGGCCCGGTGCTACAAGGTCCCCTACAGGCCCGAGCTGTGGGACAAGGTCAAGGCCTACCTTTCCGACAAGGAAGTGGTCGAGAAGGGCCAGAAGGCGTTCCTGAAGAAGAGGAGCCGCGTGCTGCAGACCTCGAAGGGGAAGCACCACGACCTCGCCGAGGCGTTCAAACGCGTCAGGGCCAAGTACTTCTCGGGTCCAGACTGCGAGGAGATGGGCCTCGAGGGGCCCGAAAGGCCCGCCGTGGTCTGGTCCAAGCAACGGACCCACAGCAGGTTCGGCTACTGGATGGAGGACTATAACCTCATAGTCATCAACAGGATCCTGGACAGCCCCCAGGTCCCCGAAAAGGTCGTGGACTACGTGCTCTACCACGAGATACTGCACAAGAAGCACGGTTCCATCAACCTGGCCGGGGCCCGGGAGGCCCACCACCAGGGCTTCAATCTCGACGAGAGGCGCTTCGAGGGACAGAAGGAGGCCGAGGCCTTTCTGGCAAAGGTTTATAAAACCAGAGGCCAATGCTTGAAGTGACCCTTGCGACCCTATACCGTCGTCAGGCGGTGGAGATTTTGGGGACTTTTGCCGTCAAGGATGTATCAGAGTACGAACCAGCACCTAGGGACGAGCCTTCGGCCTACCCCGGGCTCCGTCCCGACTGGTCCTACCTGCTCCACGACATGAAGGTCCACGAGCTGAGGGTCTTCGGCAAGGTCTGGGAGTCGCAACTGACCTTCGGGGACAAGACGAGGGTCCTGCAGGAGGTCCTGGCCGAGATCGGCATGCCGCCCCTTCAGGAGTGGTTCTGCATATTGGCCTACGGTTCGAACGCGTGCCCGGCCCAACTGGTCCACAAGGAAAAGGCCATCATGACGGCGGTCGTCGTGAAGACCAGGCTGTTCGACGTGCTGCCGGTCTACGCGGGATACGTGACCAAGGGCGGCAAGGGCTATGTGCCGGCGACCCTGGCCAGGGCCAAGGGCCAGGAGATCGAGACCTTCATCACGCTGATAAGGAAGGACGACCTGGCCAAGATGGACAGCTCCGAGGGAAGGCCCCAGGTCTACCAGCTCGCCGAGGTCAACGAGGGGAAGCTCTTCCTGGAGAACGGCAAGGAGATCAAGCCCATCTACGCCTATATCACGACGGACACCAAGGGGCTGTTCCTTCACGAGGGCCAGATCATGCCTTTGCACGAGGTCCCCCAGGCCAAGGTCTGCGAGTGGCTGAAGAAGGAGAAGCTGTCACATTCTGAGACGAGCAAGTGGCTGACGATGACCCACCTGATGGGGCCGCCGCCGAAGACATTCGAGCAGATGTTCTAGATATTCTCTTGACCGGGCTGGCCCTCAGGCTCTTCCGGCGTGGCTTCCGGTTTCGTCTCGTAGGCCACGGTCGGGTGGAAGGTCCCGGGCGCGTAGGGGGATTTTATCTGGTCGAGGAGGTTCGCAATGTCCTCGCCGTGTTGTGAGGTCGCCTGCTTTCCCGGGGCCAGTATGAGCAAGATGCCGCTCAGCGGGCCGCCCTTCTTCTGCCTCTGGGCAAGAGCGAGCAGGTGGAGGTTCATGTAGGGCTCGGGGTTCGCCGGGTTCGTGATGGCGTATACGAACAGTACGTCCTTCTCGTTGAAGCGGTAGTCTATCGTCAGCGGCGGCATGTTCTTCTTTTCGAAGGTGAGCTTGCACGAGTTGAACAGGTTGAAGATGTCCATGATGAGGGCGTTGACAACGGACTTCTCGTCGGTGCCCTGGGTGACGGTCATGAGGCGTTCGACCCCGACGAGCCTCTTGCTGAACAGGCCCTGGCTCTTCTGTGCCCAGTTGGAGGATGGCATGTTCGAATTACCTCCTAAATACGGAAAGTCTGTCTAGAATGATAAGGATTATGGCCCATTAGTAACGATGAGGTCACTGTTGTTATTAATCTATTCTAAAGTAGACTACTCATGAGTAGATCATTTCAACCAAATCTTGCATGGTATCCGAGAAAGCCTGGATGACTGGATGTATTGACCGGTCATTCTTCGTACAGTTCTTTTCTTGCCTTGCGGAGTTCCTTGAGCATCTTTCCCCGGGTCATGCCGTTCTTCTTCGCTTGCTGTTGCATCTCGGTGAGGAACTCGGGCATGATTGGGACATCCCGTCTGATAAGGATCTTGGCCGCGGTCCTAAGGAAATCGGATCTTGTTGTGTAGAGACCGGCCTTGATGAGGGAATCGATAGCCTTGATTTCGGTATCCGAGAGAAGAATCGTTATTGATTTTGTCACGGAGGCACCATCTGATTAGACATTTACAAGAGATAAATAATTTATCCCTAATTTCAGTCTATACCTACGATAATATTATTATAAGGGAAATACTAATCTGATATATATTATGAAATGCGAGCATCACCCGGACCATGAGGCGGATGTGGTCTGCGCCTCCTGCGGGCGCAAGGTCTGCTACGTATGCGCAACAGACTACCTTGGGAAGCCCCATTGCAGAGAATGTACCCAGGCTGGGAGCGTCGTTGGCGGGCCGCCGTTGCCCATTTCCGTCCCGCACCCGTTCTCGTATTTCGAGAACATTGCCCAGAGATTGGCCGCGGACGGCTACAAGGTATATAATACCGTGATCCCTGGAGGCCCCGTCCTGGTCGGGACCAAGCTGGAGCTGATAGTCCTCTCGCCATTGAGGGTCTATGTTGTCATGGGGAACCTGCCCACGCTGGATGAGAGGACGGCGGACCTGTTCTCCAGGATGGCCTACGACCATAGCGTGAATCTGCAAGGGGTCCTTTTCAGCATGCAGGAACTGACCTTCGCATTGATGTCGAGCCCGAGCATCGAGCAGAAGGTGATCGACAAGGTCTCATCTACCGGCCCGGACTACCACTGGCATGGCATAGTGGAAGAGGTCGTCCACGACCAGAGGACGAACAGGCTCTTTTTCCACGAGGGATCCCGCTGGATCCACGGGCTCCTGATCGATTACATAGACGGCTTCATTGGGAAATACCTGGTACCGTGAGATGTGTTGTTCACGGTAGAATGGTGGCCACGCTCATTTCTTGGCCTTGGGTCCCTTCCCTTTATCGTTCTTCTTCTCCGTTGTGAGACGTCCGCTTTTATTTAAAGATGCAGCGCAAAGGATTTACATCCAATATATCATCCGGTCATTGTATGTTCGAGGAGGACCAGCGGAAGACCATCGACGGCGACTGGGAGGCCGGCACGCAAGGCCCGAAGGCCAAACATGAGGCCGTCCCCGAGATGCCCCTCAAGGCCAAGGAGACCAAGGCCAAGGCCCACGGGAAGAAGCGGGGCAGGTCCAAGGCCGGCCCCAAGGTCCCTCCCGTCAGGCTCGACCTTTTCCACAACATCCAGTTCATCTACGAGCTCGTCCTCGCGAAGCTCGAGCTCGATTCCATGGGCGTGGAGTACACCATGGACGAGAACATGCGGTCCTTCACGGCCAAGAAGGTCCCGGACAGGGACTGGGTCCTCAAGAGGTCAGCCTACGTCGCGGCCATAGAGGGCGCCGAGTCGGACTACGCCAAGGCCGTCCGGCTGAACAGGACCAAGAGCGTCAACCAGTTCCTGACGCACTGGATATATCCATACAAGGGCAAGTTCCATCCGCAGATGGTCCGGGCCCTGCTGAACGTCATGAAGCTCCAGAGGGGCGAGGTCGTCCTCGACCCGTTCATAGGTAGCGGCACCACGGCCGTCGAGGCCAAGCTGCTGGGCATCAACTGCCTCGGCTTCGATGTCTCCAAGGTCTGCGTCATGGTCTCCAGGGCCAAGACACAGTCCGTCGATGTCATTGACAAGATCGAGAAGGAGATGGGCGTGGTCCTCGAGTACGCAAGGGGAACGACGCTGTTCACCTTCGAGCACGCCCCCAAGCCGCTCAAGATGGTGATCAAGGGAGTCCGGGACCTCAAGGCCAGGAACTTCTTCCAGGTCGGGGAGCTCGTGGCCCACAGCGCCGAGAGCCGCCGCGGGAGGCACTTCACCGAGGCCTTCGTAGAGAACATAGAGA
>Ga0315282_10006216_pt1 | contig 20069 bp, 16 predicted proteins | sample YL17G07_20_MG_FD_203693 | JGI IMG/M metagenome (GOLD analysis project Ga0315282, IMG submission 203693) | Sediment microbial communities from Yellowstone Lake, YNP, Wyoming, USA - YL17G07_20 | ecosystem: Environmental > Aquatic > Freshwater > Lake > Sediment | place: USA: Wyoming | collected... | reverse complement strand
GTCTGGCTTCCAGTTGTGGTTTGCTTTCCCATGGCGGTGGTGAGTACCTCCTTCCTGTTTTTGTTTTTGCTAACAGAAAGGGTACTCGCTGCCGCTAACTATTTCCACACTTTTTGATGATACCTCCGGAAAAGTTCTTTTATAATCGATATGTCTCATGTGCACCTCGTATTGATAGAGTGCTAAGAGGTGATCTTATGTATACCTACGCGGGAAATTTAGTGAACTGGTGTCATCGAAAAGTGGACGAACTAAAGTCTTTCAAAGAACAATTACCTCTGTATGAAACGGCTGCAATATTACCTTTGGCTGAACCAGCGGTGACCAAATCAGTACCAGTAGGTAATAAAGTCTTTGTAGTCCACGGTCATGATGAAAGTGCAAAACATCAAATAGCCCGCTTTCTAGAGAATTTGGATCTAGACCCTATCATTCTCGGTGAGAAATCTGGCCAGGGACGAGTATTGATTGAAAAGCTCGAACAAGAGTCTGGTATTAATGTGGGTTATGCAGTTGTTCTGCTTACTCCTGATGATGAGGGCAAATCGAGACATCAAGATGAATTAAAGCCTAGAGCACGGCAAAACGTTATCCTTGAACTTGGTTACTTCATAGGCAAACTAGGTAGGTCCAGAGTTTGTCCGCTAACAGTAGCAGACGTAGAAATCCCAAGCGATTATCATGGAGTCGAATATATACCACTTGACACAGCTGGTGGCTGGAAACTCAGACTGGCGAATGAATTAGAAGCTGCTGGTTATAGTATCGACCGCAGTAAACTTAAATAATACAATATATAGACGTCTGATCTTTCTCTGTCCTATCCTTCCAGAACCATAATTTTACGAGAGGGCGACCAAGGTACCTAAAATCAGTTAGTAAAATCCTGGAATCCCTGTGCTTTCCTATCAAAAAGGAATACTTTGACAAGACTCCAAAAGTCAACTTCCATATCTATTCAAATAGAAAAGGCAGGACGACCCCGACGGTCAACTTCCTGCCTTTCGAACTTCTTGGTAGCGGGGGTTGGATCTGAACCAGCGACCTTCAAATTATGGGTTCGAATTCAACCTCATCACTTTATCCTGATTAGAGTATAGCTATCCCAAAAGCACCCCTCAACCTATTATGATCCGGCCTCTTCTGCCTTCCGCTTCAGTTCGTAGAGCCTGGTGATGGCTTCGAGGGGTGACATGGAGTCGATATCAAGCTGGCTGATTTCTTCTATAAGTGGTGATTTATCCCCGAACAGCGCCAGCTGCGGAGGCGATTCCTTTTTGGGCCGTAGGGCTTTACGCTGCTTCTTCCGGGGCTGGCTTTCCAGTCCAGCCAGAACCTCCTGAGCCCGGTGCACCACCGATGCTGGCAGGCCAGCGAGTTGTGCTACATGAATGCCATAGCTCTTATCAGCACCACCGGGGACGACTTTGCGCAGGAAAATAACCTTGCCTTCCTCTTCAGTCACCGCCACATTGAAATTCTTAACCCGAGGCAAGAAGCTGGCCAGCTCCACCAGCTCATGGTAGTGGGTGGCGAAAAGGGTCTTTGCCCTGAGCCTGGGGTGATTGTGGATAAACTCGGCTGCCGCCCAGGCAATGGAAAGCCCGTCATAAGTGCTCGTCCCCCGCCCAATCTCATCCAGGATAATCAGCGACTTTGGAGTAGCGTTATTGAGTATATTTGCCGCTTCTACCATCTCCACCATAAACGTGGACTGACCGGCAGCTAGGTCCTCCTGCGCGCCGATACGGGTAAAGATGCGGTCAACGATGCCTATGGTCGCTGAATCAACCGGAACAAAGCTGCCAATCTGAGCCAGCAGGACAATCAGCGCTACCTGCTTTAGATAGGTGGACTTCCCCGACATATTGGGACCGGTGAGTATAATGAGCTGCGTGTCCTTGTTGCATAAGTAAGTATCGTTAGGTATAAAACCGTCGCTGCCCAAACTTCTCTCCACCACCGGATGCCGTCCACCTTTAATGGTTATAGCATCCCCGGCAGCCAGTTCCGGCCTGACATATCTATACCTGACTGCCACCTCAGCCAGGCTGGAAAAGACATCGATCTCAGCCAGAGTCTTAGCTGAAGACAATATTTTCTCGCCAACGCCGGCTATCTGCTGGCAGACCTGCCGGAAAATCGCCGTTTCAAGCTCGACTATCCTGTCTTGGGCATTGAGAATTACCGACTCATACTCCTTGAGCTCCGGAGTAAAGAACCGCTCCGCCCCGGTGAGTGTCTGCTTTCGGATATAATTGTCAGGCACGAGGTTGAGGTTAGACTTAGACACCTCGATGTAATAGCCGAAAACCCTGTTATAGCCTACCTTCAAAGACTTAATGCCGGTGCGCTCTCGCTCCTGCCGCTCAAGGTTTGCCAAGTAGTTTTTAGCCTCTGTTGCCGCTTGTCGGATGCCGTCCAATTCCTGAGAAAAACCAGCTCTTATGACACCACCCCGCTCCAGACTGGCGCCAGGCTCATCAACTATCGCCTGTGTAATTAAGTCCACAACGTCAGGACACGGCTTCAATTCAGAACTCAACAAGGCTGGAAAACCTTCAACTTCTCCTATCTCCGCCTTTACCTCAACTAGCTTCTCCAAACTGAAGCGCAGCGCCACCAGCTCCCTGGGAGTAGCTATGCCGCCTCTTATGCGATTAACCAGCCGCTCCAGGTCAGCAATGTCTCCGAGGAGTGACATGACCTTGTGACGAACCAGCGTATTCTCGCAGAACCAGGCTATAGCTTCTTGCCGACTAATCAATTGATTTATGTCAAGAAGTGGCTGCCCCAGCCACTTCTTGAGCAGCCTGCCACCCATCGCCGTCTTAGTTAAATCGATTACAGAAAGCAGAGACCCAGAACTGGCTCCCCAGCGAGCGGAGGCAAAAAGCTCAAGGTTGCGTCGGGTCTGAGCATCGAGAACCATGAAAGATTGAGTCGAATAGGTAGCCAGATAGTCCAGTTGCCCCAGCGCCGCCTTCTGGTTCTCCTGCAGATAGTGGACGATTGAACCAGCAGCCCTGGTAGCCAGAGTTAAATGAGCACAGCCATATCCCTCAAGGGAAGCAACGGCAAAGTGGTCAATTAAAATTTGATTTGCAGTTTCTAAATCAAACCAATAATCATCGAGCCTTGTCACTGAGGTTGGCAACATCAAACCGCCGGCATCCAAGCTCTCAGGAAGGAGAAGCTCAGCCGGGTGAAGGCGCTCCAGTTCATCAGAAACCTGACTGGCTGGGAGTTGTGTAGTGGCAAACTCACCGGTGGTTATATCCACATAAGAGATGCCTGCCTCATCGCCGTCGGTAACCAGGCTGACCAGATAGTTATTATTTTTATCCGAAAGAAGCCCCGGTTCAACCACTGTCCCCGGCGTTACCACGCGGATAACCTCCCGCTCCACAAGTCCATTACCCGGCGGGGTCATCTGCTCACATATAGCCACCTTGTAGCCTTTATTAATGAGCTTAGCCAGGTAGTTATCCAGGGCGTGGTAAGGAATACCCGCCATAGGAACGCGCTGCCCTTTTCCCATCTCCCGGGAAGTTAGGGTGATTTCCAGCTCTCGCGCCGTGGTCTTGGCATCATCGTCGAAGGTCTCGTAGAAATCGCCCAGCCGAAAAAAGACTATAGTTTGGGGATAGCGCTGCTTGATTTTTAGATACTGCCGCCTGAGAGGAGTTATCGGCATGTTCCACCCGCCCTTATTTTACTACTTCCCCCACCGACGGCAAAGGTATTGTACTCGTTCAGTACATCAGTGACATTTCGCTTATTTGCATTTAGCATGTAGCCGCGGGGCCTTAGCCCCGCCCAGTGCGACCCTAAAGGGTCGCAGCTACATCTTGGGATAAGTAAACGCATAATTGTGGAGCTGTTTACAGGGACTGCTCATGGCATAGAAATAGGCCGTCAAAGCCTTGGTTTGCAGATTATCTCCCTCACCCTGAGAGAGAAGGCATCATGGGCATGGGCTGGTTTAACGACGATGGCTGTATCGGCCCCTCTTGCCGTCCCAGCTATTGCTATGACCTCCTCATCCGGGTTTACAAGGCCAGCATCGGCAGCCATAAGGCTTATTTCAATGGCTACCTTCATCCCCTGACCAAACATCCTCAACGTATTAGCCATGAAATCACCGAGGACATGGGTGTTAAAAGACCTTCTTACGGCATGAGCTATGCCACCAAAGGCATGGGCGCCTGTGAAAATCTCCGCCCCCAGCTTCTCTATTCTTGCCTTGTTTTCACAAGTAAGTTCCTGCGTGCCCGGAGCCTTGAAGCCAGTGGTGTGGGATACCACAACAACTTTATAGTCCTTGAACTCTTCGGCAGCCTTAACCCCAGTGTCACCCGTCGTTGAAGCCACCACGATTCTCTTTATGCCAAGCTCCTCAGCCCTGGCTTTAGCTAGCTTAAATGTCTCCTCCGTGTTGTCAGGGCCGAGAAAATCGAAATAAACAATGCTGGCTTCTCTTGTCATGGTGGCTCCTTTCAAGTCACGGAACTAGCTCACACTTGAAACAAACACCGCTATTCAACCTTAAAAGACGCACTGGCCTTTTCCTCGCCATCAACAGACAGAACCACTTTATAGTCTCCCTTCGGCCATTTATAGTCAGGGTTATCTGGAGGACGCTGGAATGCTATAGAAGTGTAACCATCATCACCCCCAAGCGTTCCAGTGTGCACCTGAAGCACGGTGTTTTCACCAACTTCTTCTACCGCCTCGCCCCCCACATATACACACTCCGCCTTTATCCTGGTACCAGGTGGAAAATGGGATAACTTAAGCGAGCAGTAAAACGCCTCAGTGTCGACAGTAAAAACACTGGTGGAGCGAAGCGGTCGATCATTGCTGTCCACGGCTGCTGCCATTTTAACATCACTTACAACGCCTGCGGACGAGCTAGCTTCCTTCTCTTTAACCGTGAAAGGTATGCTAGCATCTTCTTTGTCATTAACATACAAAACTACTTTGTAATCTCCCTTCGGCCACTTGTAGCCGGGCATAGGAGGACGGAGATAGGATACGAAAGCGTAGCGTGTCCCTTCAACAGTGATAGTTAGCTCATCCATAACGTAGTTCTTCCCAATCTGCGCTTCTACTTCCCCACTTACGTAAGTCCACTCCCCTTTTATTTCCGTCTCGGGCGGAGCATCGATGACTTTGAAGGAACAGTAAAACGCATCGGCGTCGGGAGCAAAGACAGTGGTGGGGTGGAGCGGCCGACCATTATCATCCACGGCTGCTGTCATTGTTATCTCTGTTAAAAGGCCACTGGTGGAGATTACCCCCTTTTTCCCACAACCCGTCAGTAAAACAGCCATTAAAATCAGAGCTATAAAAATTTGAACTGCCAACCAGTATCTTTTATTCATATATACCCTCCGCAATGTGTTTTTTAGCGCCGACAAGAAATCGTAAAACTTGTGGCCACTTTTGTCAAACTGTCGAATTGACTCATAATTAATGTTACCGAAAGTGGTATCGTTGCCTCAAAAATATTGTTACCAAAAAAGGAGAAAAAATGACTCGAGGCAGCATACAAGAATACATTGAAGCAGTGAGAGTGCGGTATTTACTGGCATCTAATAAGGAAAAGGGAAGAATTCTGGATGAATTCACAAAGGTCACTGGGTGCCATCGGAAAACCGCTATTCGCCTACTTCATCGTCGAAATCGGCCTAGGATGAATAGAAAACGTGGGCACCCACGGCGGTACAATACTGACGTGGTTAGAACATTGAGAATAGCCTGGGAAGCCACAGACCGTTTATGTTCCAAACGATTACAACCATTTCTACCAGAACTGGTCAAGATTCTAAGGAGAACCTTAATCCGTGGATTTTCAAAATTTATTGAGAAAAACGGGTCAAGTGGAAGGCTGAGGCCAGTTGATTTAATGCCGGCAAGGCAGGAATCACGAGATTTTTGCTTATTAGCTGGTATTCCAGCCTGGTTAACTCGCCTTAATTAGGCCTGCTGGTAACAAAAGGCAAATAGTTCACCCGCTATGCCCATAATCCAACCAGAATAAATAGATGGGATTTAACTTCAGCCAGGCGGGCTTAAGGCTAATATTCTCTGGTAAGCTGGTCCAATTAGCATTTGCCAGACTTTGCCAGCAATGCGAAGTAGCATCTGCCCGGCATGGCTTATCACCCGTCCAAACTGGGTGAAGATGGCAAACCTCAATCTTTTGGGGTGGGCAGTGGCATATTCTTGAGGTAAGGCTACCGCTTTGAGTAACTGCAACAGATTGTGGGTTAACACCTGTAGCCTGAGCCAGGCAGCGTTGGCACCGTGTTTGGCACTGGGATAAACACCTCCTGCCAGCTCATTATTCAGGATGTGATGGATATGCTCGATGGTGCCAGCTTTACCTCGCTGCCATTCCAGTAGCTCTTTCCCATCTATATCCCATATGTTGGTGACTATGGCAAAGTGGCGCACCTTATTTCCATCCTCAAATAACTCCCCCTGCTGGCGCTGTATCCTTACTGCCAGATATCGGTAAGGCTGGCTATCCTTCTTCTCATACTGGCGGGCAGGAACATAGGGCACTTCAGCCCATTCCCTTATAATACCTCGTTTCTCTTCTTTCCATACCTTCCAGCTACCTTCAGGCAAAGCTTCGATCTCCTGCCTTAGCCCCTGGCTCATATCAGCGCTTACTGCGAATTGCCATCCTCTCCCCTGCCAGTGGTCTAAAACATCCTGCTGATAGCCGGCCGAGTCCGAACGTACCTTAACCCGCCACTGCCCTGGCGGCAACACATTATAGGCTTCATCCACTATCTCCTTTATCCCTCGGCCAGGAGGCACATTGCCCTCCCGAAGCTCATCAGCCAGCACCAACTCAGTCTCTGCCCATTCTACCTCCATAGGTTGGAAAGCACGATAACCTTCATAACAGTACTTAGCATTTGCCCTAGAAAAGAATAAATGAAGACATTATCAAGCAGCTAGCTTCCCTTCGATTGAAGAGAATGCTACAGCGCACTTTAAGTTAGCCATCGCTTCCTTCTGGCGTAATGTTTCGCCTCTGTGAAATGTTTCCGTGTTCCAACTTCACTCAGCCCTAGGTAGAACTCCTTGACATCTGCATTATTTAGCAACTTCTCTACAGAGGCATCAATAACGATCTTCCCATTTTCCATCACATACCCATGGCTAGCGATAGAAAGAGCAACTCTAACATTTTGCTCCACCAGCAGTATAGAGGTTTTTTCTGTTTGCCATATATTCCATAATATGCCAAATATTTCCTTAACCAAAAGGGGGCTTAAACCTAGCGAAGGTTCATCAAGGAGCATTAGTTTGGGGTGTGTCATCAAGGCTCGTCCTATTACTAACATCTGTTGCTCTCCGCCAGAGAGATAGCCACTAGTGTTGTTGCGCAAGTCCCTCAACCTTGGAAAGTAATCATATATCAATCCCAACCGTTGGCTAAGATAACCTCTATTTCCTACCAACGTGTGAGCCCCTGCTCTAAGGTTCTCCTCCACTGTCAAATGTTCAAACACCCTTCGTCCTTCCATACACTGCACTATACCTCTCTTTACAATATCGGCAGGATTCATCGTATCTATCCTCTCACCACCAAAGTTAATATAGCCTCTGGTAACTTGTCCCTCCTCTGCCTTAAGTAACCCTGATATTGCCTTGAGAGTAGTTGTCTTGCCAGCACCATTGGCTCCTAGTAGTGCTACAATACTGGCCTCTGGCACTTCCAATGAAACACCTTTCAACACCAGTATGACTTCGGCATACTTCACTTCAACAGTATTTAGTTCTAACAACATGCTGGTGTTCCTTTAAAGGACTCCCCTAGGAGGGGAGTCCTTTAATAACTCAACAGCTATGGCCTGCTCTCATACATTTTCAGATTCTTTTCAGCGGCGGAGAATGGATTATTGTACATCAAATCGCTGACATAGTCGTACGCCCCCTTGTCGTTGACTCTCACCACCCAGGCACCAGCCCACAGTCGCCGCTCCCCAGATGATAGGCTGACTGGAGCGCCTGCACCTCCAGGATCATACCCCGTAATTTTAGTGGAAAGTGCATCTTTTATATCTTCGACTGTAATGTCATCGATGTATATATCCTCTCCAGCTTTTCTGATAGCTTCTAACATGGCAAACATATATGTAAAAGTCACTTTGTACATAACATGTTTCGCCTCTACCCCGGCACCATATAACTTGAGATTGACATCTTTAATCAACTGTACGCCCGGAGCACTTGAGGCCCAGTCAACTGAAGGATCTATTGACAATGTGCCGACACCACCGGGTCCCATAGCCTTGATAGTGGGATATGGCAAACAGCAGAAATAGCCTAATAGTTGCTTATCGAACCCAAGCTCATGAGCTGACCTAGCTATAGCGATCCACCCGTAATCTATTTGAGTTCCAGCGACCACATCCACATTGGCGCCTTTCAGAGTCAGAATTTGGCTCTTCACATCCACGGGGGCCGGCGAGCAATAGGTCAGTGGTCCTAGCTTATACCCTTCACGTTCGCAAATGTACTTCAGCCCATATACTCCCATCCAACCAAACTCATTGTCAGTGGCGATAGAACCAATAATCGGGGCTCTCTTGCCCTTGTCTTTGAACTCGTTGTCGTACCACCATTTCAAAGGCAAGTCTATCATATCTCTCTGTGTAGGCCATGCACCAATAAACCACTCTTTGTTTTCACCGAATATGAACGCGGGATTGGGGCTAGCTACCATGATAATCTTGTTCTTAGCTATTTCAGGATAGACAGCCGTCGCAAATGCAGTATTGTGCGTCAAAATAAACCAAGCACCCATATCGACGGCTCTCCTGTAGCCCGCTATCTCCTTGTCTACGTTGTAACCACCGTCATGTTCGACATTCTTTATCTTTATCTTGCCGCCCTTTACCGGTATTCCGCCTTGTATATCGTTCACGTACCTAAGAATGTCGATAAGCCCAGCTGAGGCAGGTGTGCAGGTCCCAGCAGCCGGACCACTAAGGTCGGTGTTGTGCCAATATAAGATCTCTCTCACCTTTTCTCCTGGTTCTGTCAACGTAGGGGGAGGGGCCTCCTTGGCACACGCAGCAAAGCCAGGCAGCACTAGCATCAATGCTACTACTGCTGCAAACCACACTTTACAACAACGATTAATTTTCACTTAAGTCATCTCCTTTCTGTTAATAAAGACGAATCACTCACACTGATGTTTAACTCTAAATTGCTATCTCATATCAATTCACCTCCTCTAGTAAATGTTAATATGCAAATGGCCAAAGCCTATAATTTGCCTTCGTTATGTGCCATCTGTGAGCTAGTCCTTTAGGCTCGAAGATCAAAAAGAGGATGATAATGACGGCAAAGAGAATATTGACAAATGGGGCAACCCACAAAGCAGCATGAGGGTAGCTCATGCTGATGTTCTGGAGGCCGAGAGAAAGCCATTCAGTTAATCCTATTATTAATGTTGCCCCAAAGAATACTCCTGCAATATTACCCATACCCCCCACAATAATATAGCCTAAAAACCATAGGGACTGAAGCAAGCTAAAACGCTCGGGTGAAACATGCCCAATCCAATGTGCTGTTAATGCCCCGGCGATGCCAGCAAAGAAGCAACCAATGAAGAACGCCAGCAACTTGTAACGAAGGAGACTGATACCCATAACCTCAGCGGCCAAATCGTTATCTCTTATGGCAACAAAGGCCCTTCCTGGTTTGGAGCGAGATATATTCACAGCCATATAGGTGCATATTATGAGCATGGTTATAGTAATCAAATAAAAGCTTCGGTCAGTGTCAAAGTTTATATTCCCCAGACTGGGACGAGGCGCTGATATGCCACTTTGTACTCCTGTTAAGCCAATATGAGTCACAATATACATAATGATAAATTGAGCCGCAAGTGTAGACATAATGAGATAAAATCCCTTGACCCGCAGTGATGGAAGCCCAAATATAATACCTATCATGCCAGCGCTTAATGCAGAGAGTGGCAAGCTAGCCCAGATAGGGAACCCTAGCCGTGTAGTCAGAATAGCAGAGGTATAAGCTCCAACAGCAATGAAAGCACTATGGCCAATAGAAATCTGACCAGCATATCCAGTAAGCAACTGGAGCCCCAAAGCAGCTATGATAGTTATCCCCCAGCGGTTCATTACGCTTATCCAGGATCCACTGAGCACAGAAGGAGGAATAACATAAAAGAATACAATAGCTCCTATCAATATTCCCCATTGTGCCTTGGTTCGTATGAGAGCTTTGTCTTCTTCGTAGGTATCAGCTAATACACCGTTAGGTAACATGTCATATCCTCTCTATCCTCTTCAAACCAAATAGCCCAAAGGGCTTAAAAATTATCACCAATAGCAGAATAATGTAAGGGGAAACATCTTTTATACCAGCCAAAACAGGGTCTAAGTACACCCCAGCGATATTCTCTAGCAGCCCCACCATCAGCCCGCCAACAATACTACCAACAATAGAGTCCATACCGCCTACGATAAGTGCGGGAAAAACTTTCATGCCTATTCCGCTCATGCCGAAATAGACACCCACTATAGTTCCGAGAACTATTCCCCCCACTGAGGCCGTAAGACAGGATATTGCCCATGCGCTGCCATAGACCTGCTCCACTTTTATACCTAAAGATTGGGCTACTTGCTGGTCATCTGCTGTGGCTCGCATAGCTATTCCAATCCTGTGGCGCTTGTAGAAAATGGTAAGGCTAGGGATAAGTAGTGCGGCAGCAGCGAGAGCTAGAATATAGACCCAGCCAAGTGTCATCCCTGCAAACCTGATTGGCTCCACAGGCAGATATTGAGGATAAAGGTGATGTTCAGGTCCATAAATTGCCATTACAGAATTCTCTAAGATGATGAGGAGAGCAAAAGTCACCATAATTACCGGTAAGACTTCCTCCCCTACCAAGGGACGCAAGAGAACACGCTCTATTAGAAAGCCAAACGCTAGGCTCAGGACCAAAGTCAAGACAATGGCGAGTGGGAATGGTAGGCCTAGTTGTACCCCTAAAGAATAGCAAAGGAAAGACCCCACAAGGACCAGGGATCCTTGGGCCATGTTCAGTACGCCGGATGACTTGTAAATTAACACAAAGCCGAGAGCTATAACTCCGTAAACCGCCCCTAATGCTAGCCCAGTAATGGAAGCTTCTGACAGGAGACTCATTGCTTTTCCTCCAAGTCAACTATCTTTACCGTGGTCATGATTTTCGTGCTACGTCCGCCCACGCCACGATATCTGACTTCAGCCTCAGCTGTATACTCGCAGGAACCACTGTAGATAGACTCGATAAATCCGTCATAGAATTTCCCCACATAGCCTCTCCGCAATTTCCTAGTCCTAGTTAACTCAGCATCATCAGCATCAAGCTCTTTATGCATTAGAGCCATCCTTTTTATTCTGTGGTCTGGAGGTAGCCTTCTGTTTATTTGAATTATGTAATCACTAATCAACTCATAAACTTCAGGTTTCTGAGATAGGTCTGTGTAGGTAGTATAGGGCACGCCTTGCGCTTCAAGCGACTTACCAGTAAGTCCATAATCAACACTTATCATGGCAGCTACATAAGATTCTCCATCTCCTAAAATTACTGCGTCCTTTATGTAGGGGCAGAACTTGAGTTTGTTTTCTATGTAAGTGGGTGAAAACCGTCCTCCGCTTTTCAACGTCATGAGATCAGCGACTCTGTCAATAATTATTAACTTTCCGTCCTCGGTAAAGAAACCAGCATCCCCTGAATGTATCCAGCAATCTATTATCTTCTCCTCAGTAGCCTTTGGGTTTTTATAATAGCCTTTCATTACACCAGGAGCACGCACCAGAATTTCACCGTTACTACCAATTCTAATTTCCATATCCAACGACGGGCGCCCTGCTCCTTCAACATCTTCTTCACCTGGAAATTGGAGAGTCCATGAAGCTCCCATTTCGGCTGCTCCGTATCCGCTCCTAAGCGCAATACCGAGGGCTCGAAAAAACCTAGCAAAATCGGTACCTAGAGAAGCTCCACCAGTGAAAAGCCATTCAGTTCGGCGAAAACCTAACCTATCTCTCATCGGGCGAAACAGCACCCAGTAAGCCAAATTGCTTAACATTCTCCAAAATATATTGATTCGCTCTCCCCTGACCTTCAAATCAACGATGTGATAACCAATTGGTAAAAATAGGTTGTAGATAGCCCTTTTTAGAGCTGTCGAATCCCTGACCTTTACTTGAACCTCTCGTGTCATAGCCTCCAGCAATCTGGGGGCCATCCATGCTATTCGTGGCCCTATTTCTCTCAGGTTTTCCGGCGTGGTCTCAGGACTTTCGGGAAAACTCACGATAGCACCTGTAAGAAGAGCTCTTATTACGAACATTGGTAAATCAAGGATCCAGGCCAAGGGATTTACTGAAAAGTAAACGTCGTTTTCAAAGCCTGGAACTATCGCATTCTGCCCGCGCATTGGCACTATTAGATTCCTGTGGCTCAGCATTGATGCCTTGGGCACGCCTGTAGTCCCTGAGGTATAGCAGAAGAAGGCTATATCATTTTCATCTTGATTTTCGATTTTGTCCTCGAACAGTCCGGGATGAGACCTCTCGTACTCTTTACCTAGTTCGATGACATCATCGTAGAACATCAGACTGGGGACATTGTAGGTTCTCAGCCCTTTAGGATCCCAGTAAATAATCTTTTTCAACTGAGGTAATTCCTCGGCAATCTGTAATAACTTGTCTACCTGTTCCTGGTTATCAGCTATGACAAAACTGGAATCGGACTGCTCTATGACGTATTTTATTTCAGTGGGCAGTGCATCTTGGTAAGCCCCAACAGCTATGCCGCCAGCAGCCATAGTACCCAGTTCTGCAAAAATCCAGTGGACATCGTTATCACCTATTATGGTAGCCTTGTCTCCGTTCTGAAATCCAAGGCTCATTAAGGCTAGGGCAAAATATTTCACGTTTTCGTAGTAGTCTTTCCATGTATAAGATTGCCAGATACCGAAATCCTTCTGGCGCAAAGCAATTCTGCCGTCTCTATACCTTTCATAATTAAATTTGAGAAGCTTAGGAAGAGTATTAGCCGCTACTAGCTTATTGTCTAGTATCATTTGAGATTATCCACCCATCTTGCTAATCGCTCTTGCCTATATAGGCATTAATCACTTGGGGGTTCGTTTTGATCTCGTCAGGTGAACCTATAGCAATCTGACTTCCAAAGTCAAGGACCATTATCCTGTTTGACAAATCCATTACCACCTCCATATCATGCTCAATCAATATTATAGGTATCTCCATCTCCTCGTATATATCTACAATGAACCTAGCCATATCCTCCTTTTCTTCCAGGTTCATTCCAGCCATTGGCTCATCCAAAAGCAATATGCGCGGTTCTAATGCCAGAGCTCTCCCCAACTCGACAACCTTTCGCGTGCCATAGGCAAGGGTCCCTACTACCTGTTTCCTCACCGATTCTAGCTCTAGAAAATCGATAATCTCCTCTACTCGCTCGCGATGTTCAACTTCTTCCTTATGGACCCATGGGAAGTAGATAGCCGGGGTAAAGATGCTCCCTTTTAGAAACATGTGTCTAGCGGCCATCATATTTTCTAAAGTAGTTAACCCGGTATACAGCTCAATATTCTGGAATGTACGCGCAATGCCTAACTCCGCTATTTTGTGAGGTGCCAAACGAGTGATGTCCTGCTCATTAAAAGTGATTTTACCTTTGTCAGGGCGATAGAATCCGCTTATACAGTTGAGAAGGCAGGTTTTACCAGCGCCGTTGGGCCCAATAATAGCTAGTATTTCTTTGCCACCGATATCTAGGCTGACATCTTGAAGTGCCTTGACTCCACCAAAGCTGAGATGCACCCCATCTACACTCAGCCTGACCTTACGCTGGTCCTGCCTCATGCTCCTGAACTGTGCTTTTACCTTAGGCCCAGATTTAAGCAAACCGCCAACCTTGATATTTCATCCGATATATCAATTTATATATTCAACATCCTATGCTTTAGGCTAATACTACTCACCCCTTCATTGGCTTAAGCATCATTACTACCTTTCAACACAACCCGTTGTGCTTGCAAAATCCTATAATTTCAAACGCACAATTTTCTGACACTCACCACTCGAAGATAAAGAGCATAGGAATGCCCAATTCTACCTTGGCCAAGTAAAACCTATGTTATCCTTTTCCGCTAAACCAGCAATAACCTTCGCCGTTAGTTTTCTATCCTCAATATCAAAATGCTTGAAGACAAGGTTACGCGCGGCCATCAAGTCACCCCCGATATTTGTCGACGCTTGGTGGAAAAAAGCTGCGTAATCGCTAGCTGCCATATCTTCAACAAGTTTCATAACTCTAACCCTTTCTTCTGCGGAATAGTTTTTATTGCCTACTAAATATTTGTCTAGATATGGCCTAACCTCCGGGCAATTCCATTGCATTTCTTTTGGCGCATTGGTTACTAGGCCTCCCCCCACATCTAGAAGTATATCAACATCATCACCACCATGCTCGCTGCAGAGCCATTTATTTGAACTAGAAATCAACAAGCTAGGAAGCCATGTGCCTGAAGGATGTTTTTTCCCCTCAACTGCTGCTCCAATTGAGGCTGCATACGCTTCCTCAGCCCACGACATGAGAATACTCAACTTCATCCTTGTATGTGGGGTATTTTGGGTACCGTTAACGTCGGCAGCTAAAGCTGCGGCCCCGATCAGAAGGTCAAACAGTCCTGCTTTGCACCCACCCTTAGCCGAGAAATGAGTGCCAAGTCCCATCTCTGCACCCTTCTCCATCATATCCCATTCGCCACATAAGAACACTCTTTCCCAAGGGACAAAAACATCATCAAAGACAGTCATGAATACTGCATCACCAACCCCGGCTCTACCGAAAGGATAATCCATTCTGAGATCAGTTTTTTGCTCTCTTTTTGTTGGCAACCTACCAATCATTATAACCCCTTTAGAATCAACCGGTATAGCACAGGCAATAGCGAAATCCTTATCCTCAGCCATAGGAATAAATCTGCCAGTAATCGGAGGTGGAACAACAAGTAGCTCATTGACGCAACAAGCCATTGAAACTGAAGTCTTACATCCTCTTATTATCACCCCATCCTTTTTCCTTTCTACAACACGCACGTACGCGTCTGGCTGCTCATGGGGTGGCTTTGTCCTGTCGCCTCTGGCACATATTGCTGCTCCGGCACACAACCTGTCTGTCTTCTGCATATGCTTCACCCATTCGACAAATCGGTTATGGTATTCTGTATTATGCTTCTGGTCTAGCTCATAGGTAAAAGCCCAATACCCATTTGAGATGTCTTCCTGTAAGCACCGAAAAACGCATATTCTTCTTCGGTTGATTACTCTCTGAATCCTGCTCCTGTTGATCCATGGTTCAGGTCCCTCGTGTATATCGGCAAACAGGCTGACCTCCTCATTAATAAGCTTAGAGGTTACGACTGATCCCATGGGTCTGTATAGAGGACCATTAAGCTCGGCTTGCAGCCCAGCCATCCCTCTTGCATATGGTAGTATCCTTGGGTCTTCATAAGGTTTTTCGAGTTTCTCTCCGTCCACGAAAAAGGTGGGTTTTTGCGATCTTAGCTCTTCCAGATATTCTTTTGGTTGCTTCAGTGCCATTTTAAGTCTCCTTTCCTTATTTATTTTATTAATTACGGCCAGTACACTTGCCTACAGACTGTCTGTGTGTAAACGATTGTTACTTACCAAAACATTTTGAGGCATTTGCCAGTTTACGTTAAGGTAAAAAAGTCTAGCACATATTGCATTGTCTGTCAAGGTCAATGCGCTCCTAGCTATATGACGGTGTCTTGATGTAACAACACAGGCTTGTGTGCAATTAAGAACCAAAATTTCTTGAATTAATAGTGTTGAGTCTTACAGAGATACCTTTAGGTGATCTATTTGTCAATTGTCAAGCTTATTAGCTTACTTATAAAACAGATAAGCGGACTAAACCTATTCTCCCAGTAAATGACTCCTCATCTTATCATATCCAGGTGGGTGCTGTGAGTTATATCTCATGAATACGGGGATCGGATACCGAAAGGCACCGGTTTTATACCCATTTTCAAGTCCCTGAATGGTATTCTCTATCTTACTAATCGGTATTGAGAATGCACACTCGTCATCCTTAGCATGTGGAATTATCCGCTCGCCAGTCCCAATTAAGATAAACTGAGCCTCGTCTGTTTGCATTGTGCGAGTGATATACGTTGCGCAGCCACCGCCTGCTGTTAACTTGGCATCAAGAATTGTCTTACCCGTACCCAATAAATAACATGAAAGAAGTACCCATATTTGCGCGGGAGTACCATACACCATGATCAGATGTGGTTCGAAGTTCGCCCTCTCTAAGGGGGCGACTAGCACGCGATCATACTTGCCAAATTCGAGTCTGGGGAAAATTTGAAGGTAAGCTGCTGCCTGCTTTTTATTCATGCCCCACAACCCGATAGACTCTTGGAAAGTTCCGTCGGCTACATCAGGCGGTACGGAAAGGAACCCCATACTTAGGCTGGCACCATAGCAACTCTGATACTTGTCAAGAACCAAAGTCCACCCATACCACCGCGCCATCGCAATTGCGTGACAAAGAGAGATGTTTATTCCCAAATCCTTCTGGGGCATTCTTACTTTCTCAGGAAGCTGCTCCTCGGGTGTACACATCCTAATTGCAACTGGTAGACTTTGCGGCCGAATATACCGGTTAAGCGCCTCATTAATTTGTTTCAAGTCTCTCATATCTTAACTCCTCCTTATTAGAATATAGACCTGTGTAAAAGCACAGGAATTTCTGCTTATCTCTACTCTCCGCCGAGGTGAGCCACTTCATGATATAATTTTTTCGTCTCATGACGATAGATAAACGCGATAAGACTTCTAAACGCCGTTTTATGTATTTCGGGCAACCCGCTTAGAGCCTGTGCCAAAATTCATACTGTCATTTCTTTAAGCAATTAACTAGAATGCCAATCTGCCATATGGTTTCTTTGAGTCTCAGTAACAGCCTCTGAAGGATAAAACTTTCCATAGAAATCAATATCAATATGATGAACTACTACCCAGATAGGCATGCTCATGCTATCTACAGTTCCCGGGAATCTGCCGTAGCTTTCATATACGTAGTTACAGAAGTCCTTAGTGCACTGTATTACATCATCTGGTATCTTATCAACCTCAGTCACTGACGTTTTATTTAAATATGGAATTTGCTTAGATGCAGTGGTGAAAATACCACATGAGCCAAACTTCTGCTCAATTATTGTGTCAACTGCCTCATTCATGTTCTTGTACGGCGGGCAATAGCCCTCAAGAACTCCGTCTATACCTACGGGATTAGGCATTCTTTTTTTGTCTGTCGTGAATCGGAAACCGCAACCCTTAGTAACTGGGGTTCCCCCCATAGCAATAATCGGAGTGAAGCCACTCAAAGGAAATGCTCCTAATCCCAATGCTTGAGCCATAAGCATGATATTTTGACACATAAAACCCGCCTCTAATGAGCAACCAACCAGTAGATTCTTCTCTAGAACTGATATAGGTATCTTTAGTCCAAGTTTCAATTTATCGACCCACTTTTCTGTGCCGGCTGGTTTACCGTTATCATCTACAATGTTCCAATGCTCATACTGAAACGCCGTCATTGCCATATCAATCAATTCATAACTTGGATGAACAATAGGCATAAACACTGTTTGCCCCGGGCGGTTAACCATACCCTTATTTAACATCAATAATGCTGGTGGGCCGTCCGGTATTTCTAGTCTTCCGTCCTTTACTTTGATAACCTCCTTATCGAAATCTTGCACACGTTCCTTTAGATCGTCCAGGGTTGTAACCTCAGCAATTTTTTGAGCCTCTCTCGGTTTGTAAACATAGATTCCTGCGTCGTTGGTGAACAGCAACTTCGTTTGATGATTATTGCACGGACTGGCAAACGTCCTGCTGCTCCATTGCATCATTGCGTTAATACCATGTGTAAGATCACCATCACCCAACGCTACTCCTGTAGAACCGCCTCCTGCATAGCAAACTAATGCGGTCTCAAGGGAATTTAACGGGATAGGCTCCTTGCTAGATTTGTATGTAAGTGGGCCATGATCTATCTTAGATCCCAGTCCTAACCTCCGCGATCTTCTTCGGACAAATGCTTCAATAAAAGGATAGTTGTAGACCTTTTCGAGTTGCTTATGATCCGTGATTTTTGTTGGCATTACTACCTCCTTGAATTTAATTAGATTAGTTCAGCTTTACACATAAGGGTATTATTTTATCAAATAAACACCTCGGCGAGCAATCCATTAAATAATTAACTAGCTCGACGATTTCTTTAGCTTCTGGTGACGGTTTGAAGCAAAGTAAAGGAAAGGCAATGTTGCTATATAACCCAATATTGACGCGTTTAGCATTAACCTCATAATTTGAAAAACCTCTTTGGGGGTGATGTATATCTTTGCGTCCCAGACACCCATCTGGCCAATAGCCACAAGCTTATTGCCATCTCTACCAAAGCTAAGAACTTTTACCTCCATATTACCGGCTGGTGAAATCATTTCTGCCATTGTACATACATCCTTAAATCAGAAATTACACGATTTTGTTAATCGACAAAATGATCATCATAAATCAATATCTAAGTAGAATGCCACTTCGAAATGTGCGTCTCTTGATTCTCTGTGACTGCACCTGGCGCGTAGTATTTTTTATAGAAATCCGTATCGATATGATGTGCCACAAACATTATCGGTAGACTCATGGTATCTATGGTCGCTGGGAACCTACCATACTTTTCATAGATATAATTACAAAGATCTTTTGTACACTGGATCACGTCATCTGGTATTTTATCTTTAGCCATAGCCTCGACTATGGACTTAGGGTCCTTATATGCGCATAACTCGGTGGACTCCGCTGTAAAAATACCACCAGAACCGTATTTTTGCTCCACAATAGCATCAACCGCCTCATCCATAGTTTTGTAGGGGGGACAATAGCCCTCAAGAATCCCGTCTATGCCTACCGGGTTAGGCATTCCCTTCTTATCTGTAACATATCTGAAACCCAGACCTCTTGTAATTGGTGTTCCCCCCATAATAACCAGAGGTGCATATCCACTAAAAGGGAAAGCCCCTAACCCAATAGCTTGAGCCATGAGCAAGATATTCTGACATATAAACCCTGCCTCCAGTGAGCAACTAACAACAGCACCACTATCCAGTGTTGATATGGGCACTCTAACATTTAAACCTAACTTGTCAATCCATTTTTCTACGCCAGCTGCCTTACCCGTGATGTCATCATAAAATAGATAGTGGTCAAATTGAATGGATACCAATGCCATGTCAATCATTTCATAAGCGGGGTCGACAATTGGCATGAACATTGTCTGCCCACGTCGATTTATCATGCCTGAATTAAGAGTCCATGTTGCTGGTGGTCTAGGTGCCAAATCCAATCTGCCATCCTTTAACTTGACAATTTCTTTGTCAAAATTATTAACTCTTTCCTCCAGATCGCTTAATGTCTCAACCTCAACAACTTTCTTAGCCAGTGCAGGCTCATAAAGGTATAAACCATCATCATCAGTGAATATTAGATGGGTTCTGTGGTTATTGCATGGACTTGGGAAAGCTCTAGCACTCCAATGCATAGTCGTATTGGCTCCAAAACCAGGAGTTATTTCTGTCAATACCATACCAGTTGTACCAGCTCCTGCAAAGCAGAGTAATGCTGTCTCCAACTTACTAAGTGGCACAGGTCCCTTGTCAGATTTGTACTGTAGCGGAGGAAATGGCATTTCATGACCAAGCCTGAATCTACGAGATCTCCGATGTATTATCGCCTGTAATAGCGGATATGTCAAGGGCGGTTTAATTTTGTTACTGTCAACTATTGGTCGGTTTGAATCAAGGATGACTGTCATAGTTATATCTCCAAAAGTTGACACGTTAGTGTTCGGAGAATTTGGGCCCAGTGACGATTTTGATGTGGTCCGTATAGAGCCG
>Ga0315282_10006215_pt1 | contig 20072 bp, 20 predicted proteins | sample YL17G07_20_MG_FD_203693 | JGI IMG/M metagenome (GOLD analysis project Ga0315282, IMG submission 203693) | Sediment microbial communities from Yellowstone Lake, YNP, Wyoming, USA - YL17G07_20 | ecosystem: Environmental > Aquatic > Freshwater > Lake > Sediment | place: USA: Wyoming | collected... | reverse complement strand
TAAGCCGTCCGTAGCCCCCGGACCCCGAGGAACCAGTCCCGTCGGTTCCCCCCGTCTGAAAAGCCGACGGGGCCCCCCTCCGCTACGGGGGCTTGAGGACGGCTTAAGCGCCGCCCGAACGGGGATGTCACTTTTATTAATGCGTTGATATTAGGTTCTCGCTCTGGCCAGTGCTCTCAAGAATGTCCCGCTGAAGAGGTTGGCCAGGTCATCATTCTCATACTTGGCCTTGAGCAGCTCTCTGATGAGTTTGATCATCTGCTCTTTTCCGGCTTTGTCCCAGAGGCAATTTTCGGCGACGATCGAAAGATATCCTGTCCCGATCGTTTTTTTGGCTTCATCGAGTCTTTTGAAGCAGGAAGCGCTATCCTCGTCTTTTCCCAGAACCAGGCCAATTGAAGAATTAGTTTTTTTAATGAGGTCGAGGACATCTTTGTCCGGCAGGTTGTTCACCGCTAGAAGCACGGGTTTTTTGGAGTTCTCTAGAAAAATCTTGCTTTGAGCGGAATCCAGGCCTTTGATGATCAGGAGAAGGTTGGCCTTCCCCAGCGCCTCCACGATTTTCTTCCCCTCCTCGCTAAGGCCCTTATCTCCGAAAAGAAATCCCGGTTGGTCGAGAAGAACAAACGCGATCCCCTGCTTGGAAAAGACATCCGCCCAGCGCAAGTCATCACGAAGGGACCCAATCCCTCGAAGTCCGACCAGGACGGTCGTCTTGCTGCTCTGGCGGCCTCTCATCATCATCGGACCGGCCGGCTGACTTTCATAGGGCCCGAGACCCTTGCTCTGCCTGAGCTTTTCCTGGCCGGCGAGCAGGGCTTTCATCACTTCGATCCTCAAGGTATCCCCTGTCATCCCTTCTTTTTCGCCGACCGCGGCCAGCTGAAAATCTACATCGGGATCTTTAATATCTCCATGCTCTTTGATGACTTCATCGAGCGAAGGGGTCTTATAATTGACGATCGTTTCATATTTCCAGTAATAATTCTCCTGCCGCTCCGCGAGAGTCGAAATCTTCGGCTCCGTGGCCAACACTTCGACGGCCGCTTGGACAAAATCGCCGGCATTCTTCAAAACTTCAGGCTTGATGAGGTCAATGACATCGCCGACACGGTTGGTTCTGAAATGAAATCCCTCGGTGATGACGAAAAATCCCGGCACTCCCTTGGAAAGAAAATAGGTGTGATCCGAGCCGCCCGGCCCGCCCCGGCCAGGAATGACGTTATCCACTATTTCTTTGGGCAGGCGCGCCTTTAAAAGATCCCAAATCTCCGGGGCATAATAGACACCGGAAAAGTTTATTTTTCCGCTGCCGTGGCCCTCCATATCCAGGTTGATGTAGCTGACCGTTTTTTCAATCGGGTAGACAGGGTTTTCAGTATAGTATTTGGAACCCAGGAGTCCCTCTTCTTCTGCCGCCCAGAGGGCAAAGATGATCGTCCGTTTGGGTTTGATCTGGTTGAGCTTCATCGTCCGGGCCGCTTCCATGACTACGGCCGTTCCCGAAGCATTGTCGTCGGCGCCGTTAAAAACATCTCCGGTCATATCGAGCCCGAGGTGGTCCATATGGGCGCCGAGGATAACGTATTCGTTCTTGAGGTTCTTGTCTGTCCCGGGAATCTTGGCCAGGATATTCTTGGTCGGCCGTTTCTCGTCATAGGCGATGTTTAAGTTGGCGAAAGACCGGACACCGGTAGCGAAAGACTGAGGTTTGCCGGTCATTTCAATCTGCTGGAAAAGGTAGCGCAGTTCTGTTTTTAGGTGTTTAAAAATAAATTCGACAATTTTATTCTCAAGGGAAATAATCACAAAGTCCGGTTTGTAGCTCTCTTTCTTGAGGCCTCCACGGAAACCCCCGAAAAAACCCGCCGTTTGGGTCTCGCTCCGGAATGTCAAAACACCGCGCGCCCCATGCGCTTGAGCGGCCTTGATCCGGTTCGGGAACAGGGCTTCCTCTTTGAGCTTCTCTTCGAATTTGCGGGGGGCGTCTGTGGAAAAAAGGACCAGTTTGTCTTTGACGTCCACGCCGGAATAGTCATCATATTCTTTCTGCGGAGCCGAGATCCCGTAGCCGATAAAAACAATATCCGCGGCAAAATTTCCCGATCCGGAATAGTTTTGCTGACGCCAGTCTTCGCCGTAGACAAACTCGCGTTTCGCTTTTCCGGCGACGATCTCCAAAGATGCGCCTCGCTCAACCTCGTTGTATTCAATCGTCAGGTCCTGGTAGTAGCTTCCTTTGGGACCTGCAGGCTCCAGATCCCATTCTTTGAGCTTCGAAACGATGTATTCGGCCGCCATCTGTCCTCCGATTTCCCCGCTTTTCCGTCCCAGCATCGTGTCTGCCGCGAGGACTTTGACGTAACTCAAGGCCGCCTGGCCGTCGAAAGACGCTTTCCTGTCTTTGGCCGTCGCGGGCGAGAAAAAAAGATATGCGCTCAGCACCAGACTGATGATTGACCTCGGAATCATGATGATCTCCTTTTAAAAAAATTAAGCCAACATATTACACCAATTACACCAAAACAGAAAGGGAGAGAAGTCGTGCATACGCCGCAAATCCCGGAACCGCGAAGATTATTGAGGAAGAAAATGATAATTATGGTATGATAGGGGCGAATTAGAGCAGGAGAGAAATTGGCTAAAAGTAACAGAGCTTACAAGAGCGCTAAGAGAAGCAGGGAACTTTTGCGCCAGCAAAAACTCGAAGAAAAAAGGCGGAGACGCTTTGACAAAGGGGTGCCTCCGAAAGATGCCGGCGGCGAGTCGCCTCCCGGCGAAGACAAAACTTAGTTTCTTATTTTTATGCTTGGCGCTTCGTGTCCGGCGACTTCCAGAAATCCCTTATCAGCGGAAACAGCATCGGGATGAAGACCAGCCAGCCAACGGCCAGGCCAGCGCCAAGTCCTAACCGCGGCTGAACCAGACGCACGGCCGCCAGCATGGGAACCATGGCGAACATGAAATCGGGCAGCGCCCGGCAGATAGCTCCCAAGCTGTAGCGCCCCTCGTACGCGGCGAACACGCCGACCATGGGAAACATGGTCGTAAAACCCTGCAAGATGTGCTTGATCAGAATCAACATCGAAACCACGCCGGCGACCATTGGAAATTTGATCAAAGGAGGCAGCGGGCTGCGGTGGTCCGGCTCATCCTGCCGCGGGAAGAGGGCATGAGTCAGGGCGGCCACCAGCAGGGTGAGAACGCAAGCCAGCCAGAAAGCCAAGGCGCTTTGCGGCAACGCCGACTTCAGGAGAGCGCCGACCACGCAGTAGCCTCCGGCCGACAGAGCGATGGACGGGATGATGGGCATCCCGGCCCGGACATGCAGCCAGCGCACTCCGTGCGTATAGGCCAGCAGGACGTTCAGGGCCACGACATGTGTCGTATTCACGGGAGTCCCCACGGCCAGCGCGGCCAGGGTAAAAGGGATCGGAAGCGCCAGGATCAGAGCTTTCCATTTTGGATGGCTCAGGTAGGCAAGCAAGGTAGCCTGAGAACTGACCAAAACCAGAAGCGCACCATCCCAGAAGCCAAATGTAATCACAGCTCCGAAGACGCCTCCGCCGGACTATTGCCGCCGCCGAACCTGGGCTTCATGTTAAAAGAACATATCATTCGAAAAGAATCCTTGTCAATTCTTTAATTCCGCCTTTAATTCCGCCCGGCCGCCAATATTTTAAAAAATAATCTTTTTGCGGAAGTCCCTCGGGCTATGATATAAGATACGGAAACAAGGAGAACAGTATGAGCGCGGTTCTAAAAGTCGAAGGATTGAAGAAATCGTACGGCCAGCTCGAGGCCGTCAAGGGCATCAGTTTCGAAGTCGAGGCAGGAGAGATTTTCGCCCTCATCGGCCCCAACGGCGCCGGCAAGACCACGACGCTGCGGATCGTGGCCACGTTGCTCGCGCCCTCGGATGGAAAAGTGACGCTTTTCAGCCACGATTTGAAATCCCATCCCGAGAAATTCCGGGAGAATATCTCCTACCTGCCCGAAGAAGCCGGCGCTTACCGGAACCTTAAGGGGGTGAATTACCTGAAGTTCATGGCCAATTTCTACGCGGACACGGCGGAGAAAACCGGCGAATTTATAAAAAGGGCCGAAGCCGTCGCGGACCTGGGAAAGAGATTGAACGACAAGGTCGGAACCTACAGCAAAGGCATGGTCCGAAAGCTCCTGCTGGCGCGAGCCCTGATGACGCGGCCGGCGCTCGCCATCCTGGACGAGCCGACTTCCGGCCTGGACGTCATCAACTCTCTGGAAGTGAGAGAAATCATCAAACGCTACGCGCGGGAGGGCATTTCGGTCCTGCTCTCTTCTCACAATATGCTCGAGATTGAGTTCCTTTCCGACCGCGTGGCGCTGATCAACAAGGGCCGGATCCTGGATTCAGGCACCCCGAAGGCCTTGAAAGAGAAATATCAGGCCGATAACCTTGAAACCGTTTTTAGGAGCGTCCTCCGATGAAAAAATTCAGCAATCTTCTCATCAAGGAAATTCGGGAACTGGTCACGAAGCAGCTCATTTTTTCGCTTGTCTTCACTATGGCCCTGTTCTATTTCATCGGCGGCGTGACGAAAAAAGAAGTCCAGAAAGCGGTCGGAAAACAAAATATCTCTGTCTTCGACCTTGACCGATCCGCGTTCTCCAAAGAATTAACTGGCGGTCTCCAAAAGGCCAATTTCGAAATCGAAATGGTCGAGGCCCGAGACAAAAAGGCGGCTATCGAGTCCGTGCGCAACGGGACCGCCAGCGTCCTGGTCGTCATCCCGCCGGGCTTCGGAGAATCCGTGACGAAGCTCGAACCGAAGGAGATCGAAACCTACGCCTTTCTCCGGACTCTTTCGCTTATCGGGATCCGTCGCTCCGAGGTTCTGAAAAGCGTCATTTCGGCCATGAACGGCTACCTGTCCGATAATTTCATAAAGAACAAGCTTCCGGACGTCGATCCTAAGAGCCTGAAGAATCCGATCAAGACCAAGGACTTCGTCATCATCAAAGACCGGATGGCCGAAGGGTCGGCCTCAGCGATCGCCGGCTACGTGTCGTCCCAAACGCTCTTCATCCCCGTCATCCTGATGATGATCATCATCTATTCGTCGCAGATGGTCATCTCGGCCATCGCTATGGAAAAGCAGAACAAGACCCTGGAGACGCTTCTCACCGTGCCCATCTCGCGGACGTCGATCGTCACGGCCAAAATGCTGGCTTCCGGCCTGGTCGGGTTGATCTCCGCGGCCATTTACATGCTGGGATATAGAAGTTTTATAGGGGGGATCAGCGGGGGCGCGGCTGTCAGCGCCGGCGTCCGCCAGATCGTCGACAAATTAGGGCTGAGCCTGAGCGGCAACGGCCTGCTTGTTCTTGGCGCCTCGCTTTTTCTGGCCATTCTCTGCGCCCTGGCCTTGGCCACCATTCTCGGCGTGCTCGCCGAAGATTTCCGGAGCGCTCAGAGCCTGATCATGCCCGTCGTCCTGATGGTCATGATCCCCTATTTCATTTCCCTTTTCGCCGACATCAAATCTCTTGCGCTTCCGGTCAAGATCATCCTGCTGGCCATCCCGTTTTCTCACTCGTTCCTGGCCGTGCAGAACATGTTTCTTGGCGATTGGAACTCCGTTCTCTTCGGCATGCTGTATATGGTTCTCTTTTTCACCGTTTTGGTCGTCTTGGCCGGACGGATTTTCTCTTCGGACAAAGTCCTGACGATGAAGCTCCGCTGGGGGAAAAAGAAAGTCGTTTTATAGCCTCTAACTGACGCTCTTCGAGGGGGGGTGTATAGGCAGAGCCGGGGGAGGCTACTCAAAGGGCTTTTTTTCATCGCGCACATCATCCCAAAAGGGGATTGTCAAAGCCGCTCTCTAGAAATAACATCTAGGCACGAAGGAGATTTAAGACTATGGCTGCGTCAGAAGGGATGCCTATTAAAGGTGAAGCGATCCGGGCTTCTTCAAGGGGTTTTACCTACATTGAAATGATCATTGTCATTGCCGTTATTGGCCTTCTGATGATGACCTCCTACTCGAGTTTCACCAATACGCTGGAAACGAGAGCCCTGGACAATACGGCCAGTGAAATCCTCATGGCCATGCAAACGGCCAAGTGGCAGGCTGCGGGCACAAAGCTGAATCATAGAGTTCGCTTTTCTGATGCCGACGGCTCTTGGACGTTTCGTATCGAAAGGGAATCTACGTCGGGAACGTGGACAATCCTGCCGGGGACGATTCCAAAAAGGATTTCATCGAAATTTGACGTCACATTGAGCCTGCCCAGCAGTCAAGATATCATCTTTTTGGCGACCGGATTCGTTTCCGGCTATCAAAGCACAAAGAATTCAATTACATTGGCCAGCCCGAAGTTGAGGACGCTGAATCAGCCCAGCCAGAGAATGATCCGGTTTTTAGCCGGAGGATCCGTTCAATTTTTAAAAAGTTAGGAGGACATGTTGCGCGGAAAAAGCTTTAAAGCCGGACATCGCGCACGGTTTTATGCGGGGTTTTCTCTCATCGAGGCGGTCATCGGCATAGCTCTCATGGGATTCGCCTTGCTCGGACTGGCCCAGCTCTTTATGATGAGCGTCTACAATAACATGCGCGGCGGAGAGATCAGCCACGCTACGTTCCTCGCCCAACAGCAGATCGACTACTTGAGGACCCTGACCGCCGACGAGCTCAATAATTTCCCTTCCTCCGCACGTGGGGAGAGCGTCGATGAGCCGCTGGATGTCAATAAGGATGGAACTGTGGATTTCCGCCGCATCACCCAGATCCAGGCGACGAGCCCCTCCTATAGCGTCAAGGTTCTGATCTTTCCGGCTAGCCAGCTCGGAACAGCGCTCGACGCGCTACTCCAGAATCCGGGCAATTATAGGGTTAGAGCGACGATGAATACAGTCATCAGCCGCTGAGGCGTGCCATGAATAGGGAATCGAAAAAAGACCGACGCTCCGCGGGATTCACGCTGATCGAGCTCCTCGTGGGAAACCTGATCATGCTGATTGTCGTGGTCGGCGCCCTGTCGATCTATGTCAGAAGCAATAAAGTCTCGGCCGATCAGCAGCAGTATGCCCGAGTCCAGCAGGATGTCAGGGCGGCCATGTATTACCTGGCGCGCGACGTCCGCATGGCCGGGGCGGAGCTGCCGTCGAACTTCCAGTGCAACGCCTTGGAGGGCGTCGACAACGAGGATCAGGGCGGCTCAGTCCGGCCGGACCGACTCACCATCATGGGCGAAATCGACGAACCGTTCAAAATGACGATCCAATCCTGCGAAGGGAAAGGGACCAAAATCAAGCTCGAGGATAACAGCCTCGATCAATACCCCTATCCGGACGATTATTATATCGGCAAGATCGTCCTCCTCCTGCCCAAACCGGGTTCGACTTGTCAGGGCGGAGCCATCCGGCAAATCACCAACGTTAAACATAAAAAGAAGGACAATGAAGAGTCATTCGAGTTCTCGCCAAAAGCTACGACTATCAATCCCCCCAACGGCCTGAGAGATATCTGCGAGGACGGGGAATTCGACGGCGGGTTGGTATTTTTCAATTACATCAAACAATACTGGCTTGACGTCACCGGGAATGCGCCGGGTCTCACAGCAGGGGTGAACGGCTACATCGGCGGAGGGGCGGCCGGCGTGCTTTATGTGACGAATAACGACGTCCACTACCCTTTGGCCCAAAACATCGAGAATATCCAGTTTCAATACAACGGCAACTTTGACGGCGATTCTGCGGGAACCCTCGACGGATTTACGGACTGGAAAAACACTTGGACGCTGCAACAGATCGGCACGATCCGCCAGGTCCGCATGCTGGTTTTAGGACAGACCCCGGACCGATTCGTGAGCGTTTCAGCGGCGCCGTCCGGCAGCACCTATCTCTACAGGCGCCCGGCGGTCGGCAATTCGCCGGCGGCCGACAGTGACGATGGGCACAAGAGATTCATCCTGGAATCCACGTCCAACCTCAGGAATATATCCTTGAATATTTACAATACAGGTCAACGATGATGAGCACTGGGCGAAGACACGAGACCGGATCGGGACTGATCGTCGTGATTCTGATCGTCGCTTTCTTGGCGGGAATCGGCCTTTCTCTCCTGACACTGACAAGCATGAGCCCCAAGGTTTCAGGAAGTCTTCGCTCTCATGAAGAGGCGCTTAACGCCGCCGAGGCGGGCTTCGATGCCGCCCGGCTACTGATCGCGGATCGCATGAGCAGCGGGCAATGGGCCAGTTTCGATGGTCACTACCTGACTCAACCGACAGGCATCGACCTGCCGCTGGTCCTGGATTCCCCCAACTCCTCCTATTTCCGCCGGAAGACGGATCAAGAGCTTCTCCAGGCGTTCGATCCGAACGGAGACGGGACGCCGGATGTTCCCAACCTCCTCTTTTTTAACCAAACATTCGCGACCAGCGGACAGGGACAGACCGACCTTCGATACACTTACACGGTCTTTCTCATCAACGACGAAGCCGGAGGAGGAACGGCTGACGCCAGGGATGCGCTTTTGGTAACGATCGGCGTTATTCGGGCCGGGAACAGCATCCTGGATAGCGTGCGCCTGGAGATCCTGCTGGCTTATTAGGGTCAAGGATCGAATCCATGACGTACGAGAGGGTGACATGAGACGACGAGTGAGAAAGGTTCTGTTCTTCGGGCTTCTCGTTCTGACGTTCGCTTTCTGGGCACGGACTATTTTCACCCAGCAAGCATGTATCGAAAACACGGGCCTTTTTAGCGAGCACTTCCGCGATCTCACCAATATCGACGCGGCCCACAGCTCGGCGAAATTTTGGTGTCAGGACCAGACCTCGCCCCGAGACATCATGACCATGAACAAGCTCGGCGCGAACTTCCAGATATCCAATCCAGCCTATATGCCCAGCTGGGTTACCAGTGTCGCTGCAGGCGATTTTGACCTGGACGGTTGGCCGGATTTCATCGGTTCTTCCGACTTATATTGTAACGTCCTGGCCTTTGTCAGAAACATGGGCGGCCAAGGCCAAGTCGGGACATTCAAGATCACCCAATGGATCGACGGCTGCTCCGGGGACAGCAATGGATTTCCGCTCAGAGGAGTGGGCGGGGCGTCGATCGATACGAGCGGCCATTGCGGCCTGACCGCCGGGGATTACGACGGCGACGGCGACATCGATTTTCTGTTCATCGCCTCCTCCAAGAGCAGCCCTTATGCCCCGAAAAGAATCTGGCTTTACCGAAATAACCTCATCTCAAGCGGCGTGAATACGGGCGTTTTAAGCTTCACCAAGATCGACCTCACCGCGGCCTGGTCCGCGGCCGTCGAGGGCATCACCTGGACTTCAACTTTTATGACGTCCGTCGACTTCGACCGCGACGGCGATATCGATATTATCCTCGGCAATTCAGCTGGCGAAGTCTTGAAAATCACGAACACGAATAACCGCGCTATCAATGCCCAGACTTTTATTGTGGAAACTACGCCGCTCATCAGCACGGGCTGGGGAGGGTCTGGGATTAACACGGTTTCGGTCGCGGACTTTGATAATGACGGCGATATGGATATCATCGTCGGGAGCGTCAGCACCAGCTCACTGCGCTATTACAAAAACGACGGACAAGGTCATCTTACCTTGTACGCGACCTACTCCGACTCAAGCGGCAACCTCAGCAACGATCTCTTCGACGGCGCCGCCACAGTGTCCCTTGCGGTCGACTTCGAGGGAGACGGCGACGTGGACCTTGTCATCGGAACGGACAACTGGAACTACCCGAATCGCTGGCCCAACTACGGCGACACAGGATACGGGGGGAAGGCTTACTATTTCAAGAACAATGGTGACGGCACTTTCACCCAGAAGCTCATCTTTAACGGTCCGGGACAACCTAATTCAGTAAACGACTTGGATTGCGGGCTGATCTTCGACTACGACAAGGACGGTAGAATCGATTTTATGATCGCCAACGGCAATCAATCCTTGAATTATTATTTATTCCACAACACGGTGGCTGACGTTTATAACATCACCGGACAGGGGATTTCTCTAAACCTCACGCCGACGCTCTCGTCTCAATACGCCATTACTCGCGTCCGGATGCCGGTGTTGAATCAGAGCATCCTTGGCAGCTCTTCCACCGGCTTATCCGTCACCTATTATGTTTCCAATAACGACGGTCAGAACTGGGAATCTTATGGCCAGTACGCGGGCAGCGCCATCCGCAACGTCACCAACCAGCCTTGGCACGATTTTCATTCCTTCGGCTCCAAGCTTTGCTGGAAGGCTGTCTTCAGCGCCCCGAACGACACGATTCCCGGTTTCGACAGCGCTTCATACGAAACGCCTTCTGTCGATCAGATCCAACTCGAATACGTTTATGTGGAAAAACGGGAGTATTCCCGGACCTCGGACGCGGCCACGACCATCACCGTCAACGGCCAAACCGAAAAGATACTCGTCGCGGCCACGTTCATTTTCCCCGGACTGGAGGGCCAACTCCGGGCCTATGACGTCACCAATCTGGCCGCTCTGAATACGTCGTACTCGTCTTTGCAGATGGTTAGCTCGGCCGACACGATGTCTCCCTTGGGACGATATCTCACCCCGGGCGTCCAGATCCTCTGGGATGCCGGGCAACTCCTCCAAGATCGATCTCCCGACAACAGAAATATCTATGCCGCATATAAGCAATATTCGGGCAACCCGCTGACGCGAATGAATTTTACGAGGGCCAATGCCAGCACGCTGGCTTCCCTTCTGGGCGATCCCGACGGCGACAATGCAGGATTGATCGATTTCATCAGGGGAACCGGCCAGTCTTGGAAGCTGGCCGATATCCAACATTCCAATCCGGTCATTGTCGGTCCGCCGAGCGGGGACCCGGCCCTGATGGGCAGCGGCTATGCTTCGTTCGCCCAAGCTTGGGTCAACCGGCCCAAGGTTGTCTTCGTCGGGGCGAACGACGGCATGCTCCATTGCTTCAATGTTACGACCGGCGAAGAGCTCTGGGGATTCATACCCTATAATCTCCTGCCGAAATTAAAGAATCTATCGCAAAAAGATCCTCTGACGGGGGTCCGCTATCGCGCTAGCGACGAATATGTCGATGGATCTCCGTCCGTGGCCGACGTCTATATCAATAGTGCCTGGAAAACTGTCCTTATCTGCGGGCAAGGACCGGGCAGCGGCAGCTCGGTCGGCGGCGGCCTCAATTACTATTTCGCCCTCGACGTAACCGATCCTCAGAATCCTCAGCCGCTATGGGAATTCACGGGCGACACGGTCGGGGAGACATGGTCAGTTCCGGCCATCGGCCGGGTGATGCAGGGGTCGACGCCGCGGTGGGTGGCCTTCATGGGTTCCGGATACGACAATGATCCCAGCCATACGGCCGGAAACGTCTTCTATGTCGTGCGTATCGACACCGGCCAGACCATTTTTACAAAGACCGTCAGCAATGTGAATACCAATGCCTACGGCTTTTTCTGGCCTTATACGGATATCTATGTTGCCCTGCCGGGATCGCCCACGGCGCTTGATTCGGACGGGGACGGGAACATAGAGTGCGTTTATATCGGCGACCTCGACGGGCGGCTGTGGAAGTTGGACACGACAAACAGCAATACGTATTATTGGAGTTTCACCGCCGTTTATACAGATCGGCTGAATTACCCGATCATCAGCAAGCCGGCGGTCTGGGTCGATCCCCTGGTGACGGGATCGCCCGCCCACATCTACTTCGGAACGGGAGGTGATGACCGGGCACCGAGCGACAGGAATTATGCTTTTTTGGCCGTCCTGGACGGCAGCACGCCCACCGTCGAATGGTATCTGGGAAATCCCAACGACCTCGGCATTCCTCTGTCCAAAGCGACCGGGACGCTCGGAGCGGGAGAAAAAGCCTGGGCCGATCCCGTTGTTTCCGACAATACTGTTTACTTCAGCACTCTGAAAGGAAGCATCGAAAACGTCAATCCCTGTTTGAATCTGTCGGATGTCGGGAGGCTTTACGCCCGATATATTCAAACCGAGGCGGGCGGCGTGCTGGGCGGCACGGCCCTCAAGGGAGCGCAAGGCTCGACAACTGAGAGCCTTCAATTGACCAGCAAGACGAGAAGGGCTGTGACTCTCGGTGAGCTGCAGAAAGTAGGAACGGAAACGAAAAGAGAAGTCTATATCCAGGAATACGATTCCGGCATCGAACGACTGGAACAGCCCGGCGGCAAATTCCTTCTGAAGATCAAGTCCTGGCGCGAGGTCTACAAGATCATCAAATAATCTTCGCTCCGGCCGCTCGAAAAAGGGGAAGAGACGCGGTCGCGCGGCGTCGCTGTCTTGGACTAAAAACTGAATTTAATACCTGCCGAAACCGTCAAGCCGGATAAATCGAGGACGGCTTTTCTTGCGCCGGTAACGGAGTTTCCCGCGGGTCCGCTATTGTCGAAGAAGCCGATCCGGGTATATGTGCCGCCCAGAGTGTAATCGTACAACCAAAAATAATATTCGGAGCTGCTGTTGTTGATGGGGCCGGACGCCGAATTTCCTATTGCTGCCCAATTGCCCTGGAGATCCGAGATCTTTCCATATCGATAACAGCCCTCGGCGATCAGGGCGATGGCAGAGGATATTTCATAATTCAAGCCGAACCCACCCTGGAAGCCCAAGCTCGTAGAGCTGGCCGTAAACGTCACGGTCTGATCCGTCGATAATAGAGACGTCGTCGACGGGTTCTCAAAACTGAACTGGGCGATCTGAAAAAGGGGTCCCGCGAAAATATCGATGTTCAGGTGCGATGCCAGCCGCTTCATATAATGGAGATTCACGAAGAAAGGAATGACCGACACATAAGGCTTATACGTGGATTCGGAATTGAACGGAACGCCCGCCTGTAAACCGCTGCTCGTTACCCGGCTTTCATGGGCCAATCGATAGTACCCGCCGCCGAAACCGATTCCCATATCAGCGCCAAGATAGGTCAGAATCTCGAGCTGGAAATTCATGCCGCTTTTCAGCGTTTTATAGGCGCCCGACATCGTCACGGCCGTATCTCGGATGAACGTGTTTTCGCCGGCGATGCCCCGGTTATAGTCGTCTCCATTGATCCAGGCCAGCCCGCCCGTCAGTTTAAAGGCGACGTTCCGGGGAAAGACCCAGACCGTCGCGACCAGAAAGATAAACGCGATCACTATAGCTTTTCTCATAATATTCCTCGCTCATAAAGCCCTATTCTTAAATACTCTTGACGGGGATGTCAATGTCCCTTTTTCCCCCCTTTTTTTCAATCATACGCTTTTGTGTATAATACGCTTGTGATACGAGATCCGCTGACTCGATCAGAAGATGAGCGGATGCTTAAGGAGAGAAGTTTATGAGACAATCGCTGAAACTTTTAATGATTCTATTCGTGTTGACCGGTCTGGCCGCACAGGACGCGCGGCCGGTCAAGGATGACGTCGGCTTCTGCTGGAATCCGGCGAGCATGAAGACGCTCGTCGATTATCTCACGGCGCAGGAGAAAGAGAGCTTCAAGCCCGAGGGCCTTGTCGCGGCCGTCTCGCCGCATGACGATTATCTCTACGCCGGGCGCCTCTATTACCCGCTTTTTAAAATCCTGCGGGCGAAGGAAGTCGTCATTTTCGGCGTCACGCACGGCGCCGTGCGCAAGGAAATCAAAGATCCTCAATCCGTCCTGATCCTGGACGAATACAAGTTATGGCCCGGCGTCCTGAAGCCGATCGCCGTCTCGCCGCTCCGCGAATACATCAAGGCGCGGCTCGATCGAAACGTCTTCCTTGTCAACAACCGGGCTCACGAGCTCGAGCACTCGATTGAGGCGCTGCTGCCGTTCCTCCAATATTTCAATCCCGACGTCAAGATCACGCCCATCATGGTCGCGCCGATGCCGTTCGATAAAATGGACGAGATCTCGGGCAAACTGGCCGACGTCATCGCCGGCTACATGAAAGAAAAAGATTTAAAGGCGGGAAACGGCATTTTCTTTTTGGTCTCTTCCGATGGCAACCACTACGGCAAGGATTTCAACAACTCGTCGTTCGGCGAAGGGGAGAAAGCCTGGGAGTCGGCGCTCGCCCTCGACCGGCGTCTCATCGACTCCTATCTCACGGGCGGCCTCGATGCCGCGAAAATTGAGGGCCTGACCAAGGAGCTCTGGGGCGCGACTTATACGGACTATCGGAACACATACTGGTGCGGCAAGTACTCGGTCCCGTTCGGGCTGCTCGCCGCCGAAAAGATCGTCAAGCGCGCCGAGGGCAAAGACCTCACCGGCCGCCTGTTCCGTTATTCCGACACCTACAGCGAAGGCGTGCTTCCGCTCAAGAAGACCGGCATGGGGACGACCGCGCCGTTTTCGCTGCGCCATTGGGTGAGCTTCTTCGCCATCGGGTATTATGTGAATTGAAGATATTGCTCTTTTCGCCGAAATCGAATTGAGCTGCTAAAAAAAATTTCTCTATGGCGGCAAATCGCAAAAAATGTGCGAGGAGTCGTTCAGCTCATTATTAGAAAAGTTCTACACGATTGTGAACCTTTTGGGTGGTTTAACGTCTATATAAGTGTGGGACTATAGTGACTGGTTGAAAGGATTATAGACCACGCCGGGAAATAGTCTTAATCCCTGAACGAAAGGAGTTCATGAATGAAAAAAGTTAAAGCGGCACTAGGTTTATTGGCATTGGGGTTGATCTTTGTCCTATCTATAACTTCAGCTCAAGCCATCGACCTCAGCGGCACCTGGATCGGAAAAACCGAAGTTCCAGATATGGGAGCGGATGAAGTGACTTTGGTCCTGAAAAAAGTGGAGAACGGGTATTCCGGGACGATCAGCGATTCACTGAATGTTGTCGCCGCCGATACCGAGATCAAAGACGCGACGATTGAGAACGACGTTTTATCGTTTACTTTCCCCCTGGCCGACGGCGCCATCATCACCATGAAATTGACCGTGAGCGAGAACAAATTGAGCGGCCAGTGGGAGCACCCGGAAGGCTCGACGGGCGCTATAGAATTCGTTCTCAAAAAATAGGACGAAATGGATGTTTTTTAGGCGACCTCCGAGGCGGAGTACTCGTCGGCCAATCCGGCAAAGGAATGGCCAAGCTCAAGGGGACATGATTGCAGCCAACATGGAAAAGGAAATTACTATCACTTCGCTTAGTCCATCGAAGGACACGTGCTACCAGACCACGGCCTGCAGCCGACGGGCTCCGCTGCGCTATTTGAGCATCAGTTTTGACGGTTGGCCTCGTGGTGGGTGGTAGGCGGCTGATGCTGAGAGCGTTATATGGCGCTAAAGGGTATAATTCCTACGGGAGGTTGCCAGTGTATACAGGGCGTTTTGGTGTCCTACTAGTTCTTGCTCTGTTGGTCTCTTGCGAGTCCATCAATAGCGCGCTTTCGGATGTCAATAGCTCTACACATTCACCGGCAAATAGCACCGAAGGCAAAGAGTCCACGGCGCAGGCTAGGAACGATCAAACCAGGCACAATGCGGGTCAAGCGCCGCTGGACTCAATGTCCCCTAAGTGGAAAAAGGAAACAGTCGATACGACTGCAGGCGTTGAGTACCTAACTGATAGTGAAAGACAAGTTATTATCGAAATTAATATGGTGCGGACCGACCCAGCGGAATACGCCCGCAGCTTCCTAGTGCCACTTCGATCATACTATCGCAATACACTCTTACAATATCCGGGCGAGATTGCCATCCTAACCAATGAAGGGATTCGTGCGCTTGATGAATGTATCAAAGAACTTCAAGTCATAAAACCTTTGCCTCCACTGTCCCCGAAGAAAGGACTTACGCTTGCTGCGCGTGACCATGCAAGGGATCAAGCAATGACTGGGGCAACCGGACACAGCGGGAGCGATAATTCAACTTTAGGAGATAGACTAAACCGATACGGCAAATGGGACATTTCTGCTGGAGAGAATATCGACTACGGAAACGGAGATGCTAGAAAAATAGTGACCTCGCTACTCATTGATGACGGTGTAACATCGCGTTGGCATAGAATAAACCTACTCAACGGTAACTTCAAGTTCGTGGGTGTTTCAGTTGGAGCGCATAGCGTCTATAGGCATATGTGCGTAATGGATTTTGCGGGATCATACCAGTAAGCAAGGTGCATCAGATTGGCCAAAGGCGGGGAACGACATTTTCTTTTTGGTCTCTTCCGACGGCAACCACTACGGCAAGGATTTCAACAACTCATCGTTCGGCAAAGGGGAGAAAGCCTGGGAGTCGGCGCTCGCCCTCGACCGGCGTCTCATCGATTCCTATCTCACGGGCGGCCCCGATGCCGCGAAAATTGAGGGCCTGACCAAGGAGCTCTGGGGCGCGACTTATACGGACTACCGGAACACCTACTGGTGCGGCAAGTACTCGGTCCCGTTCGGGCTGCTCGCCGCCGGTTCTAAAACAACGCAACTTATTGTCGCCGCCGATACCGAGATCAAAGGCGCTAAGCTCGAGAATGACGTTCGCTCCTCTCAATAAGAACTTAGCCAAGAATGAAATTGAAGGGCATTGATATTATGTATTGTAATTTAGTTAAAACTAAATTATAGTACATACCATGAAGCGCTCGATTTTCTATAATTCTTCCCAACTCCGGGAAATATTTCATCTTGAATTTCTCCGCTGGTTCGGACGAAAAATCAACATGAAATTTTTCGCGGTTAAAGGCGGGGCGAACCTGCGCTTTTTTTTCCAAAGCCGCCGCTATTCCGAAGACCTGGATTTGGACATAACCGGCGTCCAAGCCCACCATCTGAAAGACACCGTTATGAAAATATTTCAGACTCCCGCGTTTCAAAATAATTTCCCCGCCTTCGGAATAGAAAAGATTGGACTGCCCGGCATCTCCAAAGCCAAGCAAACGGAGACAACCCAGCGTTTTAAAATCCATCTGATCACTTCGGCCCGAGAAGATCTCTTCAGCAAGATTGAATTTTCAAGGAGAGGAATGAAAGGAACGGTCGAGCCTCAATTCGTCTCGGAATCCATTCTTCGCGAATACGGGATGCCTCCACTTCTTGTCCCTCATTACGACCTTCTTTCCACGATTTTCCAAAAAATTGAAGCGCTGGCAGCAAGGTTCGAAGTCCAAGCCCGGGACATCTTCGATGTGCATGTTTTAAGCTCTCAATATGGAGGCGATCCGCGCAAAATTCCGGTATCCGATGCGAAATTAGGGAAAGCCAAGGAAAGACTCTTTGAAGTCGGTTTTCCTCAATTCAGGGATACCGTCCTGGCATATTTGACATCCGAGGATCGGGTGAACTACGATTCGCCGCCTCTGTGGGATGAAATCAAGCTCAAAGTCGCGCAATTTTTTGAGAAAATAAGAAAAGAAAATGTCTAAGCCGCCCGTCCTTAAATTCATAAAACAAATTCGCCGTCCTGTTTTTACGACATACGAAATATCGGCCCTCTCTGGAAAATCAGCCTCGGCGGCGACGCAAGCGTTAAATTATCTTGAACGGGAAGGAATCCTTGTCAAGATTTATCGAGGAATCTGGGTCGAAGCCGGACATGAAAGGCTGACGCCTTTCGTCGTCATCCCCTACTTGTTCCCCAGGCATAGGGCTTATGTGTCTTTTGTCAGCGCTTTGCATATGCATGGAATGATCGAGCAAATCCCTCAGGTCATTACGGTGGCCTCAACCGCTCACACAAGAACAATCAAGACGCGGATAGGAACCTATTCCGTCCACCAGCTGGCGCCATCATTCTTTGCGGGATTTCATTGGTACAAAAAGGAAGGTCATTTCTTAATTGCGGAACCCGAGAAAGCTCTCATCGATTCCCTTTATCTGTCCGCCCATAAAAAAAGACAATTCGGCTATTTTCCCGAGCTTCATTTTCCCAAGCCCTTCAGCTTTAAAAGAGCGGAAGGATGGGCGAAGCGAATCTCTGATCCGCGGATTCGAAAAAATGTCCAATTGAAATTGACTGCTCTCATCAGAAAGTTCTGAGATACATACCGAAAAAGTCGGGGACATGTACCGGGCCCGGTCGGTTCGGTCTTCCTGCGGGGCCGTGGAAGGCCAGAACGGATTTGTTGTTTTATTTGTCCCCGGCGCAATAATCAATCATTTGAGATATGGCCCGCCGGGAGATGCTGAGGCCGGAGGGGGCCGAGCGGGTGCTCTCCTGGCGTCATACAGTCCACAGCCGGGTCCGGGCCAAGACCAAACCGGCGGCCGAACAGCGGATGGAATACTTTTTATGATGGGTAGTGTCGAGATAGGCGCGAAGTCTATCGTTTTTAAGAGGATTTCATAGTCGTTCGGAACGATGACACGGCCGGAGGGCCTGCTTCGCGGCAGTTTCCTTGTTCTTGATATCGATCCGAGACTAGATTTATCATTTTTTTCGTGATGGGAGATGTCGTTGCCAAGCTCAACGGGACATGATTGCAGACAACATGGAAAAGGAAATTACTATCACTCGTATGCCATACGCCCCTGCAGAAAACGCTCCAGAGATTCAAATCATCGATGATACGCCGAATGGGAGAGTTTGCAGAAAATCCTGGGCCAAGTTGATCTACCAGGTCTATGAAGTTGATCCTTTGAAATGCCCGAAATGCGGGGCGCGAATGAAGATCATCGCCTTTATCACCGCGCGGGAAGAAATCATAAAAATTCAGAAACATCTTGCTATGTGGCCGATTGTCTATCCAGAGAATAAAGCTGCCGAAGCACGGGCCTCTCCTCTGGGTTTCAAGCTACTCGAGAAATTTTCTGTTTCTTTCCATTTGAAATGATGGAAATTTTCTTTGGGATGTTGAATACTGCGGGCGGAGGAGCATTCATTTTTCAAGCAAAGCACTCGATTTTCGGCCACTCTGTATCCAATTTTCAAAAAGTACACCCACATTGCCATAAAAATTCTTTCTTCACTACGTCTCAATAAAAAATTCACACCTGCCTATTGCAATTTCAATAAAATATTCTTAATATCACATCATGAGTCAAATTGATTTTCCGATCAGTCAATTAACGGGAGGATGAGATGCCGATAAAAGAAATGATGATCATGGCCACGGTGCTGGGGTTCGTGCTTCTGAGCGTCCCGGCGGCGGCCTTGGCCTGGGACCCGGTCGGAGTCTGGAAAATCGAGGGACGGAACGATGCGGCGATCGATATCACCAAGGACGGCGATCTCTATAGAATCCAGGCTCAATCCGCTTACAGTAAATACAATGCCGTGGGTGTTCTGGTCGACAGTAAGATGTATTTTGTGGCGACCTTCACCTCGGAAAAATTGATCCTCTATTGCACATTTTCACGCCTGGACGAGAATCGGATGGAAATGGTCGCGCGGTATCCCGATAACGGGGGCGAGAACGGGCGGAACATTTTTCACCGCTGAAGAGTCGGACCATCCCAGTTTAGCGGATTCTTGCGGTTGAACGCGACGGATAATAGACTGGGGAAAAAAGCGATCCATACTTAGCTTCGAGGACGAAGGAGGAACTAATGAGACGTTGGCTGGCAGTCGGAATATTGTTGGCGGTCGGGTGCGGTACATTTTTATTCGCCGGCGATCCGGTCGGGACATGGGTGACGGAAGGGCGGACGGATTTCCGAACGGTCATCGTAAAAGCCGGGAACCACTATGAAATAAATTTCACATCGAATCATGGGAAATATCAGGCGGTCGGTTATCTGAACGATGGGAGTTTTCTCCTCACGACATACCAATATACAACCGAAAAGGCCTACGGATTTATCGTTTTTGAGATGGTGGACGGGTCAACGATGAAGCAACAGACGTTCGACAAAACCGGCAAGTTAGCTTGGAGCGGTACTCTCCACCGGGCGCTTTAATCTCTTCACACGGTCCGCCTCATCCGGGCCGCAGCCGGGTGCGGGCCAAGACCAAACCGGCGGCCGAACAGCGGATGGAATACTTTTTATGATGGGTAGTGTCGAGATAGGCGCGAAGTCTATCGTTTTTAAGAGGATTTCATAGTCATTCGCAACGATGATTCGGCCGGACGGCCTGCTTCGCGGCAGTTTCCTTGTTCTTGACCTCGATCCGCGACCAGATT
>Ga0315282_10006214_pt1 | contig 20072 bp, 10 predicted proteins | sample YL17G07_20_MG_FD_203693 | JGI IMG/M metagenome (GOLD analysis project Ga0315282, IMG submission 203693) | Sediment microbial communities from Yellowstone Lake, YNP, Wyoming, USA - YL17G07_20 | ecosystem: Environmental > Aquatic > Freshwater > Lake > Sediment | place: USA: Wyoming | collected... | reverse complement strand
CCTAAACTCTCCCGATATCGCTTCGCCAAAACCCGATAACTGCACCGTTCCTCTACATGCAGGCGCGTTACCTCGAGGGCAAACTCCCAGCTGTATCGCTTCTTCCTTTGCCTCCGCAGCGAAAAACTTCTCCCACATCTCCCGCACCGAAACCGCTGCACCTTCCGCCGACTGTGGCGGTGTGTGTCGATGGGATACACCGTCCGTGTCCCGTTGCGGATGATCTCCCCACTTCTGCACTCAGGACACCTCCGCTGATACTTTTTTTACCTCTCATACTCCTAATTTACTTTGCGCGCAAATTTGGAGTGGATGAAAAACTCAGCTTTCCACTCATGAATTAATGTCCTTCTCTACTATTGGCTTAAGTTTCCAGTACCTTTGCTAAGTCAATACCAACGCGGCACTTGGAGTAATTTCTCTATTCTTATTGAACCCTCGAAGGGTTCAACAGCAGAAGGGTAGTACCCAATGCCAATCCCAGCCCCCTGCTGCGGCACCTTGTGAGCCGTCAGTGTTATAGACTTCAAGGTGGACACTTCAAGGGTTTGCGAAATGTTTTGCAGGAACGTTTACTCTGGAAGGAATTGGAACAACCTGCTTTCATAATAACCAATTCGAAAGCAACTGGTTTCGTGACATCCAATACCTCATTCTGAAGACTGCTACACGAAAGGCCGCACGTATCGACACTTTGAGGGAGAACCGTTGTTAGGGTTCGGATACGGTTCAAGTTATAGGAGATTAGAATACAACTCAAAACCCGATGGAAGAAAGTTGAGAGCTTAAACTTCAATCTAAGCAGTCAGCGGTGAGCAATTCGAGGGGGGACAAGCAGGATATAAAGTTTGTTGTTGCACCCTGTGTCTCTGGAATTGCCACGTGGTGGGAGTCCTATCGGTTACAGAAGCTCCATCAACCGAATTCGTAACAAAAGAAATGACAGAAGCCTATCTTTTTGCAGACCGACACTTCACTAGCGGGGATTCAAAACTCTTGTCGACTCTCTGAGAATGAATTCTGTATCCAGGACAATTCGTTCAACTGGTAATAGTGTTGAAGATTCAATGTTCCGAATTAAAATTTCTGCTGCCTTCTTGCCTATCTCGCGTTGAGGGGCCCTTATCGTTGTTAAAGGAACTGGATATATGTTTGCATAATAGATATCATCATTGCCAACAATAGATATGTCATCGGGCACGCGAATGTTTAACTGTTTTAGAGCTGTCATAACTGCCAGAGCTTGTTGATCATTGAAACAAACAATTGCAGTCGGATAATCCTTTCGGCTTCTATTCCTGAAATATTCTAAAGTGTTGCCAAAACTTTCCTCATGACGTGATCCCACAGGGATGATCATATTCTTGTTGAAAACCAAAGGGCTCTCACTGAACGCATGTCGGAAACCTTCGATCCGCTCCTTCGTGTGCGATGAATGCGGAGGACCTGCGAAATGTACAATTCTTGTGTGACCACTGTCTATAAGATATTTGACTGCTTTTTTGATTGCTTTCAAATTATCGATCGCAACAACATTTGCTTGTATTCCTTGAACATCCTCTAATAGGACAAAAGGATAATTAATCATTTTCAACTTAAACAGATGTTCGATTTCTGTCGTACCATCTATCATAGGAGCTATGATCGCACCTTTGATATCTTTTGTGGAAAAAAGGTGAGTGAATTTTTTTTCGCATTCATGATCGTTTTCAGAACTGGTGACAATTACTGAATACCCTTTGCCGTTCGCATACTCTTTTACACCCGTAGCTATTGACGTATAGAACGGATAATTCAGATCCTTGATGATTATTCCAATGCTTCTAATTTGATTACCGTTTCTTAAATCCCTTGCCACCCCCATAGGACGAAAGTTCAGTTCCTTCATTACTTCTAATATATGATCTCTGGTCTCTGGCTTGACTGTATTCTTGTCGTTTATGACAAGAGATACAGTACCTTTCGAAACTCCAGCTCGTTTGGCAACATCGATAATGGTTATTCTTTTCATCTGGTTTCTTGGCACTTTCTTGGAAAATGCCCCATTATTGAAACGGTTTGATTCCAGCAGAAATCAAGACTGTTTAGTGGGTAGGAGAATATCAACAGGAGAAAGTGGCATTGATAGGCCGTCCGCGTTTCACATAATTACCCTACAAGTATCCGAGGAGGCTCAACATATTCACCGTCTACAGTCGGTGTGCGGATTGAACCCACACCCTTCTTTGAAAGCTAAACATAATTTCCCCCATAAACAAACTCATGATACGATTCTGGCCTTCCCTCCCGAGAGGATGTCCGAATGGACGATTTCCGAGGATTCCCAAACCTTCCCCAAAACTATCGGTGAGTCGGCTCCGCCACGCCATTCCACGAAATGAGACATTATTCGAGAATCAGCTGTGACGCAGCCACCGAGATTGGTGGTTGAGCCGTCTGTCGTGTGCCAACCATTTTTTCTTGCCTTCTTGAAACTACTTTACTATAATTGGAACGGTTCAACAATTATCCCACCTTACAGATAATGTCGACAGATCAGCCATAATACGTAATATTCATCGAGTGCTGTTTGTCCTGTACTGCGAAATTGATTGTAAGATCGAAGACACTGCCCTAGACGCGCTCACCACTGGAAACGCTGACGATGATTGACAAATTCTCACGCCACGAACAATTAGATAGAAGAGTTGAGCTACTTCCAAAGTGGATGAAACTCGTCACTCTTGACCCTACTGGACTTGTAGACATGGCACCCAAGAAGCACTTTGATCAGACCTCTGGGAGGTTACGCAAATGAAAAGTGGAGGCATCTCCATTCTGATTGTCTTTATGCTCCTTCCAGTCAGAGAACTCTCCTCTTCTGGCTCCAATGACTCTGTGCACTCCGCTTCAGGCCGATCAAAGCCAAGCGGGGCTTACTTTACTGGAATCTACCAAAATCTCTTTGCTGAGTGGTTAGGCAAGAGTCAGTCGCGGGTAAAAGCCAAAGTGGACAGCGCTTTCAATCAATTATTCTACGGCGACGACAGGACCGAACGAGTCTATTATCCGGTCGGTCAGGATATGGCGTACATTGAGGACATCCTCAACAAAGACGTTCGCACCGAAGGCATGTCGTATGGAATGATGATCTGTGTTCAGTTGGACAAGAAGAAGGAGTTTGACCGGTTGTGGAAATGGGCGAGGACGTACATGCGAATTCAAAGTGGTTCCCACAAAGGTTATTTCGCCTGGCACTGCAAAACGGACGGTACTGTCCTCGATTCCACGGCTGCATCGGACGGCGAAGAGTGGATTGTCACGTCTCTGTTTTTCGCCTCCGCCCGATGGGGGAAGGGAGAGGGGATTTATGATTACACGACCGAGGCACAGAACATTCTGCACACAATGCTCCACAAGGAATCCGAACCCGGACACGGCAGTGTTACCAACATGTTCAATGAAAAGGAACATCTGGTTTCCTTTGTTCCCGACACTCACGCTTCAGGATTTACTGATCCATCATATCAACTTCCACACTACTATGAACTCTGGGCACGATGGTCCGATCGCGACAGTCAATTCTGGTGCGATGCTGCAACTGCGAGCCGGGCGTTGTTGAAGAAGGCTGCTGATTCCACGACTGGCTTGTCGCCTGACTATGCACACTTCGACGGGACGCCGATAAGTCCGTGGCCCGGTGGACATGATGATTTCCGCTTTGATGCATGGAGGGTCGCCATGAATGCGTCGATAGATTACGTTTGGTTCGCGAAAGACGATTGGGACGTTGCGGAAGCCAATCGCCTGCTCGATTTCTTTTCTTCGCAGGGAGTCGGTACATTTGGGAATCAGTACACCTTGAAGGGGAAGAAGCTTTCGAATGATCACAGTCCTGGCCTTGTAGCGATGAATGCTGTTGCAGCCCTCGCTTCGACAAACGACAACCGAAAAGAATTTGTGCAAGAACTCTGGAGTACGCCGGTCCCGACTGGGTTATACAGATATTACGATGGTATACTGTATATGCTGGCGATGCTGCAGGTCAGCGGGAACTTTAGAGTCTATCATCTGACGGGCGGGCCGGTCCCTGCTTGTTCAGGGAAATAGATGCATCAGGTGAATCTATGAGCCATCTCACTACCAAGGACCTCAAATCAAGCCAGCGCGTGACGATGCCCGCCCGGAATACTCGACATTACGTCGCTGCAACTGCGTTGATCGCTCTGTCCGTTCTCAGTTTGTGTTTGCCCCAGCTGACATTTGCGATCGGGGGCGAGTCCTATGTCCGCTTTGAGAATGGAAAAGGACAATTTGCTCTTTCGTCCTCCGGTACGTCTGCGCCCTTGGGTGTGAGTTCGAAAGACTATCCGGGAGTGCTCCTTATTCTGAAGAATTTTCAGAATGATATTGCAAGCGTGACTGGCGCGAGATCTGAGATTTGGGTGGATAGCCTTCCTCACTCGAAGGAGGTAGTCCTGGTTGGAACAATAGGTCAAAGTCCTTTGATCAACAAGCTTGTTCAGGAGGAGAAAATTAACGTGAAAGGCATCGCCGGAGCGTGGGAAGCCTTTCTGATTCAGGCGGTGGACAAGCCGTTCCCCGGTGTGGACCGAGCTTTGGTGATTGCTGGAAGCGACAAACGCGGGACGATCTACGGCATGTTCGACATTTCTCAGAAAATCGGCGTGTCACCGTGGTATTGGTGGGCAGACGTGCAGGTGAAGCATCACAAGAACATCTTCATCCTTCGTGGCCGACATACAGATGGCCCGCCGTCGGTCAAATACCGCGGCATCTTTCTCAATGATGAAGCTCCTGATTTGACGAACTGGATCTATGCAAAATTCGGGACAGTCCCAGTCAGCCAAAATCCTCCCATCCCGCCAGGCATCGCCAACTACGGCCACGAGTTTTACACAAAGCTGTTTGAGTTGATTCTCCGTTTGAAAGGCAATTACCTCTGGCCGGCGATGTGGAACAACGCATTCAACGAAGACGACCCGGAAAATCCGAGGCTTGCAGATGAATACGGCATCGTCATGGGGACATCGCACCAGGAACCGATGCTTCGGGCGCAGAAGGAATGGGATAGGCGTTATCTGCATTCGCTCGGAAGTTGGAACTATGCGAAAGATCCAGACACTCTTCAGAATTTCTGGCGTGAAGGCATCAGGCGCAACAAAGACTATGAGAGTATCATCACGATCGGTCTTCGCGGCGCGAACGACACGCCGATGGCTCCGGGGGGCCCCGAGGCGAATATGTCGCTGCTCGAGAAAATCGTGGGTGTGCAACGAAAAATACTAGCCGAGGAAATGAATCCGGATGTCACAAAAGTGCCGCAGCTTTGGTGCCTCTACAAAGAAGTGCTGGATTTCTACAATGCCGGCATGCGGGTTCCGGACGATGTGACGCTGCTTTGGCCGGATGACAATTGGGGAAACGTTCGCCGTCTTCCGACCGCGGAAGAACGCAAGCGCAGTGGTGGGGCAGGAGTCTATTATCATTTCGACTATCATGGCGGTCCGCGAAGTTACCAGTGGATCAACACGATCCCGATTGCAAAAATATGGGACCAGATGTCCCTGGCGAAGGAATATGGGGCTGACCGCATATGGATCGTGAACGTCGGTCACTTCAAGGGCTATGAGTTTCCACTGGAATATTTTATGGACCTGGCATGGGATACAAACAGGTGGACAAACAACAACATCAATGAGTACACCAGGCTCTGGGCGGAGCGCGAATTTGGACCGGAGTACGCCAGACAGATCGCAGACATTATTGCACGGTATACGAAGTACAATGGCCGTCGTAAACCCGAACTCCTGAGCCCGACAACGTATAGTCTTGTAAACTATCAGGAAGCCGAGAAGGTCGCCGCGGATTTCAAGTCCGTCACTGCCGAAGCCGAAGAGATCTATCGTAAGCTGCCTGAGAATGAGCGCGACGCCTTCTATGAACTCGTATTATTTCCGACAAAGGCGAGTGCAATGGTGAATGCATTGTACGTCACTGCGGGTAAGAACGCTTTGTATTCTAAGCAAGGCCGGGCAAGTGCGAATGACGAAGCCGCGAGGACAAGAGCGTTGTTCCAGGCCGATACAAGCCTGATGGGGTATTTCAACCGAACGTTTAAAGATGGGAAGTGGGATCATTTTATGGATCAGGCGCACCTGGGCTACACAAACTGGCAGGATCCACCCACAAACAGTCTTCGCGCAATCCATCTTTCGGAAATCGATGTACCGGACTCGGCTGCGATGGGTGTCGCCTTCGAGGGCTCGGATTCCTCCTGGCCTGACTCCGCCGCATCGGGTCCAGTCGTACGCGGGTTCGATGTGTTCAACCGACAAGCTTATTATATCGAGATATTCAACCGGGGGAAAACTCCTTTCAGCTTTAGAGCTCAGACCGAAGAACCGTGGATACGGATTTCTTCTCCGGAAGGAAACGTCAAAGATCAAACGAGGATCTGGATCAGCATAGACTGGAACAAGGCGCCGAAGAACACGGCTCGCGGCGCGGTGAAGATTAGCGGTACGGGTTACGATGTGACGGTGAGAGTGGAAGCGTTCAATCCGACAGACCCTGACCGCAATTCTGTTCGCGGCTTTGTGGAGGGCGAAGGCTATGTTTCGATTCAGGCAGAGCACTACACGAAAAAAACCGACTTTGGCACGAATCGCTGGATCAAGATTGAGGACTATGGCCGCACGATGTCTGCAATGAGGACGACGGCGCGCGTGGATGCACCCAGCGCCAAACCCGGTAAGGACTCTCCTTGCCTTGAATACCGGATGTATTTGTTCAATGCCGGCAAGGTTGACGTTGAAGGGATCTTCGGCGCAACACTGAATTTCATGCCCGATCGGGGGCTTCGATATGCCGTGTCTTTTGACGACGACCCCCCGGAAGTAGTCACCCTCGTTCCCCAGAACTATAGCGCTCAGAACGGTAATCGGGACTGGGAGAAATCTGTGGAAGACAACGCACGTTTCAGCCGTACAACGCACACGATCGCGAAACCCGGATATCACACGCTGAAGATCTGGATGGTCGATCCGGGGGTTGTTCTCGAAAAGATTGTTGTCGATGCGGGCGGAGTCAAACCGAGCTATCTGGGGCCGCCCGAGAGTTACCGGGGAGTATCTATGAACGATGGAGGAAACTAGAATTGCCGAAATTCATAAACGTCGTCGCTGCGGGTATGTTCCTACTGCAGACCGGTTGTCTTACCGGAGCTGCGGCGCAAAGCAGGAACGAATTCAGTAATCCGATTCTTGCCGGGTTCTATCCCGATCCGAGTATATGCAGGGTGGATAGTGATTATTACCTCGTGAACTCCACATTCGCCTATTTTCCCGGTATTACAGTGTTTCACAGCAAAGACCTGACCCGCTGGAAGCTGATTGGGTATGTGCTGGACAGACCCGAACAATTGAATCTCGATGGTCAAGGAGTGTCGAGGGGGCTCTTTGCCCCGGCCATTCGATACAACAAAGGTGCGTTTTACGTAACGTGCACATTGGTCGACATCGGAGGTAATTTTGTGGCAACCGCGCGCAATCCGGCCGGTCCCTGGTCGAATCCTGTGTGGCTGCCGCAAGTCAATGGGATTGATCCCTCATTGTTCTTCGATGATGATGGGAAGTCATACATCGTTTACAATTCCGTCCCTCCGGACAACAAACCGCTCTATGATGGACACCGGACACTCAGGATGTATGAATTTGATGCAGAGAGTCTTACCGTGAAGGGTGAGGAACATATTCTGGTGAATGGCGGTACGGACATCACGAAGAAACCCGTCTGGATTGAAGCTCCCCACATACTGAAGAGGGACGGGACGTACTATTTGATCGCCGCCGAAGGAGGAACTGCGGAGAATCACTCCGAAGTAGTTTTTAGAAGCAAGAATGTGCTAGGTCCGTATATCCCCTATGACAGGAATCCGATTCTCACCCAGAGAGACTTGGATCCAAAGAGAAAGCATCCTATCACGTGCACCGGGCATGCAGATTTCGTTCAAACGGTTGGCGGGGATTGGTGGGCGGTGTTCTTAGGATGCAGGCCGTATGACGACAACTATTTCAACACCGGTCGGGAAACTTTTTTGGCACCCGTGAAGTGGATCAACACGTGGCCAGTGATCAATCCGGATCATAGGGAGATGCAGTACCACTATCCTTTGCCGGTAGCGCCGTATCAAGAGAGCGGCGCAATTCCACTCAGCGGAAATTTTGAACTGAGGGATGATTTCCAAAGTGACAGACTGAGCGGTAACTGGGCGTTCCTCAGAACGCCTCACGAACGTTGGTACAGTCTCGACGAGCGAAAAGGTTTTCTGGCGTTGCGGCTTCGACCTGAAACGTGTTCGGGAAAGGGAAATCCGAGCTTCCTCGGCCACCGTCAACAACACGCGATTGGGTCTGTCAGTGTGTCGATTGATTTTTCGCCCCGGGCTGAAAACGAAAAGGCGGGTTTGCTGGTATTCCAGAACGAACATCGATACTACTATGTGTGCAAGTCGTTGGAAGGGAATGAATCATTGGTTCAGTTCTATAAATCCGTCGACGGGAACGCCGTTGGTGACACGATGGAACTCCTGGCTTCTCAACCCATTGGACAAAGAGCAGGAGGCGAAGAGCTTTCCCTGAAAATCGAGGCCCACGGGAATACCTATGCGTTCCGTTATGCAGTCGACAACAATGAATGGAGACTGCTGAAAGAGAATGTCGATGCGAAATACTTAAGCACGAAGGACGCAGGAGGATTTGTCGGATGTATGTATGCATTGTATGCGACATCCCTCGGGAAACCGTCCGAGGCTACCGCATACTATGATTGGTTTGAGTACGTTGGAAGTGACGAGGTTTACTGATAATGTCGGGCATATAAATAAAGAGCGAAGTTGTCTACAAGGACCTTGAGCACAAAAATGTACTGGTCACAGGTGGTGGAAGAGGGTTGGGGTTCGCGATTGCGAAAGCATTCGCGAGAAACGGATCGAATGTAGTTATCATGGGACGGGATGCTCGAAAACTGAAGCGCGCAAAAAAGAAGTTGCGCAGGAACGCCGAAAGCATCGCGTTTGATTTGACTGATATCGATCGCTTGCCGGACCTCGTCTGCCAAATCGCTGATTCCGTGGGCGAGATTGACATTCCCGTCAACAACGCGGGCATCAACCTGAAAAAGGATGCCCTCGGCGTCTTCAATCAGGAGTTCGAAGCACTCGTCCGTCTGAATCAAACGGCCGTATTCGCGCTGAGCGGGGAAGCGGCAAAAAGGATGGTTGGGCGGGGTTCCGGGAACAACATTATGATCAGCTCTATGGCTTCCCACTATGGAATTCCGAAAGTCCTTGGCTATTCAGCTTCGAAGGCGGCCGTGGAGAGCATGACCCGAGCGATGGCAGTGGAGTGGTCTGCGCGAGGGGTCAGAGTAAATTGTATCGCACCTGGTTTTATCAAAACCGCCATGTCGTCTGAAGCACTCGATGACGATCCGGAACGAAAAAAAAGAGTCTTGAACCGCACTCCAATGGGAAAACTTGGAGAGCCCGAAGATATTGCGAACGCAGCACTCTTCCTGGCTTCGGCACAATCGAAGTACATTACGGGAGTCGTCCTTGCGGCAGACGGGGGCAATTCAATAGGTTTCTGAAGTCGTGCAGCAATGGTGTGTGCACGCTCCACAAAGGATCAAGTAGATTCAGCCACCGGCACCTGGCTAAGGAATCAGCTGACTCGTTCCTCCGAACCCGTTGTTCATTGATTTTGTTCAGGAGCCGCATTAATTGCAGCTGGTTTGAGGATACTCCAATTCCCAAGATCGAGAAAGGCAGGGGCGTCTGCATTTCTGAAAAATCTTTCTCTTTTGCTTGACTTTTTGAAGGAACATTATTAGTATTGAAACGGTTCAATTACGTTCTAACCTGTTTGGCAGTCTCGTCGAGTTTTTCCTCGCTTGCATAGTATTCGGAAATAGGCTCCCTGCACATTCTAGTTTATCAAAACATCAAAACATTTTCTCGGCACCTGGAAGATTATATATTGTATTGCACGCAACGCACTACTGTTCCATCATTCTCTGGGCCCGATAAAAAACGGTCGGGCAAAAGGATGATCGTGCGCTTCTCTCTAGTACACAAATTGCAGTGTCGGTTGTGGAACATGACATGACCCAAAATATTGTCTAAGATGACGTCGTAGAACGGGATGCGTTGGTTGACTACAAGATTCCGACATTGCCAAGTGATGTCCGCGTCATTGACTTGTTGAAGCGGATGACCCTGGAAGAAAAAGTTGCTCAAGTCGTCTGCATCTGGGGGCAAAAAACACCTCTGTTCGATGAATCCCGGAAATTGAATCTCAATCGTACTCGCGATGCTGAAATTGTTACAAGCGATTGCGGGTCGTATTCCTGAAAAACACTTTGTTGACCCAAGTACCATTGGGCTGGCAACGGTTGTACGATCCGGTGCGTTTTCATCGGGTGATTGTTCCATGTGGAGGTTAAGGTGACTTGCCAGACTGGACGATCACCCGATTCTGTTTTTGGACACGCTGAAACTCCATTTATGACGAAAGGAGAAACTCTTGTGGAAAACTCTGGCTCTATTGCGAAAGCGATTTGGTCGCTTGTGATTCACAGTGGCAATCGTTTCAATGGAAGAGCCCTTTTCATCGGGGGAATGCTTTTCTTCTTTGTTGCTCCATCGCTTATGGCAACCGGAACAATCAAGGGTACGGTTTTTGACAAGGACTCAAAGAATGTGTTGCCTGGTGCGAACGTTATCGTAAAAGGGACCAGCATCGGCATGGCGACCGATCTGAACGGAGCGTATTCTATTCCTAATGCACCGGCTGGCGAGCAGACGATCGTGGTTTCGTATGTCGGATATATTTCGGCAAGTGTTGCGGTGAACATTCCCGATGGCGGCACATTACAGCAAGACTTTTCGCTTCAGGCTACTGCCATACAAGGACAGGAGGTCATCGTCACTGCCCAAGGACGCGGCCAGATCCAGGCAATCAACCAGCAGCTATCCTCAGACAAAATCGTCAGCATTGTTTCTGAAGCGAGGATCCAGGAGTTGCCGGACTTCAACGCGGCACAGGCAATAAGCCGCCTGCCGGGTGTCTCAACTCTGCAAAGTTCTGGCGAGGCGAATAAAATTGTGGTTAGAGGATTAGCTCCTCAGTATAACCAGGTGGCCGTTGGTGGGATTACCCTTGCATCCACAGGAAGCACTCAGATCGGGGCGACTTCTGTCGCCGGTCTCACGAGTGGTACGACGACTAATGATAGAAGTATTGACCTCACAATGGTAACTCCGTATATGATCAAATCGATCCAAGTCTATAAGACGCTCACCCCGGACATGGAAGCGAACGCTGTTGGTGGTTATGTGAACATGGATTTAAGGGAGGCACCTTCAGGACTTCATGGAGATGCGTTGTGGCAGTCGGGCTACACACAGAAGAGCAACACCTACGGAAATTACCGCGGGGTAGTTTCCTTGAGCGACCGTTTTTTCAACGACCAGTTGGGCGTTTATGTCCTTGGAAATGCGGAGCAATACGACCGCAGCGCAGATAACATGAACGGGGCTTACCAAACCGCGGCCTCATACCTGAATGCTTCCGGGTACAGGCCTGTCCGTGTGACCACCGTTACGCTTAATCGACACGTAGAAACCAGGAATCGATACGGCGGTAATTTAATTCTTGACTATCAGCTACCTTCCGGCTCCATCAAGTCAGTCAACATGTTCAGCCGCTTGAACTCGGATTACCATAATTATAATACGGTCTTGAATTACGTTAGCATCAACTACGACATAGATTTTAATTACCGGCAAGGAAACAGCAATACGGATCTTGCAGTCAATTCTTTGGAATTTACGAATGATTTCAAGTTTATCTCCGTGGATATCAAGGCAGCTAATACTTATTCAAGGAATCACGACCCGCTGTCACCGTATTACACATTTTTTCAAAACAACGGCATCAGCCACACACATTCTGTTACCGGTGACACAAATATAGTTCCCGAAAATTTGACGCATTTTGTCAACTATGGATCAGACACTACAACGTTAATGGGATCGACGAGCCTGTTCAGCGCCGATTATAAAGAGAACGATCAAGTTTATAAAGGTGATTTCAAGATTCCGATGAATTTCGGCACATCCATCTCCGGTTTCTTTAAATTCGGCGGAGAATACCGGTACAACCATATCAAAAATGATCAGGCTGCGCCATACATCGGGATAAACCGCGGGAGTATCGGCGCCACCGACATAAATCGTGTGGTCGTAGATTCTATTTTAAGATATTATCCTAATCTGGTTTTTGGTAGAACAAATCAATTACTGGCGTCCAACTTTACGTCCAATGATCCAAAACTTCTAAAAAGTTTCTTAGATAACAAATTTGGAGGCATATATTGGGCTTGCGACCCGGGCGCCCTGAATTGGATAATGAACTATGTAAGCCAAAATCCTGCGCTTCGGGCGTACAATTCTGTCGGGGGATGGTTCGACGGTCCATACCAGAATCTTCCTAATGATTACCTATATATCGAGAAATATTATGCGGGATACTTGATGGTGGAATTGCATTTCGGTCCAAATTTCATGGTGGTTGGGGGCGCACGTTATGAAGAAGATAAGGCCTTGTACTCCGGTTACAACATGATGGATGAACGCAACCCAGCGGTTCAGCCGTATTTCCCCGTAACGGTTTATCCGCAGAATCATTACTGGCTCCCCATGGTACAGGCAAAGTATAACTTCGGTGAACCGGCAGACCTGCGGTATTCATATACTCAGACACTTGCAAGGCCTGATTATACCGCGCTTTCGCCGCATTTTAATATCTCAGCCGATTCACCTCATCAAATCTGGTCAGGCAACCCTGGACTTAAACCGGGACAGGCGTACAACCATGATCTCTCGCTCACGCTTCACAGCAATGAATTAGGCCTTCTGTCAATTGGAGGCTTCTACAAGGAGGTAAATCATTTCACCTATTCCACGTCGTACCATATCCATAGCAAGAGCGTATACGATAGATTTGGGATAACAGGCCTCGACTCTTTAAGGTCATTCGCTCCTTTTTTGACTTCTGCGGATGATGACGCAACTCTCAACACTTTCATCAACAGCCCTTACAAGGCTTATGTGAAGGGAATTGAGGGGGACTTTCAAACCAGGTTCTGGTATCTCCCTTCTCCTTTAGATGGAGTGGTGCTCGGGATCAATTACACTCATATATGGTCAAAAGCCACATATCCATACTTCGATGAAAAGGCTGTCAGAGGTGTAATAACGCAATTCACGGACAGCACACGGACTGGCCGGCTGGTTTATCAGCCAAATGATATATTGAATGCTTACATCGGCTATGACTATAAAGGATTTTCCGCCCGGGCGTCTTTTGTTTTCCAGGGAAACTCTGTTACCTTCATCGGAGCATATCCCGAGCAGGATGGTTTTTCCAAGGATTATTTTCGTATAGATTTTTCCGCAAGACAGATGCTGCCATGGGCAGGGCTTCAACTGTTCTTCGATGCGAACAATCTCAACAGCGAAACGAATATCTCTGCCCAGCCGACGATTGGCGGCTTCACTTCTGAAAATTACTATGGTCTTACAGCAAATTTAGGAATTAGATATACGCTATAAAGAAAGTGAACAGTTAAAAGTACTCCGATTCGGTGCATTTGACAAAGAATGTATCACGTGAAGAAACGGTATCTTTTCACGTAAGAAATGAAGAGATGAAATTGTAATGAAAATTAAAACCACTAATTAAAAAGAGGAGAACGAATATGAAAAGAATTATTATTACAGCGCTCTTTGTTGCAGCGACGTTGTCGGTATCGCTGTACGCACAGACGGCTACTGTCGTGGTGCATAGTGATCTTGATAATGGTACCGAAGGAAATCTTAACACTGCAATTAATAATGTGATCACCGCAGATCCTACTGGCAACCAGCTATCCAATACGGTTTTCCAGTTAGAGCCCTATGGTTATTACATTCTCACCAGTACGATTACAACTCCGCGACATGCGCATCTTTACCTTGTCGGGCCGAACCCAGGTACTACGCAAGCGACCGCTTTGCCTCAAATAGCATGGACCAACAGCGGCGGCGTGACGACAACATTTAATTTCGACTGTTACGGCGATGTGACGATGAAGAATATCTGGATCCTCTGTGCAAGAACGAGCGGTGCTCAAGTTGGATCGAGTATCGTGATAGAGGATGATTCCCTCGCAAACCTGAGCGGCAAAGGTGAACACCTGGATATGGATGGATGCATCATCGATTACATGAGCATAGGCAATGGCGGTGGAGCGATAGAGCCGGCATGCCAACACTTTCGCGGTAAAATTACTAATACATATTTCCGGAATATGACGGACCCGCATTACCGTTACTACGGCAGACCGGTTTCGTGGACCTATCAAAGTACAACATGGCACACCGATACCCTCATGTTTGAAAATTGTACCATCGCAAACGCGGGATACGGATATATGCAGGAGGCGCCGGAATATGCGGACTATGTCTCATTCAACCATTGCACTTTTGCCCAGACGATGATGTTCACTTTAGAGTCAAATTATTGGTTCTGGCTATCGATCACGAATTGCCTTTTTGTGAACGCGTACATGTATGGGGACATTCCTTCGGGAGATGGGGCTAACGCATTCGGCAACGGTGGAATGGCAAACGTCGACAGCGTACGGAACTTTGGGTTTACAGTGCCCTTTACAGATGATCAGCGGCATATCCTTCTTACCAACAACAGTTATGGCCATGAAAAATGGTACATCGATTATCTGAATAATAATCCTTATACTCCTGCCAACGAGGCTGATAGAATACACCGTATGCCTGCAATGAATAGAAAAACGTGGTCATTCTTTGTTGGGATTGATTCGACAACCGGCAAAAAGAAGTTTCCCTATATGAACGTAGCTAATCTTTACCCGCCCGTCGATACTATGGGAGATTTGCCCACTACATATAAAGCTGCAGTAGATCCCGGATTTATCTTAAACCCGGTTAACATCGACAGTATCAAAGCCTTTTTGCTGGGCAGATGGCAAACGGGGGCAAACGTTAATTGGGCTTACGATCCGGCATCGGACATAGCGCAGCTTTGGCCCCTGAATGAAGATCTATCGTACACGAACAGTACGTTGAAGACGGCTGCAATGGGCAGGTTCCCGTTAGGAGACCTGTACCACTGGTGGCCAGCGCAATACACTGCGTGGAGCGCGCAGGCAAAGGCCGAGCGTGACACGATCAACAAGTGGCTTACGAACGGTCTCAGCGGTGTCGTGGCTGTGAAGGAGTTGCCAGGCATTCCTCATCAATATGAGCTTGCTCAGAACTATCCGAATCCGTTCAACCCGACGACTCTGATCAACTACTCGATTCCGCAGAAGGGATACGTCTCATTGAAGGTGTACAATCTGCTGGGGCGGGAGGTTGCGACACTGATCGCCGGTGTGCAGGAGGCCGGGAATTATTCTGCTCCGTTTGACGGGACCGGGCTTGCAAGCGGCGTGTATTTCTATCGGCTGCAGGCTGGGAGTGTCTCTATCACCAAAAAATTGGTCTTCATGAAGTGATGCATCTCCCTGAGTTCCGTTCGTCCCGATCGGAGATCCCCTATGGGGGTCTCCGAATCCGGGGAAGTGAACCAGTTATCGCAAGAAGTATTTTTGAATAAGGGAGGGGGTGGTTCAGTTCAATATGGGACTTGTTTTGCATCAATATGTAGTTTGGTGCGGGGTTTCAATGCTACCCTTTCATTATGATAGTTCTTAAATGAGGCAGCATTCCCGTATGGGGGTTCCTTAGCAACCTGAGATTGCAGCTCCCAGAGTTGCAGAAACTCTCAGGTGCTCGACTTCTCCCGAAGGTGACGGAGGACTCTTTCGGAAGATAGCTCGGGCGTGAATTAACAATTACTCCGGTAATCAAAAAACTCTGGAGGAAATATGAAAACCTTTGTACGTTCATTCTTGGTGGGGGCACTCTTCCTCTTGCTGGGATTGAGCACGTCCATCGCACAGGAAGTTACCTTCGTTCCTGGGCCGACAGTCTCTGTCTCAACAAGCGGCGGAGTAAGCGGAGCCAACGGCGGGTTCGCGTGGGCAGATCTGAATGGAGACGGCATTCTTGATGTCTTTATTCCGTCCAATATTCTTTTTTTCAACAACGTGACTTCATTTGCTGTGGCAGCGTCAACAGCGACGGTGAATATTCCGGTCAACAACAACAGTACCGGTCTACTACTCGCCGATTTCAACGGTGATGGTGTTGCTGATTTGTTTACGACGAATGGCGGCACTCCAAGCGCAGGCTTACTTTATAACAACGCTGGAGTGTTTACCGCGGCAACCGGCACTGGCGATCTAGGCTCGGCGGGAGTTACCGGCGAAGTCTTCCAAGGGGCTTCGGCGGCACCCATCGATCACAGCAATTACCTTAGCCTCTGCTGGCCTGGAACCTTCACTGGTATTGCAGGCAACAGTCCAGTGCCGGGCGGCGGCGGTATGTGGCTGCTTAAAGGAGGTCCAAACGGCTTTACAAATGTAGGCAGAGGAGCAGGAACAACCTCTGCAAATGTTATCCAGAATTTTGAAAGCGATCAGGTCGGTACTTCGTATTCGCACATTGGCTGGAGTGCTACGGATATTACAGCCATCGATACGCTTGATCCATTGGGCGGGACAAACAAGTGCATGAAAGTAAAAGTCAATAACTATAATGCAGCACCCGTACTTGCATTCACGCTCCCGGCTGGCAAAAAACTGTCGGATTATTCTAAGTTCATATTCAGAGGTTACTGGGCACAGGGAGATGTTGGCTATAAGGATATTGTGGTTGAAGCTTCCCAAACAATGCCGACAGGTCACGCATTAGATGCTTCAACAACTACTGCGCTTGGTAAATGGAACCGCGCCTTAATGGGTTCCACAGCTTGGGAAACCGATACGGTGAGTATTACCAATACTTCCAGTTTTAGCGGAACCGTCTATATTGATTTTGGAATAAACTGTGCGGGTACAGGGAATGTCGGCGGCACGGGAGTGCAAACGCAATGGTATGCCGATGATATCACACTTGTAAGCCCGACTGGGATACCAGTCTCGAATCTTGCAATAGACACCACGCTTTCATTTGAATCCTGGGATGTACGCTTCCTCGATGCAAATAATGATGGCTATCTGGATTTGTTGATGCCGAGTTTCCGAAATGGATTTTCCAGAGTAGATACCGGTTCATCGGGCGCTCGAAAGGGATGCGTCCTGTTCTTGAACGACGGAACGGGTAAATTTATTGTCCCAACGGGAGCATCTCTCGGGCGAACAATCTATTCTGTCGGAGTAGGTGGTATACTTCAGACGACTCCAGATACTGGAATTATTGTCGACGACATAGTGCGCCACTTCTCTGCCATTGGCGAACAATGGGGCGACCTCAACAACGATGGTATCGAGGATTTAGTATTGAACGGGCTTGGTGCAACCGATAACCTCGATGGCAATGGAACCTACGTAGCCGATATCATCCTCTATGGAAAGGGCGACGGCACGTTTACGTACAAGTGGGATGGAGTGCACGTCGTTGCCAACAACGGATTGACTCAGAACACAGCCCAACGCTCAATCTCCATAGGCGACTACAATAATGATGGGTGGGCAGATATATACACAGCCCACACCTTCGGACCCCAACATTTGTACAGAAACAATGGTGATGGTACGTTCACTGATATGGCGACCCAGGATGCCCTGTCGACAGGTGGCGCGCGAGCCGCACAATTAGTTGATTACACTAACGACGGCTTCCTGGATATATTCATGTATACTGGCGGTGCTGCTAGTTTGCAGAAGAACAACGGCAACAGTAACCGTTGGATTGGTTTCATGCCGATTGGAACGGGTCACAACATGTCGGCAATTGGAGCAAAGTTCACTGTATGGACTGGAGGGAAGCAGCAGATTCGCGTCATCAGCGCCGAAGGCGGCTCCGCAGGTATGGGCGGAACGTTGAGGGCGAACTTCGGACTCGGAACTGCTACCAAGGTTGACAGCGTCAATGTCCAGTGGCCCGACGGAACGAAGCAGACTTTCAATTTCGGCGCCGCGAATAATACTCTTGCAGTCAGCAAATTCTATAAGATTGTGGAAGGATCGGTTATTCCGGCAGCACCTGTGCTTAAGCTGCCTGCAGATAACGCGACGAATCTGCCAGCTAAGAACACGCTGGTGTGGAGCAAAGCGGCAGGCGCTTTGTCATATGAGCTTCAAGTTGGTACAAATATCGCGTTTGGCACGGGACAGGTACTCTTGGATGTTTTATCACTGACTGACACCTCCACGACACAGCGGCTTGGTCTTGCCACGAAGTATTACTGGCGTGTCAGGGGGTGGAGTGGAGATCTCCAGGGTCCCTGGGCTGCTGTTGACAGTTTCTCGACAAATATGACTCCTGCGACCACGGTGCCGAAGCTTCTCTCGCCGGCGAGTAATGCAATCGCGCAGCCTATAAAGCCCACGTTGAAATGCGGCAGCACACCGGAAGCGTCCACATATCATTTCCAAGTCAGATCAGACATGTCGTTTTCATCCACGACTGGATTTATTCTGAATGATTCAGTCAATGTCATCGACACGACTGTGACGCTGGGGCCGCCAGTGACGGCAGCGCTGACACCAGCCGCGAAGTACTACTGGAGGGTGAGAGCATGGAATCGTGCTGGAGCATCTACCTTCACGAGTCCAGATTCATTTACTATCATGTTCTTGCCGGCGACACCAGTGCTTGCATATCCTGCAAGCAACGCGGCAAATGTGCCCGTTAACTTGACCTTTAAATGGCGCAGGGTAGCTGGAGATAGCAACTATGTGGTTCAATTCTGGACCTCTGCTGTCCAAGGAGTTGTGCTAACGAGTGACACAACAAAGCATGACTCGTCGCTTGCAGTCACGTCACTACTAAATCGTTCCAAATACTACTGGAAGGTAATGACGTTCAATCAAGCCGGAGCGAGCGCATTCACGAATCCGGATTCTTTCACAACAGTCATTGAAGCGCCTATAGCGCCAGCGCTCGTGTCGCCAAGAGCGCCAACGGTTCCAGGCCGAAGGACGATCTTTGTTTGGAACCCTGCACTGAATGCGACAAAATATCATCTGCAGGTCGCAACCGCCAATTTCCCGACCACTAGCATTGTCGAAGATATCATGGTAGAAGATACGACTGCACGAATAGCGGATACCTTGGCGGCAAACACGTCGTACTTCTGGCATGTAAGTTCGCTTAACTTGGGTGGGGAAAGCCCATTTTCGGGAACGGCACGCTTCACGACTGGGACAGCCGTCGGGGTCCATGAACTTGCCGGCGACATTCCGAAAGAGTTCGCACTCTTGCAGAACTTTCCGAACCCGTTCAACCCAACAACGGAGATTCGCTATGACATCCCGAAGACCGCTTACGTGAGTCTTAAGATTTACGACGTACTCGGTCGGGTTGTCGCCACGTTGGTAGACGGGGTTCAATCGGCGAGCAGTTACATGGTCCAATGGAATCCATCAGGTTTGAGCAGCGGTGTCTACTTCTATCGTGTTCAGGCTCGAAACCAGGATGGATCGGGCGACTTTGTTGCTGTGAAGAAACTTCTGTTCATGAAGTAATCTGTTTGTAGTTACTTGTGCAGCCCGTCCGTGATTCACGGGCGGGCTGTTTTTTTTTGTATGGTGTGATTGAGACAGCTTTGTATCGCTTGATAGTCTCTCCTGTGAGTTCTTGCGCAGGGTTGAGGGAGGCACCACCCAATCCATTCATGGAGAAATCATGAGTCGATTATTCTTTTCAACGCTGAGTGTGATATTGGTTTTTTCTTTTCCTGTCTTTGGACAAGCCCAATCTTCTGCCGCAGATAAATGGGTAGACTATGCTTCGGGTGAATACGACATTCTTCCCAATATCACCTACTCCACTGCAAATAACACCGAACTAAAACTTGATCTCTACCTACCCAGGGATC
>Ga0315282_10006213_pt1 | contig 20073 bp, 16 predicted proteins | sample YL17G07_20_MG_FD_203693 | JGI IMG/M metagenome (GOLD analysis project Ga0315282, IMG submission 203693) | Sediment microbial communities from Yellowstone Lake, YNP, Wyoming, USA - YL17G07_20 | ecosystem: Environmental > Aquatic > Freshwater > Lake > Sediment | place: USA: Wyoming | collected... | reverse complement strand
AGCTTTTCTTTATTGGTCTGGCGCTCCTCTTCAATCAGTTTGCGCCTGGATACGACGATGTTTCGTCCTTCAACGTCAATCTTGAGAATCTTGGACTCCACCTCCTTGCCGATGAATCTGCTGATGTCGCCCGGCTTTCTGATGTCAACCTGCGACGCCGGCAAAAATACGGGCACCCCGATATCGACAAGAAGCCCACCTTTTATCCGCCTTATCACCTTTCCCTTGACGACGTCTCCCTCTTTTTTCGTGGTGATGATTCTTTCCCACCCTCTGATGCCGTCGGCCTTGCGTTTGCTTAATAGAATCAGCCCGCTTTCCGAATCGGTATCTTCAAGGAGAACCTCGACCTCTTTGCCCGGCATTATCTCGTCGGGGGTGTCGAACTCGCCGGCATCCACTACCCCCTCGCTCTTTAGCCCCACCTCCACTATGACGTCATTACCTATCTGTGATACGATTGTCCCCTTCAGAATTGTCCCCGGCAGCCGTGAGTCCACCTTTTTCTGCAGGACGTTTTCCAGAAATTCGCTTTCTTCCTTGCCAAACAGCTCGTTGACCTGCTGCTCAAGAGTATCTTCCGACAAACCTAACCTGCTAACTAAATTCCTATCGACCATAAAATCAAATTCCCCTGTGGAGTCTGAACCATCAACCTTCCAGCGCCCCACATTTACGCCGGCAGGTTTCTGTGCAGCGCTGCACAGCTATTGCTTTGGTTGATAATAAAAACGCATTTGCCCACCCGGTCTTCGTTGATTGTTTGTTGTTCATTGTTCATCGAAAAACAAATAACTACTAACTATGAACTACGAAGCTCGATGCTGCGGGCGCCGCAGGTTCTTTACAAATTCGGCTATTATCCAATCGGGCGTCGATGCACCTGCTGTAACGCCCGCAACATTTTTACCGAAACACATCTTTTTATCAAGTTCTTTCCAATTTTGCAAGTGAAATGTTTGTTTATTGTGTTTTTTGCAGAGTTCCGCCAGACGCCGCGTGTTGGCGCTGTCCAGCCCGCCGAGCACAAACATTATGTCCACCTGTTTGCACAGTTGGATGGCCGATTCCTGCCTTTTTATCGCCTCCTGGCAGAGGGTGTTGATTACTTTCATTTCGCTAAAGTTGCACCGACCTATGGCGCCGAGCATCTTGCCAAGATTTTCGGGGCCTTGGGTAGTCTGACAAATAATACCCAATTTGCCGCCTTTGGGCAATTTGCCCAAATCAGCTTTGTTGGCAATGACGGTAACGTCCCTGGCACAGCCTACCACCGCCTGGACTTCAGGGTGGTTTTCTTCGCCGATGATTACTACTTTGTAGCCCTCTTTTTCAAGCTCCGCAGCGATTCGCTGGACTCTTTTAACCAAAACGCAGGTGGCATCGATTATTTTGACCCCCTTTTTCTTTAGTTTTGCTATCTGCTCAGGTGCAGCGCCGTGTGAACGTATGATGACAGTCCCGGACTTGATTTCTTCAACCGTTTTAACGGTCTTAAGCCCGGCTTTCGCCAGCCGGTCCACCTCGTCCCTGTTGTGTATAATTGGTCCGAGACTATAGACGTTCTTTTCCTGGGCCAACACCTTTTCGGCAATGCTGATGGCGTTTCTAACCCCATGGCAGAAGCCGCACTTTTCTGCAAGCACAACCTTCATATAAATCTGTCTAATAGCAGTCAAATCCCGTGCCGAGCGGCGCTTTTTGGCAACGCAGCCCCGCCTTCAATAAACAAAATGTGCCCCCGAAGGCACACAACCCCTCCGCTAAAAGCTGATACATTCAGATGTCGCAGCCAAAGAGGCTGATTCCAAATCTATATACTCACAGCAAAGCAGTGCCGGGTCACTCGAGCGGTTCGAGATAGATGTTGCGGAACTCGATGGGCGTACCTTCACTTTGCAGGCAAATCTTGCCCGATGTCACCGAACATTTGGTCGCCAGATTCTGCAGCACACCGTTCACTACTACTACCACCCAGTCGTCTTTGCAGAGAATATCGTATGCGTTCCACTGGCCGAGCGGCTTTTCGCTGCTCTTTTTTAACTTTATAACCCTGCGGTCGCTGACGCGTTTGCCGCCTTTGGCGTGCTCTTTCGTTTCCACGCCTCCAATGACCCAGAAGTCGCCGGCGTTCTCCGATGCTAACTGGCATTCCAGACTTTTTGGCCAGACCACATCAGGGCCGCTCATGTGGACAAGAACGCCGCTGTTGCCGCCGCCTCCGGCCCATCGCCACTCCACGTGAAACAGATAATCGGCGTAATCCGCCTCGGTCCGCATATAGCCGCCTGGTTTTCCCTCGCAGCGGATAACTCCTTCTTTGATTGACCAGGTCTTGGTGACATCATAGCCCGCGTCGGGCACAAAGAGCTTCCAGCCGGTAAAATCTTTACCGTTCCACAAAACAATTTTTTCCTTCGGGATTATGGGGCTTTTCTGCTGCTCCTGTGAGCCGGCGACCGCTGCCAGCAGCCCGATTGCTGCGGCCGTCACTATCATCATGACTGCAAGACGTTTCATAAGCTTCTCCTTAACATTATATAAGGGGCGTTTTGCCGGGCATCGCCACAGGCGGCATCGGCAAATCACCAAACTCGTACTTTGGCGGTCTTAAGTCCAGTTTCGATGCGTTCATTACCCAGTCCCACTTTAGCGCTCTGCCGGTATATGCGCTCATTCTTCCCATTATTGTTGTCAGCGTGCTTTCCGCGATGCGTTTGCCCTCGTTCAATGCCTTGCCCTCACGAATCGCCGCAATCTGGTCTGCGTGCTGTCTTATGCACGGGTCGGGCGTAGGCCCCTCGTACTTAAACGGCTTCTCGCCCTCGATTATGGCGTTGCCGAAGTCCATATATGCCGAACCCTTTGTGCCTACCAGACGCTGGTCGCAGCGGTCCGTGGCGCCGTCGATTTGTGCGCCCATGTATTCGATACGCAAGTCGTTTGGATACTCGTATTCGACCGCGAAGTGGTCATAGGCATCGCCGTATTCCGGGGCCGTCCGCACCTGCCGTCCGCCCATACCCATACACTGGACCGGATGCGCATCGAGCGCCCAGTTGACTATATCGAGGTTGTGCACGTGCATCTCGCAGATAAAGTCGCCCGACAGCCACGTCAGGAACAGCCAGCGGCGAATCTGCCATTCCATATCGGACCAGTTCGGCTGGCGCTGCCTGGCGCCCCAGTCTAACATTCCGCCGCCGATTCGCACGCACTGACCGCCCAAAATCTTGCCGAGGTCACCGTTGTGGATTCTCTCCATAATTGCCACTAAATGCGCTATCCGCCGCATTTGTGTTCCGGCTAATATTGTCAGCTTCTTCTGGTCTGCAAGTGCCGATGATTCGATAACCGACCGCACGCCCACGGGGTCCACCGCAACGGGCTTTTCCATAAACACGTGCTTGCCTGCCTCAATTGCGGCCCGCAGGTGCTCCGGTCGAAAGTGCGGCGCTTCAGTCAGTATCACCAAATCAACGTCACACGCGATTACCTTTTTGTAGGCGTCCCAGCCGACAAAACAGCTATCTGATGTTACCTTTACCTTTTCGCCCAGGTTCTCTTTTAGGGCTTGCATCGCGCCATTCACGCGGTCTTTGAATAGGTCGCCCATTGCCACAAGCTCGACGTTCTCTGCGGATTTCAGGCAGTTTGTCGTGTCATACATACCACGCCCGCCGCAGCCGATAAGACCTATGCGTATTTTGTCTGAGCCTGCTGCAAACATTCGGCTTGTGCTCGACAGTATCGCTGCGGCGCCCAATAGCCCTGATGTTTTGATGAGGTCTCTTCGCGACAACTGCGGCCTTTTTTCTTTCGGTTTCTTTTCCATCGCTTGTCCTTTCAGCTAACTTTTGTTGGCCCGACTACATTATATAAGCTGTGTCTTGCCGGGAACGGCAACCGGCTCAAAAGGCATATCGCCGAACTCATATTTCGCAGGCGTAAGGTCCAGTTTTGAGGCGTTCATCGCCCAGTCCCATTTCAGCGCTCGGCCGGTGTAGGCGCTCATCCGCCCCATAATCGCGCACAGCGTGCTTTCTGCAACCTGCCGACCCTCATTCATAGCTTTGCCCTCACGGATGCTCTTAATCAAGTCCGTATGTTCCTGCACGTATGGGTTCGGATTGGGACCTTCATACTTGTAGGCCTTCGCCCCTTCAATATAACCAACGGACGAATCTGTATAAGTCGCGCCTTTCGTTCCGACTATCCGTTCTGATACCCGGTCGGCACATCCGGTGATTTGCCGGCACATGCTTGATACACGCACGCCGTTGGGATATTCAAACTCAACCGCGAAGTGGTCATATATGTTGCCGAGCGTGCGCACCTGACGTCCGCCCATCCCCATACACTGCACCGGATGCGCCCCCAGCGCCCAGTTCACCACGTCTATATTATGAACGTGCTGCTCGACAATGTGGTCGCCCGACAGCCACGTGAACCACGGCCAGTTTCTACATTGCCACTCCATCCCCTTGAGCGTGTCGCTCTGCTCATACCACTTCCAGTAGCCGAGCATATCGCCGCCGTTCCAGTAGCATTGTGCCGCAACGATTTCGCCGATATCCCCATTGCGGACCCGCTTCATAATCTCGTTGTAGTGCGCCTGGTGCCTTCGTTGCGTCCCTGCCACAAGGCCCAGCCCTTTTTTCTCCGCCAGCTCCGCCAATACAATCACGGAGCGAATACCGGCCGGGTCAACGCCCGCGGGCTTTTCCATAAACACGTGCTTGCCCGCCTCGATGGCTGCCTTCAAATGCGCAGCCCTGAAGTGCGGCGGTCCGGCAAGCAGCACAAGGTCAACGCCCGATGCAATGACCTTCTGGTATGCGTCAAAGCCGACAAAGCATTTCTCGCGAGTGACTTTTGCCTTGTCGCCAAGGTTTTTCTTCAGGTCCTCAAAGGCGCTGTCCAGGCGGTCCTTGAACATATCGCCCATCGCCACAATCTCAACGCCCGGCGCCGCACTAACGCAGTCTTTCGCCGCCCCTGTCCCTCGCCCGCCGCAGCCGATAAGACCGACTCGCAGCACATCCGAACCTGCTGCGAATATTCGCTCTGTCCCTGCCGCCAGGGCTGCTGCCAATGCCGCCGATGTCTTTACAAAATCCCTGCGCGTTAAGTTGTGCTTATTCTGGTCTGTTTTGCCGTTCATAAATTTTTCCCTTTCGATAACGAAATCGCCAATTTCAAATTCCACCAATATACTGCTTTACAAGCGTATCTTTAATCCACTTGCTGGTCAAGTGCAATCCTCGATACCATATCCAAGCGAGCTGAATTGTCGGTTTTTGTTGCAATATCAGGCCGGTTGTGGTATAATATTGCTGCTTTCGGAGCGTTCGGAGTCTATTGTTTCCACCGCGACTTGGTTCGACTTCGCTTACCACCCTGAGCCTGTCGAAGGGTCTTGGCGGACGAACAACGAACTACGATATACGAAATACGATATACGAGATACGTCTCGGCGGGTCGTCTGGTGGATGCCAAATGAATACAGTGTAAATCCGTGTTAATCCGCGTCTAACAAAAGACCGTGTTAATCCGTGTCCGCCAAAAAGCCGTGTCAATCCGTGTCCGTGCCGGAGCGAAGTCCTGTGGCTTTGAAAAATTCGGGATAACTGCCAAATTGGCACGTCAAAGGCCACATTAGTTAATATAACTGCTTGCTATTACATCAATTAAGATTTTATCTTGTCCGGGCACGCTGTTTGCACTTATCAGGATTTAAGCGTGCAAGTAAGTTGGTGTTTTTCTGTATGTAAGGACTAAACAATGAAATTCGACAAATTCACATTGAAGGCACAGGAGGCGTTGGCCACCGCTCAGCAGATTGCGATGGCTAAGTCGCACACCTTTGTTTCGCCGCTGCATTTGTTGAGCGTTCTTTTGAGCGATGGTGACAGCGTTGCACTTATGATTTTGAAAAAAATCGGCGCCAATGTCTCTCGAATCAAAGAGATGACCGACAGCGAGCTTCGCCGGCTCCCGCAGGGCGCTGCCGGCGCTCAGCTTATGCCCGACCCCGCTCTTAGCCAGGTTGTGCTGGATGCCCAGAACCGCGCCGATGCGATAGGCGATGAATATCTGAGCGTGGAGCATTTGCTGCTGGCGATGTCCTCGGTGCAAAGTGACGCCAGGGAGATTTTGCGTCTTAACGCCGTTGCCCCGAAGCAGATTGAAGATGCCTTAAAAGACATTCGCGGCGGCGCCAAAGTCACCGACCAGAATCCAGAGGATAAATACAAGGCACTGGAGCGCTACGGCATCGACCTTCTGGAGATGGCGCGGAAGGGAAAGCTTGACCCCGTCATCGGCAGGGACGAGGAAATCCGCCGCTGTATGCAGGTCCTCAATCGACGAACGAAAAATAATCCCGTCCTCATCGGCGAGCCGGGCGTGGGCAAGACCGCAATTGTTGAAGGCCTTGCCCAGCGGATAGTTGCAGGCGATGTGCCCACCGGCCTGAAGGATAAAAGGATTATCGCTCTGGATATGGGCTCGCTGATAGCGGGCACAAAATTCCGCGGCGAATTTGAGGACCGCCTTAAAGCGGTGCTCAAGGAAGTCATCGCCGCCGAAGGACAAATCATCCTCTTCATCGATGAGCTGCACACAGTCGTTGGCGCCGGCAAAGCCGAAGGTGCAGTTGACGCCGGCAATCTGTTAAAGCCTTCTCTTGCTCGCGGCGAGCTTCGCTGCATCGGCGCCACCACAATAGACGAGTACCGAAAATATGTGGAAAAAGATGCGGCGCTTGAGAGACGCTTCCAGCCGATTCTAATTGACCCGCCGAGTGTCGAGGAAACCATAGCAATTCTTCGCGGCCTCAAAGACCGCTATGACACCCATCACGGCGTCCGCATTGCCGATGCCGCTCTTGTTGCCGCCGCAACCTTATCGAACCGCTATATTACCGACAGGTGGCTGCCGGATAAGGCAATAGACTTGATCGACGAGGCGGCCTCGAAGTTGCGTATCGAAAACGACTCGCTGCCCGCTGAGCTGGACGACATCCGCAGGAAGATTGTTCAGCTTCAAATTGAGCGAGAGGCGTTAAAAAAAGAAAGCGACGCCGCCAGTAAAGAACAATTAAAGAAAGCCGAAAATCAATTAGCGGAATTAGAGCAGCGGGATAAAGAATTGACGGCTCAATGGGAGGGCGAAAAGCACCGGATTGATGAGATAAAACAGCTAAAGGAAAAAATCGAGCAGGCCCAGATGCAGTTTGAAGATGCCCAGCGGAAAGGCCAGTTGGAAACCGCTGCCCGCCTGAAATACGAGACGATTGCGAATCTAAGGAAGGAGCTTGAGAATAAGGAGACCCGGCTTGCCAAATCCACAGAGGCCAGAATGATTGAAAACGAAGTAACCGAAGATCACATCGCCGAGGTCGTGTCCAAATGGACGGGCATTCCGGTTGCGAGGTTGCTCTCCGGCGAGCGCGAACGTCTGATGAAAATGGAAGATGCAATTCGTAAGCGCGTAGTCGGCCAGGATGAGGCGGTTACTGCCCTCTGTAATGCGGTCCGCAGGAGCCGCTCCGGGCTTTCGGACCCGAATCGGCCCATAGGGACATTTCTGTTTCTGGGGCCAACCGGCGTGGGCAAGACAGAGCTTTCCAAGGCCCTCGCGGATTTTCTCTTTAACGACCCCAACGCTATGGTCCGCATCGATATGAGTGAGTTTATGGAGCAGCACTCCGTCTCCCGGCTAATCGGCGCGCCGCCCGGCTATGTCGGTTACGAAGAAGGTGGGCGGCTGACCGAAGCCGTTCGGCGAAAGCCCTACTCGGTGATTTTGCTCGATGAAATTGAAAAGGCACATCCTGATGTCTTTAATGTCCTGCTGCAGGTCTTTGACGATGGCCGACTGACCGATGGCAAGGGCCGAACGGTCGATTTCAAAAACGCCGTCATCATTATGACAAGCAACATCGCAAGCCAGCAGATTCAAAAGCTCACCGAGGAATCCGGCGCTGATTGGGAAATAGAAGCGCACGTAAAAGATGCCCTCAAGCAGGTCTTCAAGCCGGAGTTCCTGAACCGAATCGATGAGATAATCGTCTTCCGCATGCTCACAAAGGGCGATTTGCAAAAGATTGTCGATATCCAGCTTGGCTATCTCCGTGAGCGATTGCGGAGCCGCAAGATTGAGCTTGAATTCACCGACCGTGCCCGCCAGCAGATTATGGATGAGGGCTTCGACCCGACCTTCGGCGCTAGACCCTTAAAGCGGACAATCCAGCAGCGTCTTGGGAACCCGCTTGCCTCCGAGCTTCTGGCCGGCAAATTCGCCGACGGCGACAAAATAAAAATCGACGCCGCCAGCCACAAATTTACATTCGAAAAGGTCTAACGTGGATTAAAAAGATTTGACTGTATCATATAAATTATTGTAGAATTATTACTATGGGACATTCGTGGGTTGACATACAAATTAGCGATTTAGAAAGAAAGCACGCCAGGAAGGTCAATGCGCTGGTGGATACCGGGGCTACTTTAACTACGCTGCCCAAGAAACTGGCAGACGAATTGGGAATCAAACCAACCAGCGAGGAGAAGGTCTCTACAGGAGCCGGAATTATAAACATCACAAGAGGTGAGGCCTGGATAAAAGTCAACGGCAAAGAAGGGCCGTTCAATGTCTGGATTTCTGATTTTGTAGATAAAGTTTTGCTTGGTGTGGTGGTTCTCGAATCGCTCGGTTTTAAGGTTGACCCGACAACCGGAACATTAGAGGAAAAGACATTACTTTTATACTGAAATTTCACCACGTGTTGGGGTCGTTTGTATCATAAAACCATTCGTCAGAACGCTTACATTTAATTCAAATCGGGGGTTTGCCAAAGCAGAAGGATTGTCGTAGAATTTTGGGCCAGTTGAACCGTAGCTTCAAGATAGGGTGAATATAAGTTGCATTTAAGGCTTAGGCGGAAATACTTATGAATATCGGCTTATTTTTTAAGGGTTTTCTTGTCGGCTTTCTGATTGCGATGCCCGTGGGACCAATCGGCATCCTGTGCATACAGCGCACCCTGCACAAAGGAAAGCTCCACGGGATGGTCTCGGGGCTGGGAGCGGCTACTGCGGATGCCATTTACGGCTTCGTTGCTGCTTTCGGACTGACGTTTATTTCGAACTTTTTAGTCAAAGAACAACCGTGGCTTCGCCTTATTGGCGGCATCTTTCTTTGCTATATGGGAGCGAGGGTTCTCCTGTCCAAATCGGAAAAACGAGCCACCCCAGAGGATGGCGCCAGTTATGTTAGTGATTATGTGTCCGCGTTTATTCTTACCTTTACAAATCCGACAACATTTCTTGCTTTCGCAGCAGCATTTGCGGGATTAGGATTAGTAAGCCTGATTGAGCATCATATCGCCGCTCTATTATTGGTTGCCGGCGTATTTGTTGGCTCCGGACTTTGGTGGTTGATACTGAGTGGCATTACCGCCACGTTTCTGGGGAAACTACTTTATACCAGACCGGCATGGCTGAACAAAGTCTCCGGCATAATAATCATAGCTTTCGGCTTATTCGTCCTTTTGACTCTAATAACATAAAGCATAACATACACTGCTTTCAGGAATTTGACACCCCCGTTTTTTTGACGGCAACTTCAAATTTTGGTAATATTTGTATGGTATATTTACTGTGCCGAGGCTACATAAGCCTGGACAATAAAAACAGATAGAAAGGAGTTTATCCATGTCGCACTTGAATCGGCTGAAGCGAAAGCTGGGTTTGCAAGGAGACAAGGAAGTAATGCGAGGTTCCCACAAGTTACTGAAACGGATGCGGCGAGACCATCTGGATGTGCTGCAGAACATCGAATTCTTTTTGATTAAACGGTATGAGGAGGACGGCACTATCGATGACCGTTTGGTGTCAAAAGCTTTGAAAGCAGCCATTGATAATGTTATCCCCCAGGATGAGCGAGCGGCATCAATAAAGGGGAGCCTACAAGGAATACGTGAGATTCGCAGTGATGTCCCGGATGACATCTGGCGAGATGGTCTGCGCACCATTTTACAGTCTGTCCACCGGCATTCCGACCTAAAGCCTGGCTCAACATATTACCTTGACTTTGTCTCTGAGTTTATTCCGTGAGGTTTTTCATATGAATAGGCGTCAGTTTGTAAAGTTAGTGGGTTTCGGGGCGGCATTACGGCTATCTGAATTTGGGGCGGATGCGCTGGCGCTATCTGCAAAACGCCCAGAGAAAGAGATTAAATTGAAGCCGAATTTTCTTTTTATTCTCGCGGATGATTTGGGCTGGCCGCAACTGGGCTGCTACGGCAGCAGGTTCTATGAAACGCCCAATCTCGACGCCCTCGCCGGTGAAGGGATGAAATTTACTGATGCGTACTCCGCTGGGCCGGTCTGCTCGCCAACGCGTGCGAGCATTATGACGGGCAAATACCCCGCACGTTTGCACATCACAGATTTTATTCCTGGCAGCGACTTTCCTTACGAGAAACTAAATCAGCCCGAATGGCAAAAATACCTGCCCCTTGAAGAGGTAACAATTGCGGAAGTCCTCAAAGGAGCTGGCTATGTTACTGCTAGTTTCGGAAAGTGGCACTTAAGTATCGCAAAAAAGCCGCCGGAAAGCGCACAGTATGACCCGGACAAGCAGGGTTTCGATGAGACTGTTATCACTGAAAAGCCGGCGTCAAAGCAGGACCCCGAAAAGGATCCGCACAATGTCGAACTGATTACGCAAAAGGCCCTCGACTTTTTAGACAGAAATAGCAATAAGCCGTTCTTTCTTTACGTTGCCCACAACGTAATACACGACCCCCTTATTGGGAAAAAGGTTCTTGTTGAAAAATACAAGGCAAAGAGCGGCTCTGATTTGCCTGAGAATAATCCAACAATTGCCGCGATGCTCGAAGAGCTTGATACAAGTGTCGGCAGACTATTGAAAAAGCTCGATGAGCTGCAAATTGCAGATAAAACTGTCGTTATCTTTGTCTCCGATAATGGCGGATTGGAAAAAGATGCTAATCAAACCCCCTTACGCAGCGGCAAAGCAAATTTATATGAAGGCGGCATCAGAGTGCCCTTAATTGTCCGCTGGCCGGGGGTGGTAAAACCCGGCAGCATTTGCAGCGAACCTGTAATCAGTGTCGATTTCTTCACGACATTTGTGGATGTTCTTGGTCTGGAAAGTAAAATGCCAAAGCAAATTGATGGCGTTAGCATTGTGCCGCTTCTTAAAGGAACAGGTAAACTCGCCCGCCGTGCAATTTACTGGCACTACCCCCATTATCATAGTGCCGGTATCGGCCCCTGTGGAGCTGTTCGCAGTGGAGATTATAAATTGATTGAATGGTTCGATGATACTATCTGCGGCACTGACAATAGATATGAGCTTTATAATCTTAAAGAAGATATAGGCGAAAAAAACGACCTCTCCAAAAAAATGCCGCGAAAGGTCGATGACCTGAAAAAGCTGCTGGCAAACTGGCGCAACAAAGTAGAAGCCCAGATGCTGACCCCAAATTCAAACTACAACCCTCAAAAGGCCAAAAAATCACAAGGGCAAAAGTAGTTTGTAAGGACTCAACGCCATATCTATCGGTCTGCCATAAACAAAGGCCATCTCGCAATCCTTCCCATTGCTTTATTCCCGATGGCTATGTATGCTGGTGCCTGGGTTGTTTCATCGCTCAATGAGCTTGAGTAGTGCTCGGCTGTGAAAGGAGGCATTGCAGTTATGAAGGTGGTTGGGAAGTCCGATTTTGGCAAGTGGGTCGGCACGGGCATCGTGCTGCTTGTTAATATCCTTTTGTGGGCGATACCCGGTCGAACTGTTTAATTCTTGAATTTGTCTTGCAGTTCTCGCTGCAAAAGTCACAATAAACCCTGTCGTATCGCGTATTTTCTCCAAAGAATATACGCAGAGGATTCGCAGGCCGTCGAGTGTAAATTGGAAAAAGGGAATTGAAATGGAAATTCAGAAGGTCTTGGAGCAGGTGGAAAAAGACAAAATCGAGTTTATTACTCTGCAATTTACCGATTTGCTGGGCGTCATAAAGGAGGTCATCATACCGGTTGAAGACCTGGAGCATGCGTCGCGCAACGGCGTCTGGTTTGACGGCTCCTCCGTAGAGGGCTTCGCCAGAATTCAGGAAAGCGACCTGTTTCTAAAACCGGATATGGCGACCTACGCAGTTGTGCCCTGGCTCACCGATGAAGGCAAAACCGCAAGGTTTATATGTGATATCTACGGGCCGGATGGCAGCCCTTTTGAAGGAGACCCGCGGTTTATTCTCAAAAGAGCCGCAGCCGACGCGGCAGAAGAAGGATTTGTCTATAATGTCGGGCCGGAGCCGGAATTTTACCTGTTCAAGGTCGATGAAAAGAAGACCTCGCCTATCGACTATGGCGGCTACTTCGACCTTTCTTCTCACGAGGGATACAAAGTCATCAAGAAGATAATAACGGCCCTTGAAAATTTTGCAATCAAGGTCGAGACTTCTCATCACGAGGTCGGCCTGGGTCAATACGAAATAGATTTTCGTTACGGCAACTGTCTGGACATTGCCGACAAAGTCGTGACGTTAAAATACAGCGCCAAGAAAATCGCCCAGATGTATAACTTCCGCGCCACTTTTATGCCCAAGCCGATTATGGACGCCCCCGGCTCCGGAATGCACGTCCACCAGAGCTTGTTTGACACCAAGGCAAAGGCAAACGCCTTTTACGACAAAGAGCACAAGTATAATCTGTCGAAACTCGCCTACAATTTCATCGCCGGCCAGATAAAGCACATTAACGCTATGTGTGCAATCCTCTGCCCTACGGTGAACTCGTATAAGAGGCTCGTTTCAGGTTTTGAAGCGCCGGTCTATGTCACCTGGGCCGCTATGAACCGCTCGGCTCTTGTAAGAGTGCCCAAATGGTTCAAGCAGAAAAGCGAGGCCGCAAGGATTGAGCTGCGCTGCCCCGACCCCGCCTGCAATCCGTATCTCGCATTTGCCGTGATGCTCAAAGCAGGTCTTGACGGCATCAAAAATAACTTAACTCCTCCGGAGCCGGTCGAAGAAAATATTTATCAGCTTGATGGCGAGAGTCTGCTAAAGAAAAATATCGAGCTTCTCCCGACCTCGCTGTTGGAAGCTCTGAATGCGTTGAAAAAAGATAAATTGCTGCAGGATGTCCTCGGCAAACACCTGTTTGAAAGATATGTCGATGTAAAGACCAAAGAGTGGGGCGAGTTCAAAAAACAGGTTACCGAGTGGGAGATTAACACGTACCTGGATACTTTCTAATCCGGTGTCTGCTTCGTCCGAAAGAACATAATCTGAAACGTCCGACAAACAGGAGCTAAAATATCTGTTATTGCCCGTTTTGTTCCTGAGGTTGTGTTTGATGCGGGTTGCGTTGGGACAATTTAATGCCACAGTTGGCGACTTGCCTGGCAATACCGGGAAGATGCTTAATCTCTGCGAGCAGGCTGCTCACCGCGACGCCGATTTAATAGTCTTTCCGGAGCTTGCTGTTTGCGGCTATCCGCCTGAGGATTTGTTACTGAACAAACATTTTCTTGAAGATAACCTCCTGATGGTCAGAAAAATCGCTGCGGGCCGTCCCGACAGGACTGTAATAGTCGGTTTTGCTGAAAGTCACCGGGGAAATATTTATAACTCCGCTGCCATATTACAAGGCGGCCGAATCGGCAAAATCTATCGAAAGGGTGCCCTGCCGAAGTCCGGCGGTTTCGATGAGCAAAAATATTTTCAGCCGGGAAACGAGCCGGTAGTGATTCATCTTAAAGACCTCAATATCGCTGTAACTATATGTTTTGATATATGGAATCTCGATTGGCTCAAAACTTTTCTCAAAAGTGCCGGCCAAATCCGGATGATTGTAAATATCTCCGCCTCGCCTTTTGACATTCGCAAGATTGAGAAAAGGCAAAAGACCATCAGCCGGTGCGCAAAAGAATTTGATTGCGCGGTCTCTTACTGCAATCTTGTCGGCGGCCAGGATGAGCTGGTTTTTGATGGCCGAAGTATGTTCTCCGATGCAGCCGGCAAAATCGTCGCCGCTGCCGGAGCATTCAATGAAGACTTGCTCATTGCCGATGTCATTGGCTCGAAGGATGGGAGCGTCCGGGTCAAGCCGCTGCGAGCTTCTGCCCCCCAGCCGGCCGGTCTTATCGATGAAATCTATCAGGCCCTTATCCTGGGCACCGGAGACTACGTACGCAAAAATCGCTTCAAGAAAGTATTGCTCGGTCTGAGCGGCGGTATCGACTCTTCAGTTGTCGCCGCTATTGCTGTGGCCGCTTTGGGCGCCGAGAATGTCATTGGCGTCACGATGCCGTCGCGATTCAACAGCCCCGACACTATCACAGACGCCGGCGAACTGGCAAAGAATTTGGGCATTGAGTTTCTGACGGTTCCGATTGAGCCTGTGCTGAGACAATTTGACGATGTGCTGAAGACGGTGCCGGCCTGGAGAAGCGAAGGAGTCGCTTATGAAAACCTCCAGGCCAGAATCCGTGGCTGTATCCTGATGTCGCTTAGCAATCAGTTTGGTGCGATCGTCCTGACGACCGGCAACAAAAGCGAAATAGCGGTCGGCTATGCGACTCTCTATGGTGACACTGCCGGCGGCTTTGCCGTGATAAAAGATGTCCCAAAAACTATCGTCTATAAATTGGCAAGACACATAAACAAAATATCCGGACGCCGGGTCATACCTAAAGATGTGATAACCAGAGCGCCCAGCGCGGAGCTCAGGCCCGGCCAGAAAGACACTGACTCCCTGCCGCCCTATGATTTGCTTGATGAAATCCTCAAGGGTTATGTCGAAGAAGATAAATCCCTGCAGGAGATAATCAAAGCCGGATTGCCGGCGGATGTGGTCCATCGTGTCATCCGGATGGTTGACCGCAGCGAATACAAACGAAGACTTTCTCCGCCGGGCGTAAAAATTACGCCGAAAGCCTTCGGCAGAGACTGGCGGCTGCCCATCACAAACCGCTATGGCTCCCAGGGCGATACTACGTAATCCCCTCGCTTATTATTTTGTGTGGCACGTAGCTAAAAGCGCAAAACTGTGGAATTTTTTTGGTCATCAGTTTTCCGCTTTAACTTTCAAGTTTTCTAACGGAAGTCGCAAGTTCTTTACTTTCTAAATATTGCGCTTCCGAGTAGAACCAAGGCCTTTCCTTTCTATATTGTGCATTATTGCATCCGCAACCGTCTTGAGCAGCATAAAAATTGCAAGCGGTATCCTTCCCAATCACACTCAGCGCAGTAATGCCGCTTTGGATATTAATCTCTGTTGTCGTAAGTTTCTTCAGCGTTAGAATTTTGAAAAACCAGAAAATCCCTGTGCCGACGCTCTGGCTCCAGTAAATCCACATTATGACTGCCAGCGACCATTTCGCTATTAGCGCCTACAGGGAAAATCCGCGGAAAAATGGTTTTCGCCGCCTCCGATAACGCGGCTTAATAAGCGATATGCAATAGCCACAGCCCGGTTTCTTGTCTGTTTTCTGCCGTCCGCTCGGCAGGTTGTCTTGTTCTCCGCAGCGGTCACTATCGGCGGTATTCTCGGGTTTGGTGGTTATCTGCCGGCAAGGGCATCCACAATCGCCTGGCCGAAAAGAGTTGCGGCCATCGGACTGGTGCCCGTGATTATGAATCTGTCTTTCTCCACCGGAGCGCCGGTGTAAACAGCGCCGACGCTGACAAGTCTTTCCCGTTCGGACAGATAGCTGGTCGCTCGCACGCCTGTCAGCACACCCGCGTTGGCCAGAATTGTAGGGGCGATGCAGATTGCCGCAAGGACCTTTCTCTTGCGGGCTGCTTCGCGGGCGATATTCAGGGCAACGGGGTTGTCAAAATATTCTACCGCCCCTGAACCGCCCACAAAAATTATCGCATCGTAGTCATCCACCCTCAATTGGTTGAGAGGAATCCTCGCTTCTGCCACGCCTCCGAGCATGCCCTTTATCGGGCCTATCCTCGAACTTGCTATAACCGTCTCTACTTTTGCCGAATCGAGAACCCCCTTGGTTCCGAAAAGCTCTTCATCCTGGAAGTTCTCACTGGCGATAATCATCGCCGCTTTTTTTACCGGGACAACCGGTGTCTCGCTGCTTGCTCTTTGTTGCTCTGTTGTTTGCGCCGTTCCACCCGCCACTGCCGGATGGCCAACACAGATTATGTAAATCGGCTCTACATCTTTTGGCAGCTTGCAAATCCTGTTGACCTCTTTAACATCAAGGCCGCCAATCGTTACAGACCCCAGGTCCAGACAAACGGCCTGCAACTGAATATTCTGCGCAATGTGGCCGGCCTCCAACAGCATATATTTCTTGGCCTCGTCACGGAATTTAGCAACGAGCTTCCTTGCAGAGCCTGCGACGATAATGTTGCAGCCCGCCCGCAGGATGGTCTCCTGCATCGAGGTTGTCGCCGCCAGCATCCCGCGAATGTCCTGCCCTGAGATTTGTTCGAGGCCGTGCACCTGCGGTCGGTAAACATACAGCCCCTCTGCTGTAGCAAAATACAGCTCTATCGGATAGAGCGCTCCCGCCGACGGCGCCGTCCGCAGACCCCTTTGCGGCTCGGTTATGCACTGACCGGCCCAGGCCAACTGCCCGACCTCTGTCAGCTTCAGTGGCTCGCCCGTAAACTGCCGCACGCTTCGCCGCCTCGCTAGCGCCTCCTCTAAACTGACCTGGCCTTTCAGTTTCGGCTCAGCAAGCTGAACTATGGTAAGCGGCGAACCGCGCATCGGGCCCCGAGGCCGATACTGGCCCGCCAGACGTTCGGCGGGCTGGCCGAAGCACAACGCCACACAACCGCCTACGAGTATCGTAAAGATTGTCAGCCGTTTCATTTTTTCAAACCTCCAAAGCGATTGCTTTAGCCGTTAAAGTAATAACGATTATATTATACACTAAAAATTGATTTCCCGAACTAATTGTTATTTTTGTCATCATCCTGATGGTAACTGTTGGTATGTTGTTCTGAAGAAAGGTCGAGGAAGGATGCCATCTTAAACCATTCATAAGGGATTTATGCGTTTCGCTTGGGCACTGGTCCGCCCCGCAATTTGGCCCACCTGTTTGCTGCGACTGCTGGAGCGAAGTCCGCCAGGACGTAATGGCGGGCCGCCGTCCGGCGGGGCTTTCGACAAGTGGATTTCTGACGTGACCGCACGGAATCTGTATCCCATCGCATTTACTTCTTATGATGTGTATTACTCCAGTTTTTGTGCAATAAGAATCCATTCTCATACGTCTTATTGAGAAGTATAAGGATGTCTGTCGAAATCCTTGGAAAATATTTTATTAACGCTTTTAGGAAAGGATATCAAAATGTTTGGACGTAAGATTGTTTTGGTTTCTGTGGCTGCGATTCTTCTTGCGGTCTCGTTGGCAGGCCAGTTGATGTCCCAGGAAAAGCCGCCTGCGGGAAGAGGAGGCGGTCGTGGTACACAGGCGGAACGCCCTAGGGGGCAGCGCATGGACCCGAACCAGATGCAAAGACAGCGCATGGACCCGAACCAGATGCAAAGGATGATGACAGAACGCTACAAAACAACGCTCGGAGCGACTGAAGCAGAGTGGAAAGTCATTGAGCCTAAGCTTATGAAGGTGTTGACTCTTTCGCGTCAAGCCGGCGGCATGGGCGGTATGGGCGGTATGAGAATGCCTGGTATGGGCAGAGAGCGGGCTCCCGGAGAGCCGGGTACAGGCCCGGGTGAAGGAGCTCGTGTGCAGACGGAGGTGGATAAAGCCGTTGAAGCCCTGCGCACCGTGCTGGATAATAAAGAATCAAAACCAGACGCAATCAAAGAGAAATTGACAGCGCTGCGTGCGGCCAGGGAAAAGGTCAAACAAGAACTGACCAAAGCCCAGCAGGACCTGCGGCAGGGCCTGAACCTTCGTCAGGAAGCCCAGTTGGTATTGTCGGGCGTGCTTAATTGAAAAGCTTCAGCACAATTAAACCTCATAATCTTTTGGGAAAATTGTGCAGCACCAATAACTGATATTGTGGCTGGAGAAACGCCTCTTTGATGAATAGGCTGCCAAACGTGTCAGAATGCGCCTGGCCGAGGAATGCACCTCGGCCAGGCGCTTCTGGCTGCGGCAGTGACTACGCATTTTCTCAGACAAGACACCCCATAGGTGCTATCAAGAACAGCGGAAAAGGCCGCGTGATTAAGACGGAGAGTTGTCCCGGTTGCAATTATTCCGCCGTTATGTTATTTCCCTCGGCTAAACGTTTGACATCCTGCGATAGAATTTGTTATATTGCGGACGCTTATCTGTCGGATTTGGCTCAGTTCGGCGGTTTGCGCCCGTAGCTCAGTCGGATAGAGCACCGGTTTCCTAAACTGAAAAGACACCGCTACTAACCCCCATTGTTTGCTCAATATCGCGGTTTTTGAATCGCTATCAAGGTTTTGCTGTTCATTGTCGTTCATATCAGTTCGTAACTTTTCGCCCAGAAACGCCAAGAAACACGCCAAGTTTCACGCCAAGTTTCACGCCAAGTTTCACGCCAAGTTTCACGCCAAGTTTCACGCCAAGTTTTACGCCAAGTTTTCAAGTGTCTGTTTTGCTCGACTGCTCGGTAAGGATATATCCGCCATAGACTCGACCGCCTGCGCCTCCTGTCCGGCTTGTGTGTGAGTATATATGTTCATCGTCAGGTCGATTGTGCTGTGCCGCATTATCGACTGTGCAACCTTCGGAGAAACGTTTGCAGCAGCCAGTAAAGTCCCTGTGTCGTGCCGTAGTGAGTGAAAGTCTGCATACCGTCCCGATTCGTCAACGTATGCGATACCAGCGGCCTCTAAATCAGCCCTGAGCATCTCCGCGGTCTTGGCGGGCACATTGAACACCTGCACGTTTGGCAATTTGTCTGCTAAATAACTCCGTAGCTGTGCTGCTGTGTCCGACCTGAGCCGTATAATGTCCTCGCGCCTGTGCTTTGAGTAGCACGCTTCGACTTTGACAGTCAATCTGTCGAAGTCAAAAGAGCCGACCGTAAGCGTTTTTAATTCGTTTCGTCTCAGGCCGGTTTCTATTGCCAGTTTGTAAAGCAGGCTGCGTTCAGTCCCGATTATCCCAAAGCGCTCCGGCTGTGCTGCTGTCGTCTCTAACAGTCGGCGTATTTCGTCCACCGAAAGCGCTCTCCGGTCGTGGCGCCGGTCTGTTCGGACGTTCAAACCTTTTAGATACTGCACCGGCGACTCGCCGGCTCGGCGGTTCTGCACCATCCAGTTACAAAAGACTTTCAGGTTCGTAAGGTAGTGGTTAAACGTCTGAGCGCTGATTCCCTCTCCGTTGTTGTGCAGTCCTGCCAGATACCGCTGGACGCGGTTTGCGTTTATGTCCGTCCAGTAGAAAAACTTGCAGCCCTTAAAAACCTTGTTAATTCGTGATGTCGTCAGCTTAACGTATGCAGGGCTGTCGCTTTTGGCTTTCAGAAATTCGCCGAAGTCGTCAAGGTGTTCGGCTAACGGCTTTCCGCCGCTCGCACGTTCAGGGTCGAGCAGTCCTATTTCCGCAAACCTTCGGCGCATCCTGGCCGGTACGTTCTCCAGCCAGGCCGACAGTTTTGCATCGGGCTGCTCTCCCGCCGTTTTATAACCGACCAAACGCCCTATCTGACGGCCAAGTGACTCCGCTGCGCCCCGGTCCGTATGTCCGGCAAACCGCCTGATAGTCCCCAGGTGGTCTCGCGTTTCAATCCAAAACTTCTTGACTGTTTTTATTTCGCCTTCCCTGCCTCTGTATGTTGGCCTAAAGATTCGCATATTACGCCTCACTTTCATTTATGGCTTCGCTGGCCTTTACAAATTCCTCGGACTTCGCCGCTGCCGCCTCATAACCGGCATCAACGGCTTTTTCGGCGACTAACTCACCATACTTTTCGCACAACCGAATCAAATCCGGCAATTCACTTTTTGCTTCGCAATCGCAGTCCTCTGAGGGATTATCACAATCGCATTCGTCCGACACTGAAACGTCCACAAACTTCACAACACAAGGGTCAAAACCTACGCCGATATTAGTCTCGGC
>Ga0315282_10006212_pt1 | contig 20076 bp, 25 predicted proteins | sample YL17G07_20_MG_FD_203693 | JGI IMG/M metagenome (GOLD analysis project Ga0315282, IMG submission 203693) | Sediment microbial communities from Yellowstone Lake, YNP, Wyoming, USA - YL17G07_20 | ecosystem: Environmental > Aquatic > Freshwater > Lake > Sediment | place: USA: Wyoming | collected... | reverse complement strand
CTATCGCCTTACTGCCGATGGTCCCCTGGAACGCCCAGTAGACAATGGGCTGCAGGAGGTTATGGATCAGCTGGAGCCCCGCAACCGTTTCCAGTGCCAGCCCAGAATCCACCGCTACCGTATCAGTACCCAGGTCCTTGGATGTTTGGAGGTCCTCAGCAGCAGCCACAACTCACCTGGCCTTGGGCGCAACCGTTGTATGCACAACAGCCAACGGATTACGGCTATAACCCTGGCATAGGAATGGGCTACGGACAAGGAATGGGTATGCGGTACCGCTGGGGGATTGCGGGCGTCCAAGCTGGATACCCGTACTGAGACTCGCATCTAGTACGAGATGCTCGGACCAGGTAGCTCACGTCAGAATCTGCTGACAAGACTCGCTCAAGGCACCGCATTCGGATCTACAGGTGTGCCGGTGAACGCGTGGAACCCATTGGAGGCGGCTGCTTCCGAGCGGTGTGGGGGGCCTTAGGAGATTGAGCCAACGGCGCTTGCATCTCGTTGCCGAGTAACGCTTAATTATGTGCAATTGCACATTAAAGCCGGTGATACGTATGAGTTGGCGAGGACGTGGCGGTTGGTGGGGCCCTTGGCCTGGAAGAGGACCCTTTAGTCATCTACCACCTTGGGAGCGACCAGGACGGCTCTATGGGAGAGGTGCATGCTGGTGGGCCTTGAACCAAGGTTGGCCATATACACCATGGCCGTCTGCTGGCTACGGCGCTCCCAGCCCCATGCGGGTAGAAGATGAGATCGCAGCGCTGGAAGAATCAAAGAGGAATCTGCAGGAAGAGCTGAAGGGAATAGAGGCGAGAATACAGGAACTCCAGAAACCGCCGAAGAAGGAAAGCGCTTAGAAAGAACCCTCGAGCCGGGACTTCAGCTTCCGACTGTAGGTGTGAGTTCCAGGCCACAACCGTAGTTGAGTGAATTAGGTGTCCCGGATGGATGAGTTGGAGCGAATCAAACAGAAGAGGTTACGGGAAATGATGAGGAAGGTGGGTAGCAAGGCTGACGACTCTACGGATGGTTGGCCGACTATGCCGATCGAACTTGCTGATGTAACTTTCAGCGAGGTGATACGCAAATATCCTCTGGTAGTGGTTGATTGCTGGGCTGAGTGGTGCGCACCGTGCCGTATGGTTGGACCCGTCGTGGAAGAGTTGGCTCGCGACTACCGTGGAAGAATAGTCTTTGGCAAGTTGAATGTGGATTCAAATGTCAGGACCGCCCAGCAATACGGGATAATGAGCATTCCAACACTCTTAGTCTTCAAGAACGGGCAGCTCGCCAACCAACTTGTTGGAGCCATGCCCAGGGATATGTTGGAGCCGCAGATAACAATGTACCTCTAGACTAGACAGCCAATCGTGTGGACATCAATCCCATTACCTAGTGCTTTTTCGACTTTGCCAATGGTGGCGTCTCATAATTTTCATGCTTGAGACATATTCAAAACTCTTTGACGACATCTCTAGAGGAATCCCTCATAGAACTGCTTCTACTCCCTACTCGTACGACTCTTCTTGATCAACGTCTCAGGTATCGTAAGCAAGAGAAACATACCGAGAACCTGAAGCGCTATTATCAGATAGAATATGGAGTCGGGACCGGTGGCACCCCAAAGAACTCCTCCGACGACCGGAGAGCCGTAGTGGAGCAGAACATGCAGGGCGAACAGTGTGCAATTGACGTGTATAAGCGCCTACTGGATACCACGAGAGACAAGGACGAAGTTACTTGGAAAATGGTTCTGGAGATTCTTGATGACGAGGTCGAACACGAAGCGGATCTTCAAACCATCCTAGAAGACATTGATATGATGAAGAAGCTATAGCTGCGAAAGGGATTCCACGGAATCTCTCGAAGAAGACCGCCGTAGGTCAGACACGCAGTCGACTAGGAACAGACCGGTGAGCCTAGGAAACGTGCCTGCGCCACAGGGAACGGTCTGCGCTCTTTCAATATGAGCATTGCCAACAATTCTTCCTAAGTCAATACCATGCACAACTGGAAATTCTTCTCAGATAGACAAAGAATGGAAACAATATCTAGTCTGCTGGTTGATGGGAGTTCGTCTGCCCGTTTCTCACTTTGCCGTCTGAACAAACCTGCTCAATGCCGGTCAAATTCCGTAGTTCACGATGCGATTGCTACTCTCATAGAAAGAAACGTAGCAAGAGCCTGTTTCTGGCTAGTTCACGATTTTGTTTATCGTTTCTTCCATTGCATGGTTATGACAGTACACGAATACTTTCTCGGTTCCCTCGATCTTGGAGGCTATGCTTTTGATGTCGAGAGCTAGTTTGAGTGCTATGGGGCAGAATGGACTGGTGGGCTTGAAGTCTATGGTCACGACCCCGCTCTCGTTCTCCCTCAGGTCGCTGATCAATCTCATCTCACCGAAAGTCATACCAGTCTCGGGATCGACAATATTGTTGACCGCCTCTCTGACTCTGTCCTTTAGCCGCGTCATTCTTCTTCTCCTCTGACCAGTGTCGAATTCACCTCATGAGCTGTTGGATCAATAGTTCGGTGAGCTTCATTATTGAGCGAGCTGCCAACGAGTCTGGGTGCGCAGTCACGAGTGGTTCTCCAGCACTGTAGGATTCGAACAGAGCTCTGTCCACGGGTATATCTGCGATCACCTCGCTCTTGCTACTCCTTGCGACATCCGCCACGGCGTCGTTGTCGTGGCCTGGCATGTCAGCTCTGTTCACGACTACTTTGCATGGGATTCCGAGGATGGAGGCAAGCTTCAGTATGAGACTCAGGTCGTATGTGCCAAGTGGGGTTGGCTCGGTGACGGCCAACGCCAGATCGGCTGCTCTTAGGCTGTGAACAACATTGCAGTGCGTACCAGGAGGGGTGTCAACGATCATCACGTCGCATGAATCTCGTCCTGCATACGAGAACGCAGCGTCCTTTGTAGCCGCGACAACCTGTGCTGATCTGGTCTCGTTAGGTTTCAGCTCCCCTCCTATGTAGCTGACATTATCTCGAACCGCACGATGTACGAAGCCTATCACTTTACTTCCTCTCTCAATGGCTCTCAAAGGGCAGGCCAGTCGGCAAGCTTCACATCCTGAGCACAAGTCATCGAAGAACATCGGCTTTCTACCGGGTATCTGAATCAGAGCATGCGCACGGCAGGCTTCAGCACATTTCCCGCATTCGCCGCACTCTGCCTCAACGATCGTGGGAACGAAGGCTTCTACCTGCTGAATGAGTTGGGGTCGAACGCCGAGGACGATTGCAGCGGTTGGTAAGTCCACATCGGCGTCAACGAGGAGGACTCGGTATCCCTTCATGCCTAACGCGGCCGCAAGATTGACCGCTACAGTTGTTTTCCCTGTTCCGCCTTTACCACCGGTCACTGCCATGACCGGTACGTCTACTGTTTTCCGATTGAATACTGAGGTTATGTCACTGATCAATGTTGAGTTCAGCTTCCAGATTCTTCCTCATGCAGGATCTTGGAAAGAGCACCATTTCAAATCGCCCCCATGACATGATCAGAGAGAACCCGAAGCGCCTTCGATGCATCGCAATCGGGCTGGAATTCCACAACCGGGATCCTCTTCGAAAGCGAGAGGGGAACACTCTCGTCTGAAGGAATCTCATGCGCCACCCAGATCGACCACTTCGCTTGAACATGATCCTCGACCTTTCGCGTGTACTCTAGGTCGAGGTCGAACCTGTTCACTACGACGCTGGCCGGTATTTTGAAGTGAGCAAGGACGGTCAGCATTCTATCCAAGCTGTTCCTTGCCGCTGGTGTCGGTTCCGTGACGACCAGTGCATAATCGGCTCCAGCCACAGAAGCTATGACGGGACAACCTATTCCAGGCGGACCATCCACAAGGACCACATCAGAGGCCGAATCTTGGGCAACTATTCTCCCCCTCGCTTTCACCGCAGTTACTATGTGCCCTGAACTGCTTTCGCCCATGTCGAGTTGGCCCGAGACGATTGGGAATCCATACGCAGTTTGCCCGTATCCGATCCTGCCACTGGTCACTCTTTTGATCGTTATGGCCGATCTTGGACAAACAACCGCGCAGGCTCCGCATCCTTCGCACAGGAACGGGATGAGTCTTGGAGACTCGCCTTCGACGCCCAGGAGTGCATCTACCTTGCAGGCTGATACGCAGATGCCACATCTATCGCATTTGGCACGGTCAATCGAGGCCTTCTCGGAGGCTTGAACCTCCGTGAGATACGAGATATCCGTGCCCAGTATGATCGAGAGGTTTGGTGCATCCACATCCGAGTCGATCGCTGTCACTCTGACTCCGGCTTTGCTTAGCAGCACTGCAAGAGAGGCAGTGACAGAGGACTTTCCAACACCGCCCTTCCCGCTGACTACAGCGACCTCCTTCAAGGGAACCCTGTTCCATGCGACACTTTCTGTCCCACGTTCAGATGACTTGACGAGAGAAATAAAGAATATATATTCATAAGCCTTTCTAGGATGTTTGAAAAAGACATTGTCACCACTCAGGGCTAGTGATAGGGCGATGGTTGTCCCGTATGCCATACGCTGTTCGTGGTCGACTAGGCGAGTTTCTCATGTCGAAGGCGATTGTTGAAGAGTCGCTTGCATATTTGAAGCGTGAAGTACCATCCTTCGAAGACATCAAAGTTGATAGAGTATGTTTGGGATGGGGCTACACCGGAGTCCGGCTGAGTACAGGTGATGTAGGACTCTGCCATAGCCTACTGGGAGAAGTCACCCTAGGGTGCTGCCAAATAGTAAGGCAGGCAGGCACATTGGCGGGTAGTGCTGCGGCTGAGTTGGCTGAACTCGCGAAATCATGGAATCTTGGGGAGAGAGTTGTTGGCCTTGCCACGACTAGTGCCCTGTCTCAGATTGTCCTGAAACGCGGTTCCCAGAAATTTGCCATGATGGAAGGAAACATTCTCGACGAGTTAGGCATCAAACCAACTGACACAGTGGCAATGGTTGGCAACATCAAGCCTTTCGTTGAGCCGGTGAGAAAGAAAGCATCGAATCTGTGGATATTTGAAAGAGGCGACCGGCTCGAAGAAGGAGTCCTACCTGACACAGCTTGCGAGCAACTTCTTCCAAAAGCCGATGTTGTCATAATCACTGGCTCGGCGATAGCCAACGGGACCATAGAGCAATTGCTGCAGCTTTCACGGATCGCCAGAAAAGTCGGCGTCGTAGGACCGTCTGCTTCTATCATACCGACCCCGCTGTTCAAACGCGGGGCTGACATCGTCGGAGGAGTGATCGTCACCGACGCAGATAAGGCGTTGAGGATACTTGCAGAGGGCGGGGGAACGCCACAGCTTAGGGCCGCTGTGAGATTCGTTACGATGAAGCCGAAATCTGGCTAGGATCGGACGCGTTCTCAAGAAAAGAGCTGACTGATCATGTTTCAGCCAAGGACACAAACAGAGGAGAACAACGAACGATTCGTGACGTCAGCTTTGGTAATCTTAAGGGAAGGCCTTCAGTGATGCAAAGAGGGACGATGATGAATCTTGAACACTGGGGCTGGTATTCCATCGCCGTCAGCATCGTCCTCGTGCTGATGAACTGGGCCATCGCCGTAACGTCCAGGAGTGTGGCCGTGGGCGCGGAGACGGTCCACAACCTTGTAGACCTCCTGACTGCCGTGGCAGTGCTGATCGGGCTGAAGCTCTCGACGAGAAAATCCAAGTCCTTCCCCTACGGCCTGTACAAAGTCGAAAACATCATAACCGTTGCCTTAGCAGTGATGATCCTGGTGACCGCCTACGAGATCGCCAAGGACGCAATCTTCACCCTGCCTCGTCAGTTAACCGTCGACCCGTGGATGCTAGGGATGTTGCTTGTGGCGACGGCCATCCCCCTCGTCTTCAGCCATTTCGAATTGCGCGCCGGACAAGCAGCTAACTCCCCTGTCCTCATCGCCAGTGCGAGAGAGTATCGAGTTCACCTCTTCACGTCCGGTATAGTCTTCACGGTCCTATTGGCTCAGTGGTTCGACTTCCCCCTAGACCGTATTGCGGCGTTGGTCGTCGTCGTTGCTATTGGCAAGATTGGCTGGGATCTATTGTCGGATGGAATGCGGGTCCTGCTGGATGCTTCCATTGACATCGGGACGCTCAATCGCGTTCGCGAAATCATCGACAGCGAACCGGGCGTGGCAGAGGTGAAATGGGTCACGGGACGGAACTCTGGGCGCTTTCGCTTCATCGAGGCTGAGATCTTGCTGCGCTTCCACGATTTGGAGAAGGCTCATGCCGCGACTCATCGCATAGAACAGAGAATACGCGGGGCTGTACGATATGTGGACAGGGTATTGATTCACGCCGTTCCGCTAGAGCGCACACACGCCCGATATGCCGTTCCTCTTTCTGATTTGAATGGGACGGTCAGCGATCATTTCGGCGAAGCGCCATATTTCGCGCTGCTCACGCTGGCCCTTGAGGATGGCCAAGTGGAACAGGAGCAGATCGTCACCAACCCCCATACGGCTCTGGCAAAAGGCAAGGGCATCTGTGTGGCCGAATGGCTGGTGGATCAAAAGATCGACGCGGTTCTGTTGAGAGAGAGCCTGCGAGGCAGGGGGCCTGAGTACGTCTTCCGCGACGCAGGCGTAGACATGGTGCCCACAATGGCAGGAACGCTCGGTGAGGCGCTTGCCACGTTAACGCACCAACGGGCCAGACAGACCTCTTTTGTCAACGTACGCAGCCAGGATCATTCATGAAACATTGCGAATCGTTACATATGGTCTGGTCCAGAGCTACTGCATCTGTTGTAGGCAACTGGTCGTCTGGATATGGGTAGGTTCAGAAGCAAGAAGGATGTGTGGATATGTCCATATTGCAAGACAGAGTGGCACATCATGGAGGGCTATGAACTCATGGCCGATGGAACCAAGGTCTGCGCCAATCCGAGGTGCAGAAGGAAGTTGACTGACAGAGATATCTGCGACTGGAAAATGGACGGCATCTCTACTCCGGTGCTTGCGTTTCGACAGCCACCCGCGACTCGAAAAGTCCTTGAGCCCTTCCCCTCTCCATAAAGGGAACCAGGCTATCACCAATAACTGTCCAAGAGGGATGGTGGTCCAAAGCGTTGCAGCGCTCTTTACTCTCTACATTCTACGTTACGAAGGTTTTACTTGCTATGCGTCAGAGGTTCTGGCATGTCGCGGAAAATTGACTGTGCAGCTTGCGGCATTAACCCCTGCTCCGCAGGTAATAGCAATCAATCCTTCGATGGTTGTCCCATGAACACGGCTAGAGAGGTGCTTGAGGAGGCTTCCGAGGTCTACAAATCAGAGTTGAAGGAGATGGCTCATGCAGCGGCTCTTGTTGAGGCGAAAGGATACATGATGTGGACTAGGGTCGAGGACACGATAGAGTTCGCGCGAGCCATGGGCTACAGGAAGCTTGGCATAGCCTGCTGTGTCGGCTTGAAGAGGGAAGGCGCCATTCTGGAAAGCATCCTACGCAAGAATGGGTTCGAGGTGTCATCGGCCGTCTGTAAAACGGGCGGTGTCCCCAAGGAGGAGCTGGGCATCAAAGATGAGCAAAAGGTACGTCCAGGCGGATTTGAAGCCATGTGCAATCCCATAGCGCAAGCGATGCTCTTGGATTCGGCTGGTTGCCAACTGAACATACTCGTCGGCTTATGCGTCGGCCACGACGCCATATTCGCAAAGGCGTCCAAGGCTCCCGTAACAACCCTTGTGGCAAAGGACAGAGTGCTCGGCCACAACCCCGTCGCAGCCATCTACAATCATCAATCCTACTACAGGGAGAGACTCTACGAGGACCACGCTTAGGGCATGGTACGAGACGACAGTCTCTAGCTTTCATATGCGATTGAGATGGACTGCGTGACGGCATCCGATCTCTGTGATGATGAGCGAAATGTACCGGAAGAGAAGCTTCAACTCTGCCGCAGTTGTTTGAGGATTCGCATAGCTGGGAACAGAATTATTGGAAGGGGCATCGGTCGGATCTTAAACATCTGATAGAATGATGTGGACCGAGCGAATTACCTTTCTCACTTCTTTAGGAAGTTGGGGTTCGTCGAGTCGTATTTATCAGCGTCCTCGCTGTTCCGCGTGATTCCGGTCAGCCACTGATCCGCCCTATCCTTCTTCCAGTCGCCGATTTGGTTATGGGCGTTCATATAGTTACGAGGCATCGGATGGGTGCCAATCCTAACCGGTAGACCGACCACTTTCTCTATGTAGTTCTTCTGATCCTCGATATACGGACAGATTGGAAAGTTCGCGAGATAACAGCTCGCTAGGTGGATAACTTGCGCACCGTACTTCTTCATATCGGCGGGTGCCGATTCAAGTCGCTCGCCGGGGCAGCCACCGCAAGCCATCCATCCCACAACCTCCATGGGTTCATCCTCAGGGTATTCTGCGAATGCTCCGTCTCGCTCAATGATCGACTTGAAGCACTTATTCCCAGTGCAGGTTCGGTTCCTATCGCATATCATTATGCCTACTTTGACCATGCTAACCCGAAGTGCGGGTTGTGCGCTATGCTTTTGGGCCTTTTGAATGTAGAGTATAGTGAGGCTGTATTCTCTAGAATGGCTCGGACAAATGGTGTTCACACCATTCTTGCCGATCGGAAACCGATTGAGGCAGAATTTCTGGCCTTCCACTACACTACAAGCTTCCGGTGCCGCCCGGGAGGAACAACAACTAAGATCATTGTTGCCGCTGTCGGCGCCAGAAGGTCTACTATGATCCCGTAGACGGTAGTTCCGTTGATTGCCATAAGAGAGCGCAACACGTCAACCTCATAGGGTGCTGGATTCACCTGCGAGGTTGCCTGCAGTCAGCTAACGCAAGTGTGGGCTCTCAACGCTCAAAGGGCGGGGTATGTGGAAGTTTATGCGTGAGGGTCGCGGTTAGGCTGACCTAACGCGGGCATCAATAGATGGAGAAGGCAAGAACCAACAGATTCGCCGAGTTCGAACGAACCAAAGCCAGGCTTACACCTTTCAATAGACACACACACGAGTATGAAGCTTGGTTCACAGAAAACAGGTATGCTTACCTTTCAGAGTTGCGTGCCATTGGGCTGCTGGTTCCAAGAGCGGGCGTTAGTGTGGAGATTGGAATTGGTTCTGGTAGGTTCGCGAAGCCTCTCGGCATCAATATCGGAATCGAGCCATCGTCAGCAATGAGGAACATAGCGCACAAGAAAAGCATCGATGTTATCGATGGCGTAGCCGAGAGTCTACCGATCGCTAGCAGCAAATTGGACAATGCATTGACGGTCACAACAATCTGCTTTGTAGCCGGTCTTGAAGCCTCGTTGCGGGAAGTATACAGGGTCCTCAAGCCGACTGGCCGACTTGTCGTCGGCTTCGTTGATCGGGAGAGTTTCTTGGGGCGGGTTTACGAGAAACAGAAGCGTACGAGTGTTTTCTACTCAGTTGCAAACTTCTATTCTACGGATGAGGTGCTCTACCAACTCAAAGCAGTGGGATTTAGTAAGTTCGAGACCAAGCAGACGATTTTTCATGATCCGCGTAAGATGAGAAGCGTAGAAGCGATGAAGAATGGGCACGGCGAAGGAGCTTTCGTTGTTCTAGCCGCTTCGAAAAAATAGGAAGTCGATCGGAGATCCTACGGAAGCTTTCGTCGAGGTCGACACGATAATCGCCCAGAGCGAATTCACGGGTAACCACAGATTTGCGGGCGGTTACCCGGTTTTCTCTGAATGTAATCTATGTGTTCTTTCATCTTCGACTTGGATCGTTGCGTGAGCCATGCCGAAGTTCTGTCTAAGGACTCTTCTAGCCTCCCCCTGGATTATTTCCCATTCCTCAGGCCTGTCCGTTGTAATGTGTACACTTGCTGCATGGATACCAGATGTTATCGTCCACAAGTGCAAGTGGTGTACTCCCGTGACACCATCGATGCTTAGGAGGGCTTTCTCGACTTCTCTAGGAGAGATATCGCTCGGAGCGCTTTCCATGAGTATGTTTACGCTCCCCATGATTAGCTTGTATATGTTGGGTATCATGATGAGGCCGATCAGTGCGCTTGCTATGGGATCAGCAACATACCATCCTGTCAGGTAGATTACTGTTCCTGCAACAATCACTCCTGCAGAGCTTAACGCATGCAACATCACCTCGAGAAGTGCGGCTCGAAATACCAGACTCCGTTTCGAAGGACCTCTCAGCAGTCCAATTCCAATCGAGTTCAAAATCAGACCCATTAGGGCGACGCCCATTATGGGCGCTGCTCGGACGTCCGGTGGGCTGAGCAAACGTAGGTAGACTTGGAGGAATATGTACAGGTCCATCGCTACTAAGATGATGCCATCTAACAACCCAGCCAAGACTTCGAGGCGATAGTAGCCAAAGGATCTCTCAGGGGTGGATGTTTTCATGGCTAGACTAATTGCGAGAAACGTCAGTGCTAGTGTTCCAACGTGAGACAACATGTGTATGGCATCTGTCAGCAAGGCCAGACTGTTAGCAAGGACGCTGCCCACAAGCGCGATGACCATATACGAGATGGTGAGCGCGATGACAGCGATCAACCTTGACCTATTTTGAGAGGCGCCGGCCATGGCTCGCACAATCCTTAGCGCGCAGGGCATCAATGCGGTCTCCGCTAATACGCTTAGTTTCCGGAAAAAGAGCTGGGCAGACTCCAAGCGTAGTCGCGTTTACCATAGCTTTTCTCTTCGTGAGGAACCGCACGCCGACACCATTTAGCTAACAAGCTAGAGCGATATCATGTCTTTGCAGGCAAGAACACGGAAAGCGGCCGCGTCAAGTCTGTTATCGAAGGGAACGCAGAGTTGCTAATTCGGAGAAGCCGCCTGCATTTTCAATGTTCGTTACGTTGTGCACGGTCCAACTCACCGGATAGAGTTCTGTTTGATATGGAAAAAAGCTGCTCTCTCGAGGTTAGTTTCGAGCCCGATAATGTTACGCAGACGGTAAATATGCCGTAGGGCATAGGTCGGTCCAGCTCATGAAGGAACTTGGTGTGTTCGAGAACGTTCTGCTGGGTTGTAGGTTTGCGTCAACAGGAGGTGAATAGGTGATGACAGCGAGTAAGGTACTGATGGGCAAGCGCATCGGAGTTCTTGGAAAGGGCGGTTCCGGGAAAAGCACGGTGGTCGTTCTGTTGGCTCACGCGCTTCGTGGTCGCGGCTATGAAGTCTGCGTCTTGGACGCGGATTCCACGAATGTTGGGCTGCACAGAGCTCTGGGACTCGATGGACCACCAAGATCGCTACTTGATTACTTCGGCGGCATGGTCTTCAGAGGGGGCTCTGTAACATGTCCTGTAGACGACCCGGCGCCTCTGCGGGGGGCTGAGATCTCGCTGGTCCAACTGGCCGATGAGTACGTCGGACGCAATCGAGAAGGGATCGATCTGCTTACGGCCGGGAAAATAGGCGATCAGGGACCAGGCGCTGGCTGCGATGGGCCCATCTCCAAGATCGCCCGGGACCTGCGGATCCGATCGAACGGAGGCGCCCCGGTCATGCTGATTGACTTCAAGGCAGGATTTGAAGACGCCGCGCGGGGTGCTATTACGACTCTAGATTGGGCACTAGCGGTTGTGGATCCCACAATGGCGGCCATGCAAGTTGCCGTACACTTGAAAGAGATGATCGAACGAATCAAGGCAGGCGAACTGCCAGCGACAAGGCACCTAGAAAGCCTCAAACTCGTCGAGATGGCCAATAGGGTCTTCCGAGAAGCCTTGATCAAAGATGTCTTGGTGATTCTGAACAGGCTTTCAGCCAAGGAGACAGAAGAATACGTGAAGAGCTATTTGGAAATGCGGAAAATCGAGCCAATCGGAATCCTGCGCGAGTATTCAAGCATTGTCGTCTCATGGCTGAAGGGGACGACCCTAGACTGGACCGATGCCAAGCAAGAGGTTGAGGGAATCGTGGAACGATTGGAAACAATAGCAGGCGGAGGAAGGATCGGACAATGAAAGCTAACCACGAGACCGCCTTCGGGCCTGTGCCATCCAGACGACTGGGCCGCAGCTTGGGAATCAACAATATCCCTCCCAAGATCTGCAGCTATTCATGCGTGTACTGTCAGCTGGGACCGACGATTCAACTGGCAAAGGAGCGCCGCTCTTTCCATCCCCCTGAAGAGATCGTGAAGAGAGTGCAAGACAGAGTGCGTGAGGTAACGGGGCGTGGAGAATCGATCGATTACCTTACGTTCGTCTCCGACGGGGAGCCAACGCTGGACATCAACTTGGGTAGGGAGATCGAGCAACTCAAGCCCCTCGGAATCAATATTGCTGTCATTTCCAATGCCTCACTCATAGATCATCTTGACGTCCAAGCCGATCTTATGAAGGCCGATTGGGTCTCGCTCAAAGTCGATGCGGTTCAAGAGAAAATCTGGCATCAACTCAATCGCCCGTACGGCACCTTGCGCTTAGACGAGATCCTCAAGGGGATGATCGAATTCTCCGAGAATTTCCAAGGTCTGCTGGCGACTGAGACAATGCTCATTCAGGGACTTAACGACAACGATAACCACCTGCGCGAGGTCTCCAGATTCCTGGATGAACTTGTGCCGGATATGGCTTACCTAGCGATTCCAACCCGTCCTCCGGCGGAAGAGTGGGTGTACCCTCCTCAAGAAGGCATCATCAATCGGGCTTATCAGATCTTGAGCGAGCGGCTTGAAGGGGTGGAGCTGGAATACCTCATCGGATACGAGGGAGATGCCTTCGTGTCTACCGGAAACGCAGAAGCGGATCTGTTGAGTATCACAGCCGTCCATCCGATGCGGGAGCAGGCTGTGGAGAAGCTTCTGAGACGCACGGGGGCCGATTGGTCGCTGGTCCGTGACCTAACTGCTCAGGGGCAGCTTGTTGAAGCAGAATACAGAGGCAAAACGTTCTACATGAGACGATTTCGCAAACCGTGAGTGCCCCTTTCTGATCACTTACCGACTCTGAGTCCTCACTGAAAAGCGCCAAGCAGGAAACAGAGGGATCTGCGCTGCCATTACATGAGAAATGTGAACGAGAAGGTTATTTTGAATATATACAATATTACTAGTTCTCCATGAAGAAGAGTGCAGACGAATGGGAGGCCTTAGCTAGGGTAGGTCCGGTCAGACTTTCAGAGCTGACCCGCGATCAAGTGGAACATTATCACGGTTTTTGTTGGACATGCGTGAAGTAGTGGTGCCCGTGGAATGAAACGCCCGCACCTAGTTCTTTTCTCATGTGGTGTGAAGTCTCTTTGCGACTCGGGCTTGAGTTGATCCTGTTGCCCTGAGTCGCATGACTTGCCATTGTCTTTGCGTCAGAAGCGTGGCAGGAGTTTTCCACCTGGTCAATGGACATCCCGCTGGTTCCTTTGAATCATAGGCTGGGAGGATGTAAGCGTTTGTGCTTACCAAGCCTTATAGAGCACAAATCCACCCAGTCGAGGACTGAGAATCGGAGGACGATAATTTACGAGCTCTCGTCCGCGCCGAAGTAGAGAGGTGACCCAAATCGCAGTGGCCTCGGCTGTCTTGGGAATCATTGAAGCAATAGTGTTCAGTACGATCTATCCCGCGCTGCCACCGATACTCGTCGTTCCCTTTGTGACTTCTTTCATCTTCGCCGTTACCCTTACGTTTTGCAGGAAACAATGGATGATCGGTATTGTCTCCTTAATCCTAACCGCTGTGATTAGAGGCGCTTTTATGCCCGGACAGCTCATGATACCCTTGTATGGTCTGCTCTTTCAAGGCGCTCGAGCTGAGAACGCGTGGTCGTGCAGGCTCGCGGGCTTTTCCGCTTCGGTTCTGCACGTCATCTACAGTGTGATTTTGGCTCCAATGATCTTCTCGGTTGCGCCAGCCACTGCGATCCTTTCATTGGTGAGAGGTCACGCTCTTGATTTCGGATCGGCGATAGCAATCTGTGCAGTCGCATTCGGCTTGGGTGGGATGTTCTCAGCGGATATCGGTCGTCGATTAGGTATCCGCATAGGTGCGAATCCTGGAGCTTGCATGTGATGATGCTTGAACAACTGAAGCGAGCGTGGTATGATAGGGTATTGACCCACGGTTTGGAAGGTGAAGAAGTCACAGTAAACATGAGACCGCTTAAGCCTGAAGAGGCCATCGGACGGCCCACGCGGAACGGTTACCCGCTATTACAAGGAAGGGAAGTCATGATACAAGCGGAACTCAGAGGAGCAGTGGGCCACGCCTTCACCGACGAACCAACAAAGTATCTTGGTCCACTGGCGGAATTGAACAGGCTTCCTCTCGACACGAATGCCGCAAGGGCTTTGTTGGTGGCAGCCATCAACGCTACCTACACACTCCTAGGACTCATAAGCACAACAAAGCACTGCAAGAATTCAGGGCCTGAGATATGCGGTGCCAAAATCGCGGAGTATCTTGCGAAGAAGCATGGATCAGAAAGGAAAGTGGTGATGATAGGATTCCAGCCAGCAATAGCCTACCATATGTCCAAGACATTCAGGAATTTTCGAGTAACCGATATGGATCGCGACAACATTAGCAAAACCAGCCAAGAGATAATTGTCGAATCTCATGAGAGAAACCGAAATGCAATTGAAGGCGCCGATGTGATTCTTGCGACCGGCTCAACCCTTGTCAACGGATCGATCGACGACATCCGAGACTGGGCACACACCAAACCTCTATACTTCTTCGGGGTAACAATCGCAGCCGCAGCCTACGAGCTTGCCTTGAACAGACTCTGTTTTGAGGCTAATTAGCCGTGAAACACTTCTGTTATGCGTCACTTCACTGTGGAAGCTGGTGGTTTCACACCTTATCATCAGCACGATTGGGAGCGTGAGGTCTACGTCCTTGAAGGGCAAGGCAAGGTTCGTTATGAGAACCGTGAGGAGAGAGTCGAACCCGGGGACGCCATTTTGATCCCGTCCGGCAAGAAGCATCAATTTCGAGCATGTTCAGAGACCCTGAAGTCCCTATGCCTAATAACAAAATGAACTAGCCTAGGCACGACAAGCCGCATACACGAATCCGCCCTAAGATTGGAGCGCTTGTTGGAATAGTCAGCTAAAAATTTCCCATCGGTCTGCAATCCTCTTTTTTGTTCTTTCCATATCTGTGGACGATGATTTCTGCCATTATGCTAAGCGCTATTTCAGCAGGCGTACGAACTCCTATGTCCAAGCCTATCGGCGCGTTTACTCTTGCCAACAGTTCTCCTGAGATCCCCTCCTCCTTGAGGTGAGAGAAAGTGGCTGCGACTTTTCCTTTACTTCCAATCATGCCTATGTAGCCGGGCAGTCTCTTCTTGGAGAGGCATTCTTTCAGGACAACTTCATCGTGCTGGTGCTCGTGAGTCACTATGACGACGCAATCATCTGTATGGAAATCAATGGACTCGGTTACTTCAACGAAATCGCCTAACTTCGCTTCATCAGCCATGGGAAAGCGCTTTCCATTGGCGAACTCTTCTCGGTCGTCAGCTACAACCACCGCGAACTCAAGCGCCTTTGCGAACTCGGCCAGAGGTACAGCAATATGGCCTCCACCGAAGATGTATACGGTCGAGGTCGCCAAGATAGGTTCCACGAAGACCTTCACCTTCCCACCGCAAAGAGCGCCAATACCAGCCGCGCTCTGCTCGTCAAGCGTGAACTCCAGCAACCTAGAAGCCCTGTCGTGCAGGCAGTGCAAAGCTTCTTCGCGTACCTTGGCTTCGAGTAATCCTCCTCCAACAGTGCCTAGGCTCGTGCCGTCGGGGTATACCACCATCCTGAAACCAGTCTTCCCTGGAACACCTCTCTCCCCACTGACGACGGTTGTGAGCAAAGCATTCGACCGCTCCCGCCTTATTCGCGCGATCTCTTCAAAGATGTCGGGCAACCTCAAGCCTCCCTAACATTCGACAATGTGACACAAGTTACCTGAACCAACTAGGTGATGGACCTGTCAGATGTCGGCGCCGGTTCTTTCTAGTATCGTGCGGTACCATTCAGGAAGTTCGTGGACTTCTGTCCTGTAGTTGTTATGATAAGGCTTTACGTCTAAGACAGGAGTCCCGTCAAAGCAGTCCAAGCCGCGCACGAATAAACGGGTTCCTTCTATGCGTAGAAGCTTCACAAGGCTCAGGGCGATTGGATTCGGCCTGGTGGGAGAGTCGATGGCGAACACACCTACCAAAGGCAACTCTTCAAACTTGAAACCGGCCTTCAACAGCCTTTGAGGTCTGACCTTCAACGGGCCAATCTGGTCAGGCCGCAACTTATGCATGTAACTCAACACAAAGATGTGGGAAAATCCCTCAAGCCCATCCAGCGCTTCTCGGAATTCTTGGAAGACCTCCACAGTCGCCTCCAATTCTCCATGCATTTCTCTGACTTCGTCGTCAGTCGCATCGGTCCGCACAATTCCGACGGGTCGAAGAATAATCCGATTTTCATGATGCATACCGAGCTCTCCTGAGATCACGTCTTATTTGCTCCTCACTAGGGATTGGTTAGATAATGATTCTTGTTGTGTACACTGATCTCCGAAAGAAGCTACGCCATTAGAACCGATCAGACGAGCTTGCTCGGCGATATAGGGTAAGAGGTGATATGATGGGACGCGTATCACCTATGTTGAAGCAGAATACAGAGGCAAAACGTTCTACATGAGACGATTTCGCAAACCATGACTCCCGATTCTATCTTAATGGCGAAGTTGCTTCCGTACAGCGCTGGGTCGGTAGTGTGGTCACTGCCTGAGTTGCAATCTTACTGTGCTCATGGCACCGAGGTAAGAGCCATGGAGAACGAATGCTGTTGGAAGACGCGCTAGTACATGTTCGAAAATGCTACGTGACTGTTGAGCATTCGGAACTTCAGAGCATTGCCGGAGTACTAAGCATTTCTGCGCGAGCAACAGAGGACCATGAACAACGAATAACAAGGGCAGCAGCTGACGATACTCTCTTCTTAGTATTTCTTGGGGCCATGCGAATCGGGTGTTGTCTCTCACTTTCGAAAGCCGCACGCCCACCCGGCGGCGAGCGGCTGATGTGTCTCGTAGAAAGAGTTATTTTGCATAGGTATTCAATATTCCTTGGTCCTCATGAAGAAAAGTGTGGACGAATGGGAGGCGTTGGTTAGGGCTGGTCGGGTGGACCTTGTAGAGCTGACACGCAATGAGGTAGAACACTGTCACGGATTCTGTTGGACATGTGTGAAGCGCTGGTGCCCTTGGAATGAGACGCCGCCAATACGTTGGCGGCCGTGGATGCTTGTCAGTAATGGCTCGTGTAATACTGAAAACGATTCTCTGCGTGCAATCAACTCATCCGTTAAGTAGGATCAGAGAACTCGGCTGTGGTGTTGTGACTTCCCAGAGGAAAGACGGGTAGAAGTCCGGCGAATGTTCAACCAGAGTATGCCTTCTGTAGATCGAGTGAAACTTACGGTTCTTGTTGAGGATTCTGTGAACAAGCCTGATCTCACCGCGAAACATGGCCTCTCGTTCCTCATTGAAACTACTTCAGCTGGTTCCAATTCAAGAATTCTCATGGATACGGGCCCGCCCCCCGACATCGCGTTGCGCAACGCCAACTTGTTGAAAGCTGACATCCGCAATTCGGATGCCATAGTCATTAGCCATGGACATTATGACCATGCGGGGGGTCTGGTCGAGATACTAAGAAACATCCATCGACCGACTCCCGTAGTCATTCATCCCGAGGCCTTTGCTCCAAAATTCTCCCTCAAACCTGACCTCAAGTTCATCGGACCAGACTTTGATGAAAGATCGGTCAGGGAAGCCCGGGGGATCATACTGCTTTCCCGCAACCCTGTCCCAATAGCAACCGGCGTTATCACAACCGGCGAAGTGTCGAGAGAAACCGACTTCGAGAAGGTTGAGGGATTCTGGACGCTGAAGGACGAGCGTTTCACTCAAGACCAGATGACTGACGAGCAGGCTCTCGTGATAAACGTGAGAGAGAAAGGCCTTGTCATAGTATCGGGATGTGCTCACTCCGGAATAGTAAACACGGTAAGACATGCGCAGAAGGTCGCAGGAACAAACGATATCTACGCAATCATTGGTGGCTTTCATTTGGAAGGCGCAGATGACACCAGAATCCAAGCAACCGTAGATCAACTCTTGAGAATTCAACCGAAATGGCTGTATCCATGTCACTGCACCGGTTCCAAAGCAATGAATAGGCTTCTTGACTCCTTCGGAGAACACTGTAAGACTACACGGACTGGAGACATCATTGAGCTCCGAAACGTCCTCTGAGACGGCAAACAAATGAGGTGGAGCCGCCGATTGCGTCACAGAATCAGTTCAAGCTCAGATCTTCCCAGATTGTGGTAAGGTATTCGCCAAGCTGAAGTGCGCGCACCGAGTTGTCACAATGAGTTCCATTTTCATTACGTTCACCAAGAGTGCCTGATCATCAGGATTGAATCGACTACTTTTTCCCCATCGACTAGGGCGTAGAGCGCGTCTCTATTCAGAACTACGTCGCCATCATGTCTCGTAACATCGGCTTTCGAACAGACTCTAGGACTGTTTCCTGCTATCTCTTGAGGAACAGAGAAACTACGAAGAAGGAAGTGCTCACCAAGATGATTAGAAGGCCTGCAGGAATACCGGTGAACATGAAACCGATTATTCCCAGGATACATGAGGAACTTCCCAATATCATTCCTCGATACGAATACTCGGATTGGTTCTTGCTTAGGTTGTAGCTAGTGCACGCAGGGATAGCAGAAAGAGCAGCAGTCATGAGGCCTCCCACTATCCTAACTCCCAACGAGACCATAAGGGCGATACAAGCTAGGTAGACAAAATTGTATTTTCTAGTGTGTACTCCTGATGATTGAGCCAAGTCTTCAGATATACCGATCAGTACAATACTTGGATATATTCTACTGGTTGCAACCAAGATCATCGCGCATAAGATGACAGTAATCGCTGTCGACAAGAACGATATCTGAGAAATGTCGCCGATTAAAGCAGGCACAGTCTGTTCCTCCGGAAGGAATAGGAAGGTAATTGCCACCCCAGAGGCGAAGACGACAGCTGTTAGAGCTTCCATCGGAAGTTTCGACTTAATCTCGAACAGCCAGATAAAGAGTATTCCCAGCACGACCATTGGAAAAGCGCCTAGTGAAACATCAAAACCGAACGTGAGCGCAAGCGCAATTCCTGGCAGGGTCAGATGCCCAAGAGGACCAGCCACTAGAGCCATTCTTTTCGACAGCATCAGGGTTCCTAGGTATCCAGCTGCTCCTCCGACCAACGTTCCCATTGCTAAGGCCAGAATGAATTGCATGTCAATACTTCCTGTGCCCATGGACGTAATACTTGACTCCAGTACCGTAGAGTTCCTCCAAGCTTTCAGGAGCAAGCACCTTTTTTGGTGGGCCACAACACACCTGTTTCTTGTTCACACACAGTACGTTATCGGCATGTTCCCAGACGATGTTCAAATCGTGGGTTACCAGCAATATCGTCAGGTTGCTATGCTCCCAAAAATCGTGCAGAAGGGAGTAGACAGTGTCCTGTCCACCTACATCGATTCCAGATGTTGGTTCGTCGAACAGCAGAACTGAAGGTTCGTCGACCAAAGCCCACGCAATGATCATTCTTTGGAACTGGCCTGTGGACAAGCTTCCGAAGCTCTTTTGAAGCATGGACGAGCTCAACCCTACCCTCTTCAGAATTCCTGAAGCCTTTTCCTGCGAGGCATTCTTGAGTTTGAAAAATTCGCCTACATTCAAGAGCACGTCCCTTCTTTGGAAAAGCTCTTGGGGTGGGAGGTAGCTGATGTCCTTGGTGACCCAAGAAACCTCCCCACTGTAAGGTACAAGGCCTAAGAGAGCTTTGAGTAAGGGTGACTTCCCGGCCCCGTTTGGACCCAGAATTATCATAACTTCCCTTTCGTTGACCCCAAAAATTCAAGTTCTTGATTATTTGACTGAATCCTAAGGCGTTCTGTGGGGCTGTCTCTTCTCCTCTGCGACTCCAGTCAGTTCTGGAGTCGCCACGCTTCGCTCCGCTGTTTGAAACGATGAAGAGAAAGAGGCCGCGGAAGAATG
>Ga0315282_10006211_pt1 | contig 20078 bp, 19 predicted proteins | sample YL17G07_20_MG_FD_203693 | JGI IMG/M metagenome (GOLD analysis project Ga0315282, IMG submission 203693) | Sediment microbial communities from Yellowstone Lake, YNP, Wyoming, USA - YL17G07_20 | ecosystem: Environmental > Aquatic > Freshwater > Lake > Sediment | place: USA: Wyoming | collected... | reverse complement strand
AGGCCGGTGCTGTGAAACGCACCGCCGTAAACCGGCGGTGCTGGGTAACCGGCGGTGCTGGAAATGGCACCGGCATTCCAGCACCGGCTCTTCAGGCCGGTGCGGATCATAAAATGCCCCATTTGGGTACTAGACGGTGGGAGGATCCGCCCATATAATTTGAGCATCGTATTCCGGTCGGGCGCGCGGTCCAGCCCTGCAGCTTGCACACACGAGGGGAAACCGGAAATGGGTTCGATCAACATGTGATATAATATTCCGTCTATGGCGAATCAAGCCGTCAGGGCTAACCATACTGAACACCGTACTACCAGAGGAGAAGAGTCGAAATGAGCACATCAGTCGCAGACGTGTTGAAAATGGCCGAAGAAACCAGGCTGATCGATCTGCGCTTCACCGACATGCCGGGCAGCTGGCAGCACTTCAGTATCCCGGCGCGCGTGTTGAGCGAAGATCTGTTTGAGGAGGGCATCGGCTTCGATGGATCATCCATCCGGGGTTTTAAGGAGATCCACGAATCCGACATGATCCTGTTCCCCGATCCGGCCACCGCCTTCGTGGACCCGGTCCTGGACGTGCCAACGCTGGTCCTGATATGCGACGTGTACGATCCGATCACCCGCCAGCCGTACCCGCGTGACCCGCGCTACGTGGCCAGGAAGGCCGAAGCCTACCTGAAGCAGACCGGCCTGGCCGACCGCAGCTACTGGGGGCCTGAGGCGGAGTTCTTCATCTTCAACGACGTGCGCTATGGCGGAAACACCAACTCGGCCTTCTACTACATCGACAGCGAGGAGGGGTGGTGGAACAGCGGCACGGATGAGGGACCCAATTTGGGGGCCCAGATTCCTCCCAAGCGCGGCTACTTCCCGGTGCCGCCCGCCGACCGCTTGCAGGACCTGCGCAGCGAGATGGTGCTGGCGTTGGAAAAGGTGGGCGTGCCGATCGAGGTGCACCACCACGAGGTGGCCACCGCCGGGCAGTCGGAGATCGACATGCACTTCGACACCCTGACCCGCATGGGCGACAGCGTGATGATCTACAAGTACGTGGTCAAGAACATGGCCCGCCAAAACGGCATGACCGCCACCTTCATGCCCAAGCCGCTGTTCGAGGACAACGGCAGCGGCATGCACGTGCACCAGAGCCTGTGGAAGGGCGACACCAACATCTTCTTCGACGAGGCCGGATATGCTCAGATCTCGGATACCGCCAAGTACTTCATCGGGGGGCTGCTGAAACACTCGCCGGCCCTGCTGGCGCTGGCGGCGCCCACCACCAACTCGTACCGGCGGTTGGTGCCCGGCTTCGAGGCGCCCGTCAACCTGGCCTATTCGCAGCGCAACCGCTCGGCCATCTGCCGCATTCCCATGTATTCCAAGAGCCCGCGCGCCAAGCGCATCGAATACCGCGCCCCTGACCCGAGCTGCAACCCCTACCTGTGTTTCGCCGCTCTGCTGATGGCCGGGCTGGACGGTATTCAGAGCCGCATCGACCCCGGCGCGCCGCTGGATAAGGACCTGTACGGCCTGCCGCCCGATCAGGCCCGGCTGGTGGCCCAGGTGCCCGGTTCGTTGGGCGACGTGCTGGATGCCATGGAAGCCGACCACGAGTTTCTGCTGAAGGGCGACGTGTTCACCCCCGACCTGCTGGACGCCTACATAGCCTACAAGCGGGAAACAGAGGTGGATCCGGTGCGCATGCGGCCTCATCCGCACGAGTTTGTGTTATACTACGATGTGTGAGAGAGCGGTCAGCAGTCAGCCATCAGCGATCAGTGGCTAGCCCGGGCGGCTGCGGGCTGACTGCTGAATGCTGAACGCTGACTGCTGGTCGCCTGGGAGATGCATGGCGTGGCACCATCCGTGAATGAGACGTTGGACGCCGACGCCCGTCTGTTGGACGCACTGTCCAGCCTGAATCGCATCGGCGCGACGGTTAACCGGATCGGGTCGGATGGTCTGTCCAGCGTCGAAACTACCCTGCGCTTGATTGCCGAGAGCGCCACCAAGGTCGTGCCCGGCGCCTCGGCTGTCATCTATGCCTACGACGAGGCGCTGGGCGCGTTTGACGCGGCTTCGCGCGTCTCTGTCGGCGAATGGGTGGCGCCCGTTCCTGGCGATGAACCCCGCCCAGATGGGTTGGGGATGCGCGCCATCCGCCAGCGGCGGCGTGTCCTCTCCTATGAGGAGACGGATGTGGACGTGCACCCCGTCAAAGTCGAGGCGGGTGCCCGGGCGGTTGCCTGTTTCCCCCTGGTGGTCGCTCAGCAGGCGGTCGGTGCCCTGTACGTCTATTTGCACGAGGAGCGCCGGTTCAGCCAGCTGGAACTGTTGATGCTGGACAATTTCGTCAACCAGGCGGCCATGGCGATCTACCACGCCCGCCAGATCACCCAACACGAGGAGGAGCTGGCTCGCAAGAAGGATGAGCTGCTCCGGCTGCGGCGGGCCGGCCTGCTCATCTCGTCGCGCTCCCGGCTGGAAGATACCCTGGAAGCGATTTTGCAGATGGCATTGGAGGTCACCAATGCCCGATACGGCATCTTCCGGCTGGTCGACAAGAGCGGCCGGTCTCTGGTGACTCGGGCGGTCGCCGGCGCCGATCTGAACCGTCCCCTGGTGGAGGCGTTGCCCATCAACGGCACCAGCGTGATGGGTTGGGTGGCCGAACATCGGCAGCCGGCGTGCATCCCCGACCTGCGAGCCGAGCCATGGGCGCACGTCTATTATCCGCTCGACTCCGATTTGCAGATGCGCTCCGAGCTGGCCGTGCCCTTGATCGGGGCCAGCAACCGGTTGGAGGGAGTGCTTAACCTGGAGAGCCCGCGGGTGGGGGCTTTCGACGAGGCGCACAGCCATCTCCTCCAGACGCTGGCGACCCAGGCGGTGATCGCCATTCAGGAAGTGCGCCTGCTGGATGCCCTGCAGACGGTGGCTGAACGGCTGCTGACGCAGCCCTGCCAGCCGGTGCTGGAGCGGCTGGTCGAGCTGGCGTGCGACTTGCTCAATGCGGCGGCCAGCGCCATCTGGATCGTCGACGGCGAGGAGCTGCTGCTCGAAGCCAGCAACGCTGGCTTCCAACACGCCGCCCGGCTTCCGCTGCGAGGCAGCCTGGCCGGCCAGGCCATCCTGGAGCGCCGCCCGGTGACTGCCGAGGATGTGCGCGTCGATCCGGGCTTCAGCCGGGCGGATCTGGCCCAGGCCCACGACTGGCGCCAGGCGCTGGTGGTGCCGATACTGGCCAACGACGATCGCGAGCCGGTGGGCGCCTTCAGCGTCTACCGCGGTGGCCCGCACGCCGGCGCGTTTGCCGAGTCGGAGTGGGATAAGAAGGTGCTCACCTGCCTGGCGTATGATGCCGCGCTGGCGCTCCACAACGCGGCCCGCCAGGAGGCCTTGCAGGCCGCGCAGGAACAGCGCGCGGTCGCCGAGACGTTCGCCGCGGTGGGCGACATCGCCGCCAACCTGCTGCACCATCTCAACAACAAGGTGGGCACCATCCCGGTGCGCATCCAGGGCATCCAGGACAAGTGCCAGGCCACCCTGCTGGCCGACCCCTACCTGATGTCTAACCTGGCCGAAATTGAGCGCAGCGCCGCCCAGGCCATGGCCGCCATGCGCGAGGGGCTGCTTCAGCTGCATCCCATCCAGCTGGCGCCGGTGCGGGTGGCGGATTGCATCGCCGCCGCCATCGCCACTGCCGGCCTGCCGGACGGGGTGCAGGTGCACTGCGAGGGGCTCGACGAGCTGCCGCCTGTGCGGGCCGCCCAACGCAGCCTGACCCTGGTCTTCCAGAATCTGCTGCAGAACGCGGCAGATGCCATGCAGGCCGGCGGCCTGATTGCCATCCGGGGCAGCGTCACCGCCGGCCGGCAGGTGAAGGTGGCGGTCAGCGACAGCGGGCCGGGCATCAGCCCGGAGCTATATGACCGCATTTTTGAGTTCAGCTACTCGGGGCGGGCACCGGCGCGCCCGGGCCGGCTGGGGTTTGGCCTGTGGTGGGTGAAGACGCTCATGGCCCGCCTGGGCGGATCGGTGGCGGTCGAGAGCGATACCCGGCGCGGCGGCACCACCTTCTGGCTCACGCTGCCCCAGGCGGAGTAACGCCGGGCGGGGCGATGTCTCTCACGTGGTGTTCGTACTCCGCTTCCCAGGCGGGCGCAGTGACGCAGACCTGCTTGAGCCGGCCTCGGTAATAGAATCGCCTGCCGGGCGGCACGATCACCACTTCGCCGGCAGCCACCGGGTATTCCACGTCCTCGATCACCCAGCTGCCCCCGCCTTCGATGATGTAGAATACGAAGGCGCTTCGGTCGTGGTAGAACTCCTCCGCGTGGCCAGTCTCGGTCTCCTGGTAGACCACGGCCGCGTTGGGACAATCCTCCTTGCCGTTGTAGACCCACATGTTGACACCCTGTTTGCTGATGAGAAATGCCTGGTCTCTTGGAAAAACCATCATGCAACCCCCAGTTTGTCGCCTGCGCTTCTGAAGTAGCATGTTCCGTCAGTAACGAAGATGATAAGGTACGTCTATAATGACCCTCTGGAAGCCGATGTTACGGCGGCGATAGAGCAGCGCGGCTTTGAGTAGCCAGCTGGTCTGATTGTGTAACAGACTCTGCCACCACTTGGCCGGCACAAATTCGGGCAGGACCACTACTGCCAGCTGGCCATCGTTGTGCTGCTGGTCGGTCTCGTCCAGGAACTCCAACAGCGGGCCAACGATTGAACGGAAAGGCGAGGGCACAATCTCCAACGGCACATCGGGCCACCACTGTTCCCAACGCTCGCGTATATGCTGCCCATTGCCCGGTTCTAACTCAACGTAGACCGCTGTCACCTGGCTGGGAATGGAACGGGCGAAGTTGACAGCGTCAACGATCCCGCGATGGATGCCGGAGATGGGCACCACCACGCGCGGCGATGGAAACGGTTGAAACGAAGGGGGTAAGCCACTCAACGATAGCTGGCAGGCCACTTCTCGATAGTGCGCTTGCACCTTGAGAAAAGCTATGACCATCAGTGGGATCAGCAGCACAATAACCCAGGCACCATGCGCAAATTTGCTGATGGCGACAATGATCAGAGTTGTGCCGGTAGCCAGGGCACCCACCCCGTTGATGAGTATCTTCCACCACTGCCCGCCCCCTACCTGATGTAGCCAGTGGACAACCATGCCTATTTGTGAAAGCGTGAAGGCCAGGAACACGCCCACGGCAAACAGAGGGATCAGGGCGTGAGTGTCGCCCCCGAAGATGACGATGAGGGTACCGGTAGCGGCGGCCGATAACATAATGCCGTTGCTGAACACCAGGCGGTCTCCCAGGTTGCTCAGCTGACGGGGCAGGAAACCGTCGCCGGCCAGGATGGCTGCCAGCCGGGGGAACCCCGCGAAGCTGGTGTTGGCAGCTACTACGAGGATCAGCATAGTGCTGGCCTGGATCAGCAGGTAGATCGGTCCCCTGCCTAACAATCGGCGCGCTAATGCCGAGAGGATTGTTTCCTGGGGGCCAGCGACTACGACCAGGTATTGTGTCAGCCCGATGCTGCCCACAAATAGCAGGCCCATCAGCAGCGCCATTATAATCAGGGTAGACCCGCGTTCTTCGCCTGGGGAGATTGGAAGGCCGGCACCCCATTGCTGATCGCCTCGATGCCAGTCAGCGCCGTGCAGCCGGCCGCGAAGGTGCCTAGCACCAGCAAGAATGTTATCGGTTGGCTGGCGGGTAGGGCCGTCGCGGTCACGTCAACTGGCCTTCCCGTCAGAGCCTGCAGTGCCCCGTAGGTCAGCATACCCAGGTAGCTGAGCACGAATACATACACGGGAATGGCCATCAAGGTACCCGTTTCTTGTATGCCGCGCAGGTTGATCAGGGTGATCACCAGTAAGAACACCAGAGCCAGGGTCACGCGATAGGGCCAGAGTTCAGGGAAGGCTGAGGCAATTGCTTCCACGTCGGCTGTCAGACTGACCGCAGCAGTCAGCAAATAGTCAATCAGCAAAGCCGCGCTAGCCACCACACCCGGCAGTATCCCCAAATTCTCGCGGGCCACGGCATATGAGCCGCCGCCCGAAGGGTAGCCGTGGATGGTTTGGAAATAGGAGAGGGATACCAGGATCAGCAAGCCGGCAATGGCCAACCCAATCGGCCAGCTCAACAGCAGCCCGGCGCTGCCGGCTATCACGAGCCCCAGGTAGATTTCCTGATTAGCATAGGCAATGGACGAGAGTGCATCCGGCGAAAAGGCAGCCAATGCGCGTAGCTTATCCAGGCGCTTGTGTGCCAATTGGTGAGTTGATAACGGGGAGCCAATCAGCCAGTATTTGATTTTGGTCGACAAGTCTACCTGCCGCCCACAGGACGATTTTCGCGCACTCGTCGGCAACCTGATCCAACCAGCCAGGCGAATACACTACACCCATCATACACCGCTTCAAAGGGTGAGGCAACCGTATGCCAATTGTGGACACACCAGCCCTGAGCTGCTATAATTATGGCGGCTGGAAAGAGTGCCTCTCCGGCCTTGACGACAGTTTGCCGCGCAACCAGATCGCGATCGCGGCCATAAGCAGCAGGAGGTAAGGGTTGATGAACAAGGAAGTCGGAACCTGGGCAGTAAAAGTGGGGTTAGCCCAGATGCTAAAAGGCGGCGTGATTATGGATGTGACCACCGCCGAGCAAGCTCGCATCGCTGAAGACGCCGGCGCCTGCGCGGTGATGGCTCTGGAGCGAGTGCCGGCTGATATTCGGGCTCAGGGTGGTGTGGCCCGCATGGCCGATCCCACCAAGATTGTCGAGATCATGGAAGCGGTGACCATCCCGGTGATGGCCAAGTGCCGCATCGGCCATTTCGTCGAGGCCCAAATCCTGGAGGCGCTGGGAGTCGATTACATCGACGAGAGCGAGGTGTTGACCCCGGCGGACGAGGAACATCACGTGGATAAGCACCGATTCACGGTGCCCTTCGTCTGCGGCTGCCGCAACCTGGGCGAAGCGCTGCGGCGCATTGGCGAGGGAGCGGCGATGATCCGCACCAAGGGCGAGGCCGGCACGGGCAACGTGGTCGAGGCGGTGCGCCACGGCCGGGCGGTGCTCGGCGCGATCCGCCACTTGCAGGGACTCCGCCCCGACGAATGGATGGCAGCCGCCAAGGAAATGGCTGCTCCGTACGAGTTGGTGAAAGAGGTGGCCGAGAGCGGCCAGCTGCCGGTCGTCAACTTCGCGGCGGGCGGCATCGCCACGCCGGCCGACGCCGCGCTGATGATGCAGCTGGGTGTGGACGGCGTGTTTGTGGGGAGCGGCATCTTCAAATCGTCCGATCCCGCCCGCCGGGCCAAGGCGATTGTCCAGGCCGTCACTTATTACAACGATCCCCACATGCTGGCCGACGTGTCCAGGGGCCTGGGTGAGGCCATGGTCGGGTTGGAGATTGCCCAGATTCCGGAAGCAGAGCGCCTGGCACCGCGCGGGTGGTAGGGCAGTATGAGTGCCACCTGCATTGGCGTGTTGGCGTTGCAGGGTGACTTCCGGGAACATATGCGGGTGCTGGCCGGGCTGGGGGTGGAGACGCGCCGCGTGGTCAAGCCCGAGGAGCTGGCCGGCCTCGACGGCTTGATCCTGCCCGGCGGCGAGAGCACCACGATCGGCCAGCTGGCTGCTGAGCACGGCCTGTTGGAACCGCTGCGGGCGATGGCTGAACGCGGAGTGCCCACGTGGGGCACCTGCGCCGGCATGATCGTGCTGGCCAGAGAGGCCGGGCACCGCCAGCCGCTGTTGGGCGTGATGGACGTCCAGGTGGCCCGCAACGCCTTTGGCCGGCAGGTGGACAGCTTCGAGGCCGACCTGGTCGTGCCAGCCCTGGACGCTGGCAGCCAGCCGGGAACCCCCTTCCACGCCATCTTCATCCGCGCTCCTCGCATCGAACGGGTGGGCAGCGGGGTGGAAGTGCTGGCGCGATTGGACGATGGCTCCATCGTCGCTGCCCGGCAGCAAAACCTGCTGGTTACGGCTTTCCATCCCGAATTGACCGGCGATCCTCGTTTCCATCAATATTTTCTTCGTTTCGCGCACTGCTCAGCAGGGATGGGGCACCCCCGCCTCCCTGGATGCTGAAGCCTGACCATGAAGCAAACGGGCACCGTTCATGGAGCAACCGGGGGATGCCCCACCCCTGGCGATCCCGGGGCACCCACTGCCCCGCGGGCGCTCGTCGTGGAGGACGACCCCTCGTGGCAGCAGCTCCTGACCGAGATGCTGACCGACTGCGGGCTCGGCGTCGACCGCGCCGGCGATGCGGAGTCTGCCGTCTCGGCGTTGCGGGCAGTGCCGCACCGGCTGGCGGTGGTGGACCTGTCGCTGGGCGGGGGTGATGTCCTCAATCAGGATGGCCTGCGGGTGCTGGCCGCGGTGCGCCGCCACGACCCTGCCTGCACGGCGCTGTTGTTGACCGGCTTCGCCACCGTCGAGCTGGCGGTGAGTGCCCTGACGGAGTATGGGGCGTTTACCTGCCTGCGCAAAGAGACGTTCCAGCGCGCCGAGTTTCGCGAGGTGATCGGCCGGGCGCTGGCGAGTGCCCCGGCCCGGCCCGCTCCCCAACCCGAGGCCGGCCCGGCCGGCCGCGAGCCGGCCTCCGGCGAAGCCGGTGAAATGGGCCCGGCTGCCCCCCGCATTCTGGTGGTGGAAGATGACGCCGGCTGGCGCAGCATCCTGGCCGAAATCCTGCACGAAGCGGGCTGCCAGGTGCGCCTGTGCAGCAGCTACGGCGAGGCACTCGGCTGCCTGCGGCGTGCCACCTACCGGCTGGCTGTGGTAGACCTGTCGCTCGATCCGCTCGACCGGATTGCCCGGCCCGACGATAAGCCCGGCGGTTACCGGCTGTTGGCCAGCGCCCGGAGCGCAGGCATCTCCGCCATTGTCGTCAGTGGGATTGCCACGCCAGCCGAGATTGAGCGCTTCTATGCCGAACGGCTGGTGTTTGCCTGCCTGGAAAAGCAGGCCTTCGACCGGCGCCTGTTCCGGCAGACGGTCGTCGAGGCGCTGGCGCCCGGTGCTGCGCAGTCTGACCGGCTGGACAGCCTGACCGGGCGCGAGCGAGAGGTATTGAGGCTGCTGGCGCATGGTCTGACCAACCAGGAGATTGCCGCGAATCTGACTATCACCACCAACACGGTCAAGCGTCACCTCAAGTCTATCTTCGCAAAACTGGATGTCCACACCCGGTCGGCAGCTGCCACGAGATTCTTGAATCCCCCTTGACTCTTTACATAAATTGTGATATACTGGGATCGAGTGAGGGGTAAGGCATTGCGTTTGATGTTCAGTGTAGTTCCCCAAGGGTAGGGCTTAACAGCCAAACACTGATACCCAGAATCCGCCGACGTTGTACCTTTGTAAAATAATCTTCGAGCATAGTGTCACCGCATGGGAAACGCCGGGGTCTGTAAATGTCCCGGCGTTTCTAGATGCCCGTGGTCTTTGCATCTGACTTGCAGGCCACGATTCTAGGGGGAGGTGAGTGCTTATTAAACATTCTGCTGAGACAACCCACCACCGGCTGAATTGCCCTGGAAACGGTGCCTTGCAACTTGACTATTTACATAACATGGAGTATACTGGTATCAGAGATTCGCTCAGCGGCAGATCATCATGCGCCACAGCGGCGTCAGGAGGTCAAACGATGACAGGTACAAAACGATCTAAGCTCTTCTTCAAGCCCTTCGCCCTGCTCTGTGTTGTGGCCTTGTTGAGCCTGGTGTTCAGCCCACTTGCTCCCAGCCTGGCAGCTGCCAGTCAGGCCGGAGCCGTGGTGCGCATTTCGCCAGCCACTCAACAGCTTGGGGTAGGGCAAACCACCGTGGTCGAAATCCGGGCAGACAATGTGTCGGGCCTGGCAGCCGCCGACGTCGAGTTGCGATTCAATCCAACCGTCTTGCAGGTCGTGGACGCCGACCAGGCTCGGGAAGGCATCCAGATCCAACCCGGAAACTTCCCGTCGCCTGATTTCGTGGCCATGAATACTGCTGACAATGCGGGCGGTGGCGTCCGCTACGCGGTGACCCAGTTGCCGCCGCACCAACCGGTCAATGGCGGCGGCCTGTTGGCGTCGATCAGCTTTCGGGCCATTAACGGCGGCAGTTCCGACCTGACGTTCAACATCGCCAATCTGGCCAATGCGCAGGGGCAGCCCATCGCCAGCACTCCGCAGGGTGGCAGCATCGTGGTTGGCGGCGGCGGCGTCAACCCTCCTCCTCCTCCTCCGCCGCCGCCCTACGGGCAGCCCACCCCAACCCGGCCGCTTTATCCACCGCCTCCGCAGCTGACGCCGCTGCCTCCGATGGGAACGCCGATGCCGCCACAGCCGGGCGTTAGCGCGAACCGCTACACTGTGCAGATGGGCGACACCCTGTACTCAATCGCACGCCGCTTTGGGGTATCGATCTGGCAGCTGGCCACGACGAATGCCATTCCCAACATCAACCTGATCTTCGTCGGCCAGGTGCTGATCATCCCTGCCGGCGGTGTGGCGCCGGCCCCTGGCCCGGCTCCCGCTCCGGCCCCGGCCCCAGCCCCAACTCGTTATGTGGTGCAGGCCGGCGACACCTTGTATTCCATCTCGCGCCAGTTTGGGGTCAATGTCTGGGAGCTGGCACAGTTCAACAACCTGATGAATCCCAACTTGATCTATGCCGGCCAGGTGTTGATGATCCCGGTCCCGGCTCCTGCTCCCGCCCCTTACCAATAATGCGGGCATGTCCCAAAGCCCGATGTAGGGGCAATTCGTCCCCGGCCCGCGCGGCCGGGAAAGGCGGATTGCCCCTACCCATTTCCAGGTCCCTCTGCGTGCTGGCACGTAGGGGGACCTGGTAGTTTCACGGGCAGAAGTTTCAGGGTTGTCATCGTTGAGAGAGCTTCGGCCCAATGTTACAATTTACTTTAGCGCAATATTGCCTATAATTGTCGCACACCAGGCAGTATTGCCGCTGAAGGAAGGTTGGCGATGGCTCTCTTGCGGTGTGTGGCTCGCTGGGCAGTGCCCGTCGCCCTTGGGCTGGCCGGGGCAGTTCTGACCGGTTGTGGGGCTCAAACCGCCGCCCTCCTGCCGCCAACGGCCCCGCCTCAGCCTACCCGCAATCCGACTGCGACCGCTCCGCCGCCTGCCAGCCCCACTCAAGACAGGGGTGCGGCGGAGGTCGAGCAGGCCGGCCGCGGCAAGGTACAGCCAGTTGAGCCAGCCGCCATGGCCGCCACGCTGAGCGTCGAGCCGGCCGACGGTGGCCGGGCGCTCCAGATTTGGGTGGGTGGCGTGGCGGAATTGTACGCAGTGGACATGGAGATCAAGTTCGATGCCAGCCGGCTGCAGGCCGCCGATGCTGACCCGGGCAGGGCCGGGGTGCAGATTGAGCCTGGCCAGGCGCCCACCCCTGACTTCGTGGCCACCAACAGCGTTGACAACCGCGCCGGCGTGATCCGGTACGTCGCGACGCAGCTGGGCAGCAAGCCCGGTTTTGGCGGAAAAGGTTTGGTGGCGACCATCACCTGGCTGAACCAGCCCGGCCCGGAGGCGGCGGTGACCTTCGGCAAGGTCATCATGGTCACCCGTGACTCGAAAACGGTGGATGTCATCTTGAAACGGTAGGTGTCCCGTTTATTCGGCGATTGACTATGGCTGTGCGCAGGTGTGCCGTTCTTCTGGTGTTTGTCCTCTTCATCTCAGCGCTGCGAGCGCCGGTGCCGCGAGTGCAGGCTGTGGATGGGGCACGCATCTACCTGCAAACCAAGCCCCTTCAAGATGAGAAGCTGTTGGTGGTAGACGTCCAGGTGGCGGACGTCGTCGATCTGTACAGCGCCGCGGTGCAACTGCGCTACGACCCATCCCGGCTGGAAGTCCAGGATGCCATCTCGCACCTGGAGGGCATCCAGAACGCACCGGGCATGCTGTTCCCGACTGAGGGACGCTTTGTGATCACCAATCAGGTGGACGTCCAGGCGGGCACCATCGACTTTGCCGTCACGATGGTCAACCCCGCTCCACCGGTGAGCGGCAGCGGAACGCTGGTTACCGTGGTCTTCAAGATCACCGGAAGTGGCCCTACTTCAGTGGACATTACCAAGGCTGAACTGGTCTCCTCCGGTTATGCTCAGATACCGGCCACCGCCGAGAACCTGCCGTTGGATGGCGACTTGCAGCCGCTGCCTACCGGGCGGGGGATACCGACCTGGGGATGGTGGGTCATGGGCGCCGCGGCGCTGTCGCTGGCAGGCCTGGTGGGGGCAACCCTGGCGCGGCGCACCCGACTCGCGGCGCCGGTCACGGCTGAACCTGCCCCTCGCAAAATACCCACCACCAGCCTGACCTCCTCGCGTTCGTCGGCTGCGCTCACCCAGCAAGCCCGGCGCGCCCTGCAGCGGGGAGACCTCTCCCTGGCGTATGAGTTGTTCAGCCGCGCGGTGGAGCAAGATCCGGCGAATGCCGAAGCGTGGTTGGGCAAAGGTCTGGTGGCGCAGCACACCACCGAGAAGCGCATTTGTTTCCAGCGGGTGTTGGCGCTTGACCCCACCAACGTCACCGCCCAATCAGAATTACAGCAGCTGTCGGGATGATTCGAATGGGACAACGCTTCAGGGCCGGTCGGAGACTCCTCAGGGTGGTTCGATCGGCGGGATGGGTGTGGGTGGCGCTGATGCTGGCCGGCCAGCCCGTCCGGCCGGCGCTGGCTCAACAGGGTGACGGTCAGCCCCCCCAAATGCAAGGGGGCCAGCCGGTGCGTGTGATCGTGGCGCTGTGGTCGCCGCCGGCCGGCGCCGGGGTGCGCGCTCAGCAGCAAATCGTGGCCCAGGCCCAGGCCGACGTGTTGGCGAGTGTATCGCCAGCGGACTTTCGACCAACCTACCGTTACCAGACAGTGCCTGGCATGGCCGGGGTAGCCAGCCCGCAGGGGCTGGCGCTTCTGCAGCAGATGCCCCAGGTGCGTGCGGTGGCGTTCGACTTGCCAGTCGAGGCCGCGTTGGGCGAGAGCTCGCGCTTGATCGGTGCGGACCGCGTGCGGACCGAGCTGGGCATCACCGGGGCCGGGGTGAACGTGGCCGTGTTGGATAGTGGGGCCGATCTCAACCACCCCGACCTGGCCGACCACATCGTGGCCCAGCACTGCTTCAACCACGGCACGTGCCCGCCCGACAACACCGATGAGGGCGACAGCGCCATGGATCAGCACGGCCACGGCACCCACGTGACCAGCATCATCACCAGCCGGGGCACCGCCAGCCCGCTCGGCATTGCGCCCGACGCGGGCATCGTTGCGGTGCGGGTGTTGAACAACACCGGGGCGGGGTGGACCTCGGACGTGGTCGCCGGTGTGGATTGGGTGGTGGCCAACCAGGCTCGTTTCAATATCCGCATTCTTAACATGAGCCTGGGCGGCGGTACCTACGCCGGACCTTGTGACAACACCGACGCCAACAGCATGGTGTATGCGGCGGCCGTGCAGGCGGCCCGGCAGGCCGGCATTGCGGTTTTCGCCGCGACGGGCAACGCCGGCCTGACCGACCGGATCATGACGCCGGCCTGTGTCTCGGGGGCGATCGCGGTGGGCAGTACCTATGATTCGAACATAGGTGCCTTCTCGTGGGGCAGCGCGTCCAACCCGCTGTGCGTGGATGCCAGCACCGCGGTGGATCAGGTGACGTGCACCAGCAACAGCAGTTCGGAGCTGGACCTCCTGTCGCCCGGAGCGTTGATCACCGCCGCGGCGCTTGGGGGCGGACAGGCCAACAAATCCGGCACGTCCATGGCCACTGCGCACGCGTCGGCCGTGGCGGCGTTGATGGTGCAGGCCCAGCCTGGCCTGACACCATCCCAGATCGAGAGCATTCTCAAAGAGACCGGTGTGCCCGTCACCGATGCTCGCAACGGACAGGTGACGCCGCGCATCGACGCCTACGCAGCCGTCATACGAGTGTGGGGTTCGGCCCCTCCTTCGGCGGCAGCTCTGTCTGGCACGGTGTTGCTCCAGGGCCGCCCCGAGCACAGCGGCACCACCATCTCGCTCAGTGAACAGCCCTGTTATCCGGGCCCATCTGCCAATGCCACCCATTCGGTGGCCGGCACCGACGCTCAGGGCCGCTTCGAGGTCAGCGCCGCGTCGGGACAGCTGTTCCAATGCTTGCAGGCCACTCATCCGGGCTTCCTGACCGCTCAGAGAGACTCCCCGGCCGGTGACCTGGGGACGATCACGCTGCCCGGCGGCGATGTGGTCGGCGATGGGGTCGTCAATATCTTCGATATGGCCTTCATCGCCAGCCGCTACGGCGGCAATGATCCCGCCGGCGACCTGAACGGCGATGGTCGGGTGGACATCTATGACCTGGTGATCGCGGCCGGCAACTACGAACGGCAGAGCCCGGTCGTGGATTGGCGTTAGTCTGAGGTGAGAGTGCACTATGGAATTGTTGGGGATTGACATCGGGGGGTCGGGCATCAAGGGTGCACCGGTGGATGTGGACAGAGGCGTATTGACGGCCGAACATTTCAAGCTGCTCACCCCGCAACCCTCTGTGCCCGAGGCAGTGGGCGACGTGGTGGCCCAGGTAACCCGCCATTTCGCCTGGCGCGGCCCGATTGGCTGCACCTTTCCGGCCGTGATCCAGCGGGGGGTGGCCTACAGCGCCGCCAACGTCGACAAATCCTGGATCGGCTTCAATGGAGAGGAGCTGTTCCGGAAGAAAACTGGCTGCCCGGTGCTGTTGCTCAACGACGCCGACGCGGCCGGCATCGCCGAGATGGAGTTCGGCGCCGGGCGGGGACACACGGGTGTGGTGATCCTGATCACTTTTGGCACCGGCATCGGCAGCGCGGTCTTCTTCAACCGCCAGCTGCTGCCGAACACAGAGCTGGGGCACATCGAAGTGCGCGGCAAAGACGCCGAGAAGCGAGCGTCGTCCCACGCCAAGGAGCGCGCCCACCTCAGCTACCGCAAGTGGGCCGGGCGGGTCGACGAGTACCTGGGCTGCCTGGAGAGGCTCTTCACCCCTGACCTGTTCATCCTGGGCGGCGGCATCAGCCAGGACTACGAGAAGTTCTTCAAGTTTCTTAAAACGCGCGCCCAGGTGGTGCCGGCCCAGTTCTTCAATGAGGCCGGCATCGTGGGCGCCGCGATGGCGGCGCGCACCCTGTTGAAAGGCTGACCGGGTGAAGAAGCTCTTTTGGAACCGCCAGGAGCGGCGGGTGCGCCTTGTGTGGCGGCTGCTGGGACAAATCGCCAGCTTTGCCGCCTTGGGCGTCATCTTGAGCCTGCCCCTGGTGGCTGCTTTTCGCGAATTGGGGGCTGCCGCCAGCACTGACCTGAGCCGTTCGCCCCTGATGGCGCTGTATCCGGTGGTCGCCATCCTGTTGGCGGCGTTGGCCAGCCTCTGGCTGGCCGGCCGCTGGTTGGACCGGCGGCCATTTGCTGATTTTGGCCTGCGCCTCAGCCGGGCCTGGGCGCTGGACCTGGCTTTTGGGCTGATTCTGGGCGCCGGGCTGATGGCCGGCATCTTCCTGGTCGAGTGGGCAGCCGGCTGGATAGCGATCGACGCCACGTTCGAGGTTGGCCGGCTCGACCAGCCTTTCTGGCTGGCTTTTGTCACGCCACTCATCACCTTCGTGTGCGTGGGCATCTACGAAGAAGCGCTGGCGCGCGGCTACTGGCTGCATAACCTGGCTGAAGGGTTGAACCTGGGCCGGCTGGGCGAGCGCGCCGCGCTGCTCCTGGCCTGGCTGATTTCGTCGGTGCTGTTCGGCCTGGCCCACCTCGGGAATCCGTATACGTCGGCGATCAGCACGGCGAACCTGGTGTTGGCAGGTGCCTTCCTCGGCCTGGGGTTGGTGCTGACCGGCCGGCTGGCCATTCCCATCGGCGTCCACATCACCTGGAATCTGTTCGAGGGCAACGTGTTTGGCTTCCCGGTCAGCGGAACGGCGCTGTCTCAGACGACGGTCATCGCCATCACCCAGGCCGGGCCGGAGTTGTGGACGGGCGGCCGTTTCGGGCCGGAAGCCGGGCTGGTGGGCGTGTTGGCGCTGCTGGTCGGGAGCGGTTTGACGCTGGTGTGGGTCTGGCGCCGCTCCGGGCGCCTGTCCCTGTGCACCCGGTTGGCCAGGTATGCCGCGCCTGTCATTGACAATTCAGCAGCACCTTGAGCACCCCCGGCGCGCTGGCCCGTTCGAAGGCGGTCACCCCTTGATCCAGCGGCCAGGTTTCGTGGATCAACGACTCCACGTCTACTAACCGCTGTTCCAGCAGGCGCAGGGCCGGCGCAAACGGCCCGCAGCGCGAGCCAACCAGGGCCAGCTCGTCGACCACCAGCTGGCTCAGGTCGAGGGCCGCCTGGCCGTGGAAGGTGCTCTTGAGCACCAGCGTGCCGCGCGGGCGCACCAACGAGCGCGCCGCGGCATACCCCCCGGCACTGCCGGTCGCTTCCACCACCACATCGGCGCCGGGCTCCAACTGCTCGCCGGCTAACCGCGTGGCTATCCCGCGCCGTTCCAGGATCGCCAGCTTTTCCGCGTGGCGGCCGATTGCCCGGAGCTCGCAGCCGGTCAGCTGCAACACCTGGGCGATCAGCAGGCCCAGTTTGCCGTCGCCCAGCACGACGACGCGCTGGCTAGGGCGCACGTGCAGCCGGTCGGTGATCTCGAGGGCAGCCGCCAGCGGCTCGGTGAAGACGGCCCAGCGATCCGGGACCGCGTCGGGCACCGGGTGCAGCAGGGGGATGGGCAAGGTGAAGACCTCGGCCATGGTCCCGTCTCGGCTGCGGATGCCCAGTGTGGTGCGCTGAGGGCAGTGGCTCTCGTCACCCCGCCGGCAGGTGGGGCACTGGCCGCACCAGGCGTTGATCTCGCCCACCACCCGTTGGCCCACCAGCTGGGGAGCGGCTTCGGCGCCGATCACCTCGCCCACGAATTCGTGGCCCGGCACACCCCGGAACCCCAGGTAGCCGCGCAGGATCTCGAGGTCGGTGTTGCAGATGCCCGCCAGCCGGGTGCGGATCAGGGCCTCACCCGGCGCCGGGATGGGGCGGGGAAGGTCCGTCCGAAAGCGCAGCGTCTCGTCAAAGACCAGGGCGCGCATGGCTGCCCTCAATCCGGGCCAAAGTAAGGCGGCTGCGGCACCCGAATGATCGGCGCGCTGCTGACGGCATACGCCGGCGCGCTGTGGCCGTCATTGGCTTCGACGCACACGTAATAGCTCTCGCCGTCCTGAAACTGCCCGCCGCCCACCGGGTTGACAAGCTGCCAATCGTACTGATCGGTGGCGGCCATAGTGCTCCCCGTCGCCGTCAGCAGGGGCAGGTACACGCTGTTGTTATACGGCTGCCGTGGGTTGGGCGACAGCCAGATGCGCACCGTTTGGGTGATCAGCCACCAGCCGAAATTCTCATTGAACGTGTTGGCGTTGCAGGCCGGCGAATGGTTGGGATCTGCCAGCTCGTGGACGGTGCGATAGCGCAGCGTGGAGGTCACCACCGCCGGCTCGTCGGGCGGCTGGTTGAACAGCTCGGGATCGTTCACGTTCCATTGGATGGTGTAGTGGTAGCCGTCCTGCTGGCGGGCCACGATCTCGCCCGTCAGGTATACGTAGTCCAGCTCGAAGTGGTCCGGCGCACCGCTGGGGAGGCACCATTCGTTCGGGATGATGCCGAAAGCCCTCACCTGGTCGCTGACCCAGCTGGAGGGGTTGTCGTGGACGCCCTCGGAATTGCCTGGCTGGGCCGTATGCCAGGTCGGCCAGCCGCCGAAGTTGTCGTTGCGGCTCAGGTCCAGGTAGTAAATGCAAAAGACGCCGTATGGGCAGTCCAGGGGCGCTATGAATGGCACGAAGGGATAGCTTGAGACAACGCTGGATGGTCCCCAGTTCGGCCAGCTCCTTGAATAGGCGACCCGGCCATTGGTCCAACAATCGGGCGAGGCGACCAGCTTCATACGGTAAACCAGGTGATGGTACTGGCTGGCCGGGAAATTCTGCTCGCCGCTGCCCCAAAACACCATAGCGTCCACAGATCCGCCGGTCGAGCCTGCGATGACCGTGCCCTGATCGGGCGGCAGCTGCTCGATGGGGAAGTTTTCTGAGCGCGCCAGGATGTCGCTGGTGCTGTTCATATCCCATACGTTGCCGTGATTGGCGCCGTAGTCGCCCGCGGCCGCCGAAGGCGCCAGGATGGTGACGGTCATCGCCGCTGGAACATTCAGCGGGGCCAGCGACCAGGCCGGCTGCTGCACAGCATTCGTACTCTCCCGTTCGGGCGGCGCCCCCAGGGCCATCCCGGCCATCAGTGCCGCCAATGCCAGGCTGCCTGCCAGCGCCGGCAGCAGTCTTTGAAGCGTGCTTCGCATGCACATCATCGGTTGTCCTTTCAACACGTGGTAAGAGACGTACCGCACCCTAAGCTAATAAGAAATGCAATCCACTGGCAATAGAGATTAGGTACGAGGGGCACAGTATAGCATTCCCACTCCATGCCAGCAATTCTAATCGGTTTTGCTTTTATCCACCGTGTGGCGTACAATCTCTCCAGCGTTCGGGACCACGCCCGTGGCCCACCCTACCCCTCGAAAGGAAACAAGGCATGAGACTGATTTGTCCAATGCTAACTGCCGCGGTGTTGCTTGGATTATTGGCGGCCTGCGGCGCGGCCATGCCGGCGCCCCAGGCTCCGACCAGCTCAGACTCCGGCAGTGCGGCGGTCTCGCCCACCGCGGTGGCTCAGGCCGCCGCGACCACTGAGCCCACGGCGACCCCCGCGGCCGCGGCGGGCCCAACCCCAACGGCCGCTCCCCCTGCCACTGTCGCATTCCCTACCGCCAACCCCAAGCCGGAGTGCGTGGCCGACCCCATTCCAGAGGATCCAAACATCCCACCCGTGATCGCCAGTGATTGGTCAAAAGGGCCAGCCGATGCGCCAATTGCCCTGATCGAGTACGGCGACTTTCAGTGACCGGCCTGTGCGGGGGTCGGTCCCCTGCTTGAGAGTCTGTTAGACTCTTACAAAGGACAGGTCCGGTTGATCTATCGCCAGTTCCCCTTGCTCACCATTCACGACAAAGCCATGATCGCCAGCGAGGCGACTGAAGCCGCCGGTGCTCAAAGCGTGGACGCTTTCTGGAAGATGCATGACCTGATCTTCCAACGCCAGCAGGATTGGTCCGCCAAGACTGCCGACGAGATGCCCGCAGTCCTGTCCGGCTACGCCAAGGAATTGGGGCTGGATACCAAAACCTTTGACGAGGCGCTGGCCAAGCATACGTATAAGGACAAGGTGCAGGCCAGCTACGACGCGGCCGTCAAGCTGGGCCTGCGAGGCACCCCCAGCCTGATGGCGAATGGGGTGCAGTACCCGGGCGACCAATGGGGGTTTTCCTCCGAGGGGTTTGACATTTTCATCAAGCTGCTCCTGTTGAAGCCGCTCCAACTCAAGGAACCGCCGCCCACCGTCATCCAGAAAGACAAGCAATACCAGGCCACCATTCAAACCGAGAAAGGCGACATCGTGCTGGAGCTGTACGCCGATAAGACGCCGCTCACCGTCAACAGCTTCGTCTACCTGTCGCAGCAGGGATGGTTCAGCAACACCACCTTCCACCGGGTCGTCCCCGGCTTCGTCGCCCAGGCAGGCGATCCAACCGGCTCGGGCATCGCCTGGCCCGGCTATCGCTGCTCCGACGAGCTGAGTCCGGACCTCACCTTTGACGGGCCGGGGGTGCTGGGCATGGCCAACAGCGGTGCCAACTCTGACGGCAGCCAGTTCTTCATCACGATGGCGCCCCAGCCCACCTTGAACGGAAAACACACCGTGTTTGGCCGCGTCACTCAGGGCATGGACGTGGTGCAAAAGCTGACCGCGCGCGATCCGCAGACCGCCCCGGCCGGCCAGCTGGGGGATCGCATCATCGCCGTCAAGATAGAGGAAAAGTAGGGAGAGCGTTCAACGATCAGCAGTCAGCAATCGATGAAACCGTTGTCGCCCGACTGCTGACTGCTGATTGCTGACCGCTCCGGAGGGGATGTGCATGAAAAACCTCCTCGTTACCGGAGGCGCT
>Ga0315282_10006210_pt1 | contig 20079 bp, 21 predicted proteins | sample YL17G07_20_MG_FD_203693 | JGI IMG/M metagenome (GOLD analysis project Ga0315282, IMG submission 203693) | Sediment microbial communities from Yellowstone Lake, YNP, Wyoming, USA - YL17G07_20 | ecosystem: Environmental > Aquatic > Freshwater > Lake > Sediment | place: USA: Wyoming | collected... | reverse complement strand
CTGAGACGCATCCATGTACCAAAATAGCAGAGCGCGAAGGGCATAAAGCATCGCGTTAAGGAATTTCTGAGAAAAAAGATTATGAGGTCGAGGGAAATCTTTCTCACGATTACTGAAGCTTATCATCGCCGATTTCCTGAACTCCCTTTCGGAATCGGGACCGTCCAGGATTGCACCTACTTTGAAAAAAGTGAATCCTTCAAAATCTACAAAAGGGATCTTCTCAGGAAGATGCGTCGGAGAGCCAATCTTGCTGAGATTGAAGAAAGGGTCCATCTCTACGATCAGTTCTTCAAGGAATGGGGATATTCCTGTCCCCTTCCCGGTCATCTCAAGCGAACGATCGACATGGGATTTTCCATAGCCAACCTCTATATCGATACGCATATCATGGCAGAGATGTGCCATGGGATTCTGATGGCCATTCAGGACCTGGATCGTTTCGATGGCCCATGGAGGCTTGACCTTGCTCAGGAGGGAGAGACCTTTGAAGGGGTATCAGGACGGATGCTTATCTGCAAAGAGAACGAGATTGTGCTCCGTGATGAGAAAGAGATCGTCTGCTCCCTTTTCCAGGGACCTGATTCGCGAACGAAGATTGATGAATCGAGCAAAAATATTGTGGTCTATGTCTTCACCGCTCCTGGAATTCAAGGGGAGCACGTTTCAAATGGAATTCATTTAGCCCTTGAGATCTTACAACAATTTGGTGGTGGAAAAGATCCATGGCAAAAAGTATTTAACCCATAAGAAGCATGGAGCATAGAGTAGAATTAAGGTTTACTCGGTTTGTTGAGCTTATTGAGTTTTTTGTGTTAACCCAAGAAACTGAGGAAGCTTTGCTTTTCGCTATGCGCTCCGCGCTATGCACTTTGAAACTTTCAAGTTCGAAAGGAGATTGCGATGCCTATTGTTCAGATCAGTATGATTCAGGGGAGAACGGCGGAGAAGAAAGAGGAATTGATTAAGAAAGTGACCGATGCCATTGTGGATGCCCTTCGGATCCCCAAGGATCGGGTCCGGATCATTCTCAATGAAGTCTCAAAGGAAAATCTTGGATATGGAGGGGTCCCCCTGTCGAAAATAGACCAGTGATAAATTTCATGGAATGGTGGAATACTGGATGAATGGAATAATGGGCGAGAATAAAAACCTGATTATTCTTAAACCCATTATTCCAATATTCCATCATTCCTTTATTCCGTTTCCCTTAGTCTCTTGGAGACTTCAGCCGTGACCTGGCAGACTCTTTCAGCAAGAGGGATGGGAAGGGAGGCGGTGCCACAACTCGGCGTAATGATCGCCCTTTGAAGGAGGGTAGGATCAATCCCTTTCATCGATAAGCTGTCCACTCCCACTCTAAAACGTTCAACGAGGCTCTTGGGATCTACTTTTTCTATTTCTTCGCTTGTTGGAACAATGCCCCAGGCCAAAAGACCCCCTCTTTCCAGGAACTTCCTCAATTCCTTTGGATATAAAGCAAGTGTTTCCAGATAACCGTAGGCATCGAAACTAAGGATATCAAGGTCGGTGGAAAGTAACAAACTCCAGTCCGTATTCCCGCAGCAATGAACCCCTGTTAGTCCATTCACTGCATCGAAACATTCATTCAGGGAGACAATCACCTCCTCCCGATTCAAGCCCGAGAAGGCAGACCCGAATGAAGAGAGCGAGGGTTCATCAAAAAAAATCATAGTCTTTACACCTGGAAACAGATCGTTGAATCTCTTCTCCATCCATTGAGCCTTCGACGAAAGATGCTTGATAAGGATCTCCTTCAGAGTGGGCTCATAGAAGGCGGTTCTCTGTTCCTGGTCTGTCAGGGCAAGTCCAAAAGTAACAGGGCCTGTGATCTGGCCTTTGATATACCTTATTCTTTTGGGGTAATCCGTTGAAGCCAGAGCTTCTAGAAACCCGATGCCTTTTGCAAATTCCTCTTTAATTTGAAAGGGTTCTAAAGCTCTCTCTTCAAGCCATCCGTAGAACTGATCAACCGCCTGCCCGAATCCTTGAGTCGTATCGACCCAGACCGTTTGTTTCTTCTCATCCCACTTAAGATTCGGAAATCCTTGAGAATACTGAACAATCATTCCTTCAAGGAAAGACCGCTTGGGCAACTGAGGCCAGAATGGGATTTCAGGGAAGTTTTGGAGAATGAGTGGGTAAACCTCCTTCTCATTCCTGTGGGGAAAGGAACCAATCCCTGTAGCTGCAAAGGGGGAATCGAAAACCATGGTCTTTCATAATGTTTTTCAATCAAAAAATCAAGGAAAGAGCTCCAAACACCACGACACGCTCTCTCGATTACACAGATTTCAAAAATGATTACGCAGATTTCCGTCATTCCTCAATGTGTATTGTATCGTGTATTGTATCCGTGTAATCCGTCCCTAATCGGTGTGATCAGAGATTTCGGGATTTTTCCAGAAATCTCAAGGAGATACCTTGACAACCTGAGGTTTGATGATTATCCATTAAAGAAATTCATAAAGAAGGGAGGTTTGTTCTTATGAAGATCCGACCACTTCATGATCGGCTTATTGTTAAGAGGCTTGAGGAAGAGGAGAAGACAAAGGGCGGGATTATTATCCCGGATACGGCAAAGGAGAAACCGATCGAGGGAAGAGTGATCGCTGTGGGAACCGGAAGGATCGGGAAGGACGGAAAGAAGATACCGGTGGACGTGAAGAAGGGCGATCGAATCCTGTTCGCAAAGTATGGGGGTGCGGAGGTGAAGATCGACGGTGAAGAGCATTTAATGATGAGGGAGGAGGATGTCCTTGCCATCATTGAAAAAGAATAGGAAGAAAGGAGAGGTCTCATGGCAAAGGAGTTGAAGTTTGATACGGAAGCGAGGAATGCGATTCTGCAAGGGGTGAATATTCTGGCAGATGTCGTGAAGGTGACGTTGGGTCCGAAAGGAAGGAATGTTGTTCTGGAGAAGTCTTTTGGATCTCCCCTCGTCACGAAAGATGGAGTCACCGTGGCCAAAGAGATTGAGCTCGAAGACCATTTTCAGAATATGGGCGCGAAGATGGTTAAAGAGGTGGCCACCAAAACCTCAGACACGGCCGGCGATGGAACAACCACAGCCACGCTTTTAGCCCAGGCCATCTACCGGGAAGGATATAAAGTGGTGGCAGCCGGTGTCAATCCTATGGATGTCAAAAGAGGAATTGATCACGCCGTGGAAGAAGTCGTCAAGGAGTTGAAGAAACTTTCCAAGCCCGTCAAGGAGCAGAAAGAGATCGCTCAGGTCGGAACCATCTCAGCGAATAATGATCCGACGATTGGCAACATCATTGCCGAAGCGATGAACAAGGTAGGAAAAGAAGGCGTGATCACGGTCGAAGAGGCCAAGGCGATAGAAACCACCCTCGAAGTGGTTGAAGGAATGCAGTTCGATCGGGGTTACATCTCTCCTTACTTCGTCACCGATCCAGAAAAGATGGAAACTGTTCTGGAAGACCCCTATATTCTCCTTTTTGAGAAGAAGATCTCCAACATGAAAGAGCTCCTTCCCATTTTGGAACAGGTGGCGAGGGGGGGGAACCCTTTGCTGATCATTGCAGAAGATTTAGAGGGTGAGGCCCTGGCCACTCTCGTGGTTAACAAACTTCGTGGAACTTTAAAATGTGCTGCGGTCAAGGCCCCTGGCTTTGGAGACCGAAGAAAGGCCATGCTGGAGGACATCGCCATCCTGACCGGAGGGCAGGCCATTTTCGAAGATGTAGGGATTAAACTGGAAAAAATGAAATTGGATGATCTCGGAAGAGCGAAGAAGGTTGTGATTGATAAAGATAATACAACGATTGTGGAAGGGAGGGGAGAGGCCTCTGCCATTGAAGGTCGGATTAAACAGATTCGCGTTCAGATCGAAGAGACGACTTCTGATTACGACAGAGAGAAACTCCAGGAGCGTTTGGCCAAATTGGCAGGAGGAGTGGCCGTCATCAAGGTGGGCGCTGCGACGGAAACGGAGATGAAGGAGAAGAAGGCTAGAGTGGAAGATGCCCTCAACGCCACACGAGCCGCTGTCGAAGAAGGGATTGTTCCCGGAGGTGGCGTGGCCTATTTGAGATGTTTGCCTCATTTGAAGAAGATAAAGCTGGAAGGCGAACAGCAGACCGGACTAGAGATTATTAATCGAGCTCTCGAGGAACCCATTCGCCAGATTGCTGCAAATGCCGGGAAGGAAGGGTCTGTGGTAGCCGAGAGGGTGAAGCAGGAAAAAGGCGCTTTTGGATTCGATGCTGATAAAGAAGAATATACCGATATGATCGAGGCCGGCATCATCGATCCGACGAAAGTCGTTCGGTTGGCTCTCCAAAATGCAGCCAGTGTGGCCTCCCTGCTCATCACCACAGAAGCCGTGGTGGCTGAGAAGCCCAAGAAGGAACAGGCTGGTCCGCCCATGCCCCCACCCTACTAACAGGCTACTGAAAAAGTCATCTTTTCCAGGTTGCTCAAAAAGGGCCAGATGCAAGGCCCCCAAAATCCCTTGTAGGGAACGCATATATGCGTTCCCTACTGCGGTACGCCGCAACGACTTGCCCCGTTAGACAGAATCCTGATTGGCCTTGCAGCCATTTGGAAGCTGATGTCCTCACTGATTTGTCTGCAGAATCTATCTACTTATCTAACAGGGCGTGGATGAGGGAAACGCAGCAGATGGCCATTTTTCAGCAACCTGCTAATGAATCGTCAAGCGCATCTGTTGCGGGCGGGGATTCAAATTCCCGCCCGCTTGTTTCTTCACGGAGATGATCGATTTTCACTCTTTCTTACCTGAAGATCCAAAAGAGGCGAAAAGGATCTTCAATACCCTACCTGCTGAACAACAATTAGATATCGTTCTGAAGACGCGAGGGAAGGAACGGATCCATTATCTTTTCCTTTCCGAACATGCAGAGGGGTTGGTTCAACAACTTCCCGAATTGGAGGTTTTCTTAACAATCAAGGAGGTCGGAGAAAAGGACTGCTTGGACCTGATCTCCCTTACCACGGCTGAGCAGCTCCAATATCTCCTCGATCTAGAATTCTGGAAAAAGGATGAGTTGAATCCAGAGAAGATTCTTCATTGGATGGAACTTCTTCTCGAATCAGGAGAGGAGAGGGTTATCCAATTTATCCATACCTCTGATCCTGAATTTATTGGACTCCTTCTAAACAAGTTCCTTAAGGTGGCTACGGCCGATGGAGACCCTATCGAGACGTCGGATCGAATCCCTGCTTTCACGTTAGACCAATACTACTTCATCCGTTTTAAGGAGAAAGCAGCCCGGTCTGTTTTCATCCCTTTCTTACAGACTCTCTGTCGGGTCGACGAGGAAGGGTATCGGAGATTGATGGAGGCTCTCATCGTGGAACTGGATTCGGAAATGGAGGAAATAGGTTACCGTTTCCGAAATGCCCGAATGACGGATTATGGATTCCCTGATTTCGAAGAGGCTTTGGAAATTTATCGTTTTGTCAATCCGGATTTCCTGACCCCGGAGAAGAGTTCTTCAGTCACCCGGATTCCTGGAGGGACGGAGAAAATCAGTCCACCTTTCTATCTCACGTTTCAGGGAGAAGGTTTTTTTCTCTCTTCTGTCCTCTCCAGAATCGATGATCCACAGGAACAGAATCGAATAAAAATTGAATTGGCAGCCCTTTCCAATAAGGCCATGGTGGCTGAGCCCATTGACATCTTTGAGATCGATGAGATGAAGAGAGTGACCCGAAAGGTCTTTCACTATTTGAATCTTGGGCTTCAATACTTAAGTGGAGAAGAGGAGGTCAAGGCCCTTGAGGCTCTCCAATCTGTTCCTCTTCAAAAGATTTTTCAATGTGGCGTTGGAGCAACCTTACTTTTGAGGAGCAAGGCAGAATCAATTTTGAAAGAGCCATGGTTTTCAGGGAACCGAGAGAATCTCAACTTCTTGGATCCACCTCATCTTGAAAAATTTGAGGGGGTTTTAAGAAGGAGGCCTGTCCTTTATCGGGATGGGATTCCTGAGGATTATAAAAGCCTTCAGGATTTTAGAGAGACAAAAACTTCATTGGAAATGGTTGAAGCGGTAACCCGCTTTTTGGGTGAGAAGCTTCATGTCTACCCGCAACGGTTGAAAGAGTTGGATCAAGAGGTCACCCTTTCCACCATCTTTCTAACTGCTTGGGCGAACCAGATTCTCAAAGGAACATTTCAATTTGAACCCATTGAGAGAATCCAACTGAAAAACCTTTTTTCTCGAATCTTTGAAAAGGATGAGCAAGAAAAGGGAGTCATCAAGATGGAGATTAAGAATGGATTGAAAAACGCGTTATGTTCGATGGAAGCTGATGAGAACAGACGAATTCACCTTCTTGCTTTCAAGGATTTCTGCCTCGATCTCTTCGAAGAAGAGTTTGGGCGGATTCGTCCCGAAGAAGAGATTGACCCGAGATTTATCAAAGGCCTTCTCATCCGAAAATAATCAATCTCCTTCTGAGGAGGGCTCTCAAAGAGCGCCTTGAAGCATCTCTACCGTTCAAAATCCTCTCAAAATCTTCATTCACTGTGACAAAAAAAGTCACTTTCTTGGCTTTTAGAAGACCCCACATTTAAACAAATGCTTTAAAAATCAATTAGATTGACTGCCCAATCATCTTCTGGCATTGGTATTGCACAACCATAGCAGGTATCGAGTTTCATTCATCGCATTGAATGACCGCAGATACAAAAGTTGAGCCGCAGCGGCTAAAGCCCCTGGCTACTGCATATTCGTCCGAGGGCAAACCACAATTGGAGGGATAGGATGGATAGGATGGATAGGTTGGATAGGTTGGATAGGATGGAGAGGATGCAGAAGATGGAGAGGATGGAGCGTCCAAAGTATTTCAGAGACAGAAGAAAACATCCCCGCGTGTGCATGGACTTACCCCTTGAGTATCTGGCAAAGTATGATTCCCGGGCTCGCGGAGGAATTGTTGTGGATGCGAGTGAGACAGGTTTCCTCATCTATTCCACCCAAGATATCCCTGTTGGTACGAATTTGAAGATCGACGTCTTGTTTCCCAAGGGATATGAATTGGCCAATTTCGAGGTTTTCGGCAAAATCATTTGGAGAAAAGTTGATGTCGGGGAAAGGGCGAACACGTATCGATATGGATTAACGTTCGTTCAAATTGTGGAAGAAGATTATTGGAAATTGAAAAAACTGCTTTACGGTCAACCTAAGTAAATTGGGGAGGAAGGCAAAGAGCCTTTGGTTCAAACCTTACAAGTTCAGTTTTCATTTTTTCCTAAGATACTCTATCTCTTCTTCAACTAACATCTACGATTGATCCTAAATTTTTATTTAGGCCTTAGCAAAAAGAAGGCAATGTTGCCTGCGCTGACGATTTGTTGTCTATCCACAATCAACTTTTGGGTTTCTATGAATCGAAGTAATCCTTTTTGTGACAGGAAGTTACGATAGTTTGAAAAATGCTCACGTCCGGCTACTCTTTCAATGAAAAGAATGACAGCTTTATAAAGCCAGCCCTTTGGGAAGCGAATCGGATCGGGATGAAAATCTATAATTAAAACCCTTCCCTCTTGTTTCGTAACACGGATCATCTCTCTCATCACCGGTGGCCGTATTTCACTTGGCATCTCGTGTAGAATAAACATGGCGATCACTAAATCAAAGAAGTTATCTTGATACGGCATGTTTGATGCGTTCCCTAACTGAAGATCGGCGCCCTCTCCCAATTGGGTGCGGGCAACCTCTAACATTGAGGGCGATAAATCGATCCCATATACAGAGCACCCAGCTTGCCGATAAAGCATGAGGTTTTTACCCGTTCCACATCCAACCTCCAAAACTTTCGTCCCTGGCTTAGGAGAAACCATCTTCATTCCGATATGCCTCAAGGTATTCGTTAACGGCCCAACGAAGCGATCATAATGAGCCGCAAATTTTTGATATGGATCCTTGGCCATCTTCTTTTACCAAAACAAATCAACTGCGGAAACATAGACAAAAGCAACACATTGACCGACAGATGCCCCGTGTTGTCTATGCCGAGATAGGACGGGACAGGAAGACCTCTACATTAAATACTCATTCCCTTTGTTTCTTCCAACTCTAAGGCAAGGGATTCCCAGGCCTGGGTGAGTTCCTTAACCTGTTCTTGAACTTTTTTATGCGTCTGGATGGTTTCGTAGGTCTCTTGCTGATTTAAGTAGAGATTGGGGTCGGAGAGTTTTTGATTTAGATCATCCAGTTTCTGAGTAGCCTCGTGCAAAGAATTCTCAACTTCCTTGAATCTCTTTTCGAGGCTGGAGAGCCGGCGCCTGAACTCATCCATCTCTTGAGCCCTTTTCCGCCTCTCTTCTTTAACCCTATATTTTGACTTCTTTTTTCCAGATTCTTCTTCCTTAACCTTAGCCTCTTTTTCCCATTCTTTTTCTACCTCTCCTGTCTGGATGATTTGCTTCTTATAAAGGTAGTAGTCATAATTCCCCGGGAAGATATGTGGGATCCCACGATTGATTTCGATGACCTTATTGGCGATTTCATTGATCAGATGGCGGTCGTGGGTAATCAGGCAAAGGGTTCCCTGAAATTGTGTCAGAGCCATCTCCAATACATTTCGCGAAGGGATATCGAGGTGGCTGGTCGGCTCATCCAGGAGAAGAAGGTTTGCAGGCTTCAAAAGCATCTTGGCCAGGACCACTCGACTCTTCTCACCCCCGCTCAATACAGAGACCTTCTTTTCAATCTCATCTCCACTGAAGAGAAAGGTTCCCAGAAGGGTCCGAAGCTCTGTCTGACTCTCGTCTGTGGCAATGGAAAGGAGTTCTCCATAAACCGTATTCTCGGGACGGAGGAGGTCGAACTGGTTCTGAGAGAAGTAGGCCCGGGTTACATCTTTTCCTAAAATCACATCACCTTTTTCAAAATCGAGAACACCGGCTAAGATCTTGAGAAGCGTCGATTTCCCGGCTCCGTTGGGACCGACCAGGGCCACCTTGTCTCCTCGGAAGAGCGTGAGATCAATTCCCTGATAGACAACGGTTTCACCGTGCCGCTTGTACAGGTTCTTAACCTCCACGACCCTGTGGCCACTCCGTTGAGGAGCAGGAAATCTAAATCGAACCTCCTTCCTCTCCTTTGGAATTTCAATACGCTCTATCTTCTCCAGCATCTTGATTCGGCTTTGAACCTGGCTCGACTTGGTGTTTTTGGCCCGGAATCGTTCGATAAACCTTTCGGTTTGCTCGATCTTTCTCTGCTGGGTTTTATAGGTCGCCTCCAGAATTCTCTTCCGGGACTCTTTCTCCTCCAAGTAGTGATCATAGTCCCCATGATAGACATCGATCCTCTCTCCTTCGATCTCTGCAATTCGATCGACAAGGTGGTTGAGGAAGACCCGGTCGTGGGAAACGATGATCATGGCACCTGGATAATTAACTAAAAAACTCTCTAACCAAACAAGGGATTCCAGATCCAAGTAGTTGGTGGGCTCGTCTAAAAGAAGCAGGTCAGGGGCCTGGAGGAGAATTTTCGAAAGAGCAATTCGCATCAACCACCCGCCACTCAGTTCGTCCGTGAGCCTGTTGAAATCTCTCTCCTTAAATCCCAGCCCCTGCAGGATCTGTTTGGCCTCTGCTTCTATTCCATATCCGCCAAGAACTGTATATCTTTCCTGAAGCTTCCCATACTCCTTCGCCAGCTTCTCTTGCTCCAACGGATCTTCCACCGAGGCCAGTTCCTGTTCTAGAATTGTCATCTTATCTTGAAGGGAGATGATCCCTGAGAGACTCCTTAAAACCTCATCCAGAACGCTATTTCGTTTAAAAGGGATCACTTCTTGAGGGAGGTAGCCGATCTTTACCCCTTTGGCAATCCGGATTTCGCCTTCGTCGATCGACTCCTCTCCCAGAACCATTCTGAAGAGAGTCGTCTTTCCTGAACCGTTGGGGCCGATAAGGCCAATCCTGTCTCTCGCTCCGATCTGGAAGGAGGAGTCCCTAAAAATGACTCTGCTCCCAAACTGTTTCTGTATATGGCTAAGAGTGATCATGGAATCCGAAATCCAAATGCCAAAACGCAAAATTATAATTTCGGGCTTTAACCGGAACGTGCCCCGGAAGCCCCGCGCACAGCGCGGGGTCAAGGGGCACAATATAAAATGAAATTACACTGCCGGGAAGCCCCGGCGTGCCTGTCCCGCCCTCACGGGATGGCCGAGGAGCTTCAAATTTGACATTGATTTGAACTTTGGGCTTTGACATTGGACATTTCTTTTGGTGGGGTTTAGGTATCGTATTTATCAAAATTATAGCCGGCTTTTTTGTAATTCTCCAACGCGCGGGTCTTTAGGTCGCCCCGCTTCGTCTTTTCCGCTTCTTTATCTGCTAATTCGGCCGCATGGCTCCATCTCCCCTCTTTTTCATATTCTTTGATCTTCTGATCCGTTGCGGTAACCGGACTTCCTTTAATCACAATCGAGGGAGCGAAAAGAATGCGGTGGATCGCATTTCTACACTGAGGGCAGACGGCAAGAGGAGGCTCTGTAATCCTCTGTATCACTTCGAACCCCGACCGGCAATCGTCGCAACTTCTTTTCAAATCAACAGCCCTGTATTTATACGTCGGCATACTTTTTCAGCAAAGCGCATCGCGCTAAGAGCATAGCATTTAAACTAAATATTGAGCATTTAGCTCTAAATTGTCAAGAGGAGGCTCCCATGCTATAAATGGAAATCATGATCCCTTATGAGACTCTGTATATCTATGAAATCTGTGGAGAGATCCAGAGCTTAAGGAATTTTTTCAAAGAAGACTTCATTGGCTGCTGGAACGAACAGGAAAGTTCTTTTCTCTTTTTTTCTCAACCCCATGATGAAGAGGTAGAAGCCCTTGTCGATCAGAAAGGATTATCGCTTCTCACAAGAAATACCCTTGATTACAAGGCCTGGCAGGCAGGGGAGGAATTGAGACCTTTCAAGATAGGGAATCTCGTCTTCTCTCCTCCGTGGGAAAATGCGGTGATTGGAAAAGGAGAAACTCTAGTCCACATCGATCCCTGTGTGGTCTTCGGAACAGGTTATCATCCCACCACCCGATCCTGTCTAAGGGCTCTGTGGGAGGTCTATCAGAAAGAAAAGCCCGAGAAGGTGTTGGACCTAGGAACAGGGTCAGGAATCCTTGCCCTGGCTGCAGCGAAATGGGGAGCGAAGAGAGTATTGGCCATTGATTGTAATGAGCTTGCCGTAGAGACGGCCTTAAGAAATGTTTCATTGAATGGGGAATTGGAACGCGTTGAGGTGAGGCAGGGAAACGCTGAGGATTTTATTGATGAGAAGGCAGATTTAATCTGCGCAAATATCCATCTTCAGGTCATCGAGTCCCTATTGAAAAAAAGGGCCTTCTTCCAAAAAAGATGGTTTATCCTTTCAGGGATTTTTGAAAAAGACGGGGAAGAGATTGAGAGGCAATTGAACCTAAGGTCCACCCAAATCGTTCAGAAGTTACAAGAAAAAAACTGGGTGACCTTGGTCGGTATCAATAATAGGGGCAGGTGAAGTTGAGAAACTATGTTCCCTAATAGGGGGTTAAAATACTATTGACTTCAATATCTTGATGTGTTACGCAAATTACATTTTACCCCCGCTCAACATCCCAAATATTTAAATGTCGTTACATGTTAATAGAATAACCTTTCTTTTTTTTATGTGAAGGGGTGAAGTAATGCTATATTATCATGGGGGCAATATGAAATCGGACTTGAAAAGATCAATCTTCATTTTTTTCATCCTTTTTATTCCTCTCTTTTTTGTTTCAGAAATGTCTTGGGCGGCCAAACCCGCCCCTGAAAAACAGGGGACCAAGCCTGCAGAGATCACTAAACCTCCCATCCCTGAGAAAAGGGGGGATAAGGTCATCGACGATTCCCAATGCCTGGGTTGCCACGGGGATAAAATCAATGAGAAGAAATTTTCTAAATCCGTTCATGGGGCTAATTCCTGCAATAGCTGCCACTGGGATATTGTGGATCTTAAAATTCACCCAGAAAAAAAGGGGGCCAAAATCCACACGGAGTCAGCTACCTGCCATCGCTGTCACAAGAATGAAGCTTCGGAACATTATGCAAGTGCCCATTTTGCGAATGACATTCAATGTAAAGACTGCCATAAAGACATCCACGAGATGGCCCCATGGAAAGGGGACAAAGTCCGTGTCATTCAGAAATGCACGACCTGTCATTCCGATGATGGTTATGGAGAGAGCGTCCATGGAAAAGCTGTCATCGATGGGAATCCAGATTCAGCTACCTGTAGTGATTGCCATGGTCTCCACAAGGTCCCTCTTCTCAAGGGTGAGGAACCCGAAGTGGTCGCATTTCGGAAAGAGTTTCATACCGAGGTATGTCAGAGATGCCATGCAGATAAGGAGATGATGGAACGGAATAAGGTCCTTCCCATCGCCACGGAGACCTATTATGAGAGTTACCATGGGAAGGTGGAGTATTTAGGCTACCCGAGATTGGTTGCAGGGTGTGCGGATTGTCATGGGTTTCATAGTATCCTGCCAATGGATAACCCCAAATCACTCATCTCACAAGAGCGTCTGGTAGAAACCTGTGGAAAATGTCACCCCCACGCCAACATTAATTTTGTCCAGTGGCTTCCCCATGCCACGCATAATGATCCAGAGCGAGAGCCAGTGCTTTATGGAGTCTTCATCCTTATGACGACGCTTCTCGTCTCGGTATTTGGAGTCTTCTGGCTACACTCCATCCTCTGGTGGAGAAAGGACTACTGGGAAAAGAGGGAGTTGAGAGCTAAGGGGATTTTCTTCCCACCACACCTGAAACCAGAGGAAGCAGGACAGATGTTTCGCCGATTCAGTACCTTTGACATCATCCTCCACTTTACCATGATGGTAACTTTCATCGGTCTTGTTCTGACAGGAATTCCATTAAAATTCTCCCATGCCCCATGGGCCAGCGGGTTAATGCGTTTTATGGGAGGAGCCTTTCTTGCGGGACTCATCCATCGGATTTGTGCTGCCATCACCTTCGCCTATTTTGGAGTAACCCTTGGTTACATCGTCTATTTCCTCTTTTACAAGAAAATACCGGGAAACCCAAATCCCCTATACAGGCTTTTTGGTCCAGACTCTCTCTGCCCTCGTTGGAAAGATATTCAAGACATCATTGGAACGATTCGCTGGTTCTTTAACAAAGGCCCCAGACCCAGTTATGACCGATGGACTTATTGGGAGAAATTTGACTTCCTTGCAGTGTTTTGGGGAATGTTTGCCATTGGACTTTCCGGACTGATGCTCTGGTTCCCAGAATACTTCGCCATCTTTTTGCCAGGCTGGATTTTCAATATTGCTACCATTGTCCATTCTGATGAGGCTTTGCTAGCATCGGGTTTCATTTTTACAGTCCATCTCTTCAACACCCATCTCCGGCCTTCAAAGTTCCCGATCGATACGGTGATTTTTACAGGAAAGTTGCCTAAATATGAAATGATAGAAGAACGACAAGTGCAGTATGAGAGAATGGTCGCGCAGGGGAGATTGGAGACGTATCGAGAGAAATATCCCAATGTATGGATAGATCTCTTCTCAACAATCTTTGGATTTGCCATGCTGACTATAGGACTTCTCTGCATCTTTCTGATTGTGTGGGAGTTCCTGGGATAAGGAGTCCCAATTTGAGGTTGCGGATGGTTGAAGTCTAACAGTTTGGAATTATGGAATATTCTCCAACCGCACGAAATACTTGACAAAGCCTTTGGAATTTAATAAATTTTTTTTAAATTTTTGTGAAAGGAGTCACAAAATTGAAATATACTAAAATCCCTGAGGCGACCATTCGGAGATTGTCAAGATATTCCAGACGCTTAGAAGAAATGGACGGTATGGGGGAGAAGGTGGTTTCCTCCGCTCAACTTGCAAATAAATGTTTGGTCAACGCAGCTCAGGTGAGGAAAGATCTGGCCTATTTTGGTGAATTCGGAATTCGCGGTGTGGGTTATTATGTGAAAGATTTGTTACAAGATATAAAGAGAATCTTAGGTTTAAATAAGGAGTGGAGAATGGCGGTCATTGGCATCGGGAATTTGGGCTCTGCCCTTCTCTCCTACAAGGATTTTCTGAAGCAGAATTATAAGATTGTTGCTGCTTTTGATATCGATCCCCCAAAAGTGATCGGAAGGGTTTCGGAGAAAGTGGGAAAACCTGTAGAGATTCTCCATATCAACCGCCTCAAAGAGGTCGCGAAAGAGAGGAGGATTGAGATTGGACTCATCACCACCCCTCCCTCAGAGGCCCAGAATGTGGCCAATCAATTGGTGGAGGCAGAGGTGAAAGGGATTCTTAACTTTGCACCTGCACAGGTTACTGTCCCTGATGGATATATGGTGAAGGACGTCTTTTTCACCACCATACTGGATAATTTAGCCTACCTTTTGTCAAACAACTGATCAAAGAGACGATCAACCAAAGAAGGCCCACTCCGAAATCGAGATGGGCCTTTCTTTTTCCGTCACCCCGAATCGTCCCCCCTGAATAAGGTTGACTTGACCTTCAAAACTACATATATTCATATTCCGATTAAACATGGAGGTTCAAGAAATGAAGGAGAGTTTCTCCACCCCTTTTATCTTTACAGCACTTCCTGGACCTGAAGCGAGAAAGGTTTTGGAGAAGGATCAAAAATTTGTCTCTCAATCCTATACCCGTGTTTATCCTTTAGTCGTCAAGAAGGCCAAAGGGGTATGGGTGGAGGATGTCGATTCGAACCGGTTCTTAGATTTTACTTCAGGAATTGCCGTTAACAATACGGGCCATTGCCATCCCCGGGTCGTGGAAGCCATCCATCGCCAAGCAGAGCAGCTCATCCACATGTCAGGAAGTGATTTCTACTATAGCCTCCAGTCAGACCTTGCAGCCAAACTCTCGGAGATCACGCCTGGACTAAAGGAGAAGAGAGTTTTCTTCGGTAATTCGGGTGCAGAAGCCATTGAGGCTGCCTTAAAACTGGCGCGGTATCATACAAAGCGGCCTCGCGTTCTAGCCTTTCTGGGTGCTTTTCATGGACGAACGATGGGCGCCCTCTCCTTAACAGCCAGCAAAGTGGTTCACGAGAAGGGATTTTCTCCTCTCGTGCCCGGGATTACCCATGTGCCTTATGCCTACTGCTACCGTTGTCCTTATCATCAGGGACCTCATCCGATCTGTGGGTGTGCTTGCATCGATTGGATTCGAGAGGATCTCTTCAAAAGAAGTATTCCTCCAGAAGAGGTGGCGGCTATCTTCGTTGAACCGATTCAGGGCGAGGGTGGTTATATTATCCCTCCGCCAGATTTCCATCCGAAACTCTACCAATTGGCAAAAGAGTTTGGAATCCTTTTCGTCGCCGATGAAGTTCAAAGTGGAATGGGAAGAACGGGAAAGATGATGGCGATTGAACACTGGGGGGTCGTTCCGGATATCATCGCCCTGGCAAAGGGACTCGCCTCGGGGATGCCTTTGGGAGCTACGGTTTCCCAGAGTGAGGTGATGGATTGGGTTCCTGGGTCCCATGCCAGCACCTTTGGTGGTAATCCCATCAGCTGCCGGGCTGCTCTGGCAACGATTGAACTCCTGGAGGAAGGGCTGATTGAAAACGCATCACGGATCGGCGGCTACATCCTTGAAGAATTGATACAACTCCAGAAGGAGTTCGAGTTGATTGGTGACATCAGGGGGAAGGGCCTGATGATTGGTGTTGAGCTCGTCAGAGACCGGGAGACAAAGGAAAAGGCGGTCCAAGAGAGAAACGAGGTCATTCAGGCCTGTTTTGAAAAGGGACTTCTTATCCTGGGATGCGGTGAGAACGTGATTCGCCTCATCCCGCCTCTGATCATCACACAGAGCGAAGTCGATACAGCCCTGACGATCCTCCAAGAGGTTTTCAGAAAGATACACCCCGTTAGAAGACCTTCGGCCTTCTAACGGGAAGGCTCACACGGGGCTTTAAACCCCGTTTTCGCTCCAAAAGGAATTCTTTACCTCCATGCCCGCTGCATGCCCCGATAGAAGTGAAGCTTCACACCGAACAAGCACCGGGACTTTCTAACGGGGTAAAGAGAAGATAAAACCCGCCCTTGATTGAGGCTATCTCAGTATCTGCACCAGTTCGTCGCAGGTGAGGAGGTAGGCAAAGCCGAACCCTAGGTTTTTCAACGTGGCAAGATGAAGTTCACTCTTTCGGGTGGCTGTTCCATCGATCAGAAAGAAGACACGGTAATCCTTCATGAAGGCATCACGGGCCGTCGTTTCACAGCAAAGGTTCGTCATGACCCCTGAGATGATCAGATCTCGAATTCCCCGAGACCGAAGGATCTTGTCCAGATCGGTTCCGAAGAAAGCGCTATATCGTTTTTTCGGTATGGTCGTATCATTCGGTTCAATCTTCATCTCGGAAAGAAATTTCCAATCCTCTGTCCCACGCACGATCAACTCTCCCCACCATTCTCCCAATATTCCTCCATCCGAATCTGGATCGGTGTGACCATGCTGGGTGAAGATGACGGGAATATTTTGGGGTCGACAGGTCTGGATCACCTTCACTATATTTTTCAGGACGGGCTGGGCAATCCGATGAAAATAATTCTGCAGATCAATCGCCAGGAGGGCGCAATGCTGGGGGTCGATCTGAGCCTTCCTTTCCCGGTAGGGTTTCAATTCTTTTAAGATTTTTTCAAGATCGAGCTTCATCCCTTTTTCCAGCGAGGATTATCGATCGGAATGGGTTTGCCCTCTCTTTCCACAAGGATCTTGACGAAACCTGTCCTCTCAATATCACCATAATTGTGACCGGCATCTCCGGGATAGACAGCAAAGAAGACAAAAGGGGCCTTTCCCGTATTGACCATCCGATGTCCCCAGTAGGGAGGGATGTAGGCCACGACCCCAGGTCGGATGGCAAAGGCTTCGAAATCTCCTTTCTCGGTCTGCATCAAGAGAGTCCCCTCCCCTTCCAGGCCCAGATAGGCCTCCGAGGTATCGGGTCTTCTGTGGTAATGCCCCTTGGTCATGAAGTATTCATCCCCAATCTTTCCAGGACGGATGGAGGTGGTGGCCAACTGGAGATGGCCATTCTCTTCAGGCAAGACCTTTTCGCTGAAGCTATAGATGACGGGGTCGTCTTTTCCGAGAATCCGAAACTCTTCCTTTGTGTTGAGGAACATCCCCTTCATATCACTCAATTTTCGTATGTTGGTGCGGTCATGAGGGGAAAGATCCCCAGTCTTAAAGTCAAGATGGATGAAAAAGGGTCTCATGAGCATCCTTTCCTCCTCTAAAAATGTCAGATTCTGCCTTAATCTTACAAAGAAAAGAATGTGAAGGCAACCCCAAAATGGAGTTGTTGACATCCTGAATGGGAATCGATAAAATCCCAATTTATTATATACAATGAAACGATCCAGATGATAAGGAGGTGAGAAACAAGGGAAATCTTTTTTAAATTCGAAAGGAGGGAAAGATGATGAGAAGAAAAAATGTTGTTCTTTTTTCCATTACATTCATTTCACTGATGTTGCTGGTCGCTACAACTCTTTTTGCCCAGGTCAAGGAAGTCAAAATCGGTGTCCTTTATCCTCTTTCAGGTGCTGCAGCAGCGATTGGGAGAGATCTCCAGAGGGCTGCTGAAATGACGGCGGAGGAACTGGTCAATAGTAAGAAACCTGACATCGATATTCTGATGACCAAATGGGGAGGCATTCCAAACTTAGGTGGGGCCAAACTCAAACTGATCTTTGCTGACCATCGAGGAGAACCAGACCGTGGAGCGGATTTGGCCAAACGTCTTATCCTTGATGATAAAGTGGTGGGTTTGATGGGTGCCTATCACAGTTCAGTGACCAAGACCGTGAGCGCAGTGGCTGAGCGATACGGTGTTCCCATGATCAATGATTCGTCTACTTCTCCGGATCTCACCCGAAGGGGATTTAAATGGTTCTGGCGTGCGACACCCCACGATGAATATTTTACAAAAGACCTCTTCGAACTCCTGAAAGGATTAACAGAGGGTAAAGTAAAAGGAGTCAAATCGGTTCCAAAGGATCAGATTAAGAACCTCGCCTATGCCTGTGAAAATACGGAGTGGGGATCCAGTGTCGGCAAGACCATCGAGGACTATGCTAAAGAATATGGGTTCAATATTGTAAAAGGGATGCTTTATGATTCGAAGGCACCTGATCTGACCTCCGAAGTGCAGGCTCTGATTGCGGCGAAACCTGACTGTATGTTATTTGCCTCCTATCTTTCGGATTCAATCCTCATGATCCGTACCTTAAAAGGAATGAAAGCCTCACCCCGTTTCTTCTGGGGACAGAATGCAGGGTTTGAGATGGCCGACTTTCCAAAGACGCTCGGAGCCGATACGAATGGTGTCTTAACCCGAACCGTCTTTATCGCCAAGCTCGCCAAAGTCAAGAAAGTGGCAGGACAGATTAATGAAGTCTATAAGAAGAAATACGGAGATGATGTGACAGGAGCTACAGGCCGATCCATCGTCGGAGTTCAGACCTGGGCTTATGTGCTGAACCGAGCTGGTTCAACCGATCCGAAAACGATTCAGAAGGCTTGCAATGAGATTAACATCCCAGGTTATGAGTTGGTCATGCCTTGGGCTGGGATCAAATTTGATGCCACCGGTCAGAATGTCCTGGGCAGGGGTTTGATCGGACAGTATCAATGGAAAGAGGGAAAGATCGATCTCGAGATCATCTATCCCTTTGACCTCGCCACAGCCAACATGATTTATCCCTTTCCGGGATGGAAATAAACAATAGAGTGGGAGTTTGATTTTCAAACTCCCACTCTATTTAAATCCGAAGCATGAAATCCGAAACATAAGAGGCTAGAGGCTGTTGAAAAATTCAATCATAAAGTCACTCCCGCGAAGGCGGGAGTCCAGATTCTTTCGGAAATACTAGATTCCTGCTTGCGCAGGAATGACAGGAAGAGGTGGCAGAAGACTTTTTAACACCCTGGCGAGTTTTGAAAATTCGGGTTTAGGATTTGCTCGCCCTGTTAAGTATGAACACTATTTCTTCGGTTTTTTGGGTACGGATTCGGAAGAGACGGAACTTAACTTATGATTACTTAACAGGGTAAAGATTTCGATATTCGCCTGCCTGCCGGTAGGCAGGGATTTGGAATTCTTGGATTAAAACATGCTCATTCTCGATGCACTCCTTCAAGGAATCCTAATGGGCCTTCTCTTTGCCTTAGTGGCCCTAGGCCTCACCATTATCTTTGGCATGATGGACATTGTCAATTTTGCCCACGGTGAGTTCCTGATGATTGGAATGTACACCACTTACTGGACAAGCCTCCTCCTCCACATTGATCCCCTTATCACCCTTCCTGCTTCTGCAATCGTAGGAATGCTTCTTGGATTGGCATCCTATTACTGTTTGGTAAAATACTTACTCCGAGGCCCGATGATTGCTCAACTCTTTGGAACCTTTGGATTGATGCTTTTCTTAAGATATTTAGCCCAATTTCTTTTTGGCACGGATTATCGGATTATCCAGAAGGGATTGCTCGTAGGAAAGAGTCTTTCGTTGGGTCCGTTTATCATCGATTGGACCAAACTCTCCACAGCGATCCTCAGCCTTTTTGCATTCCTTCTCGTTTACTACCTTCTCCATAGAACCAAACTGGGTAAGGCCCTCAGGGCGACGGCACTCAACAAAGAAGCGGCTGCCTACATGGGGATCAGAACTGATCGGATGAATGCCCTCGCCTGGGCGATTGGGGGTGGGACGGTGGGTATCGCTGGAGGGTTGCTGGTAAATTTTTGGTATGTTTATCCTACCATAGGGCTCCTCTTTGTCATGATCGCTTTTGCCTCTGTTGCCATGGGTGGATTTGGAAGTATCAAGGGAGCATTCTTCGCCGGGGTCATTGTTGGAATGATTGAACTGTTATTCCCGGTCTTCGGTCATCTGATCGGTTGGGATTTTCTGGGCCCTCATTTTAAATTCACATTGGTCTATTTTGCCTATTTTATCATCGTCGTTTTGAGACCACAGGGATTGTTTGGATGGACACG
>Ga0315282_10006209_pt1 | contig 20081 bp, 13 predicted proteins | sample YL17G07_20_MG_FD_203693 | JGI IMG/M metagenome (GOLD analysis project Ga0315282, IMG submission 203693) | Sediment microbial communities from Yellowstone Lake, YNP, Wyoming, USA - YL17G07_20 | ecosystem: Environmental > Aquatic > Freshwater > Lake > Sediment | place: USA: Wyoming | collected... | reverse complement strand
GCCGTCCGGCGTTCACTACTCCTTGCCGACGGTATAATTCATGTGAGGGACCTGCCCGGCCGACTGTATCTCTCAACGGCAGGCGGCACATTCTGCAGAACGTGACACCGCGAGAACGCTGGCGGGCCGTGCTGGACGACGGGCGTGCGGACCGGGTGCCCTGCGACTACTGGGCCACCGCCGAGGTGACCCGCCGCCTGCTCCGCGAACTGGGCTGCGCATCGGAGCGCGAGCTTTGGGAAGCACTGGACATCGACAAATGCGTTTTTCTCGCACCCAAGCACCCGCGGGCGAAGGAAGACACCTGGCACATCCCCTCGCTGTTCAGCGTCTGGAATATCGAGACCGCGCTGGTGCCGTATATGGACGGGCTGGGGGTGTACGAGGAGGCCGTCAACCCGCCAATGGCGAACGTCAAGCAGGCGGCGGAAATCGACTGCTTCCCCTGGCCGAAGGCGGAGGAATGGGACACCAGCCGGCTGCGCGATGAGTGCCTGCAGTGGCGCGACTATCCGATCGTGGGCGCCTCCTACGAACCCTTCTACCTCTACTGCCGGCTGCGCGGCATGGACCGGGCGCTCGAAGACCTGGTGACCAACCCGGATATCGTGGACGCCGCCATGGAGCGCATTTTCGAAATCCACGCCGGGATCGTGCGCCGCGCCATGAAAGCGGCTGGCGACCTGATCGATTTCGTGTACGTAGCGGAAGATTTGGGAACACAGGAATCCGCAGATCGGCTTTTTCCAGGCGGAGATCCATCAGGGGCACTGCCAACGGGGTATGGAAGCGACGGGCAGCGGTTTCGAGTACTTGCCGCAAGCGGCGGCCATCCGCCCTGATTGCCTCGGGATCGTGCTGCTCGTGAAGCACCAGGTCGGTGTCAATCGGCATCCGGAGCCCGCGATTCGCCAGCTCCAGGTAGTATTCCCGCTTCATGCCGTTCAGGCCCGCGCCACCAAGTTGCGCGCGAGCGTCACCGCAACACTTGCGTTCTCGCCATAGCCGTCCGCGCTGATTTCCCGCGCATACTGCGCAGTGATGGGGGCACCGCCGATCAAGACTTTCACGCGTTGGCGAATGCCCGCCTGTTCGAGCGCTTCGATAGTGGTTTTCATTGCCCGCATGGTGACTGTCAACAAGGCGGACAGGCAAAGGATGTCGGCGTTCTTTTCTTTGACTGCCTCAACGAACCTGTCGACCGACACATCGGTCCCAAGGTCATTCACCTCGAAGCCGGCGCCTTCGAGCATCGAGGCGACGAGGTTCTTGCCAATGTCATGGAGGTCACCCTTCACCGTTCCGATGACCACACGGCCCGCCGGTTGGGCGCCTTGTTCCGCGAGCAGTGGTCGGATGATCTCCATTGCGGCTTTCATAGCTCGGGCGGAAAGCAGCAGTTCGGGTACGAAATACTCCTCGCATTCAAAGCGCCTGCCGACTTCATCCATGGCGGGGATCATGCACTTGGCAACTAGTTCCATGGGGGGCTCACCGGCGCCAAGGGCTTCGCGGGTAATAGCCGCAGCGGTCTTTGCATCTCCGTTCAAGATCGCGTCACGAAGTTGTTCGTGTTCCATCGTCTATTCTCCCTGTCTGTTAGCTGTTCCTCGTCCTGCACACGACGTCCAGAAATCTCGCATACCGGTCTTCCCAGAAATCTCGGTCCTTTGGCACATAATCCGCCAATGGTAAGGAACGACGGACACAGTCGCGTATGTCTTGAGGGGATTCAAGAATGCCAGCAGCGAGAGCCTGCACCAGAACGTTACCTGCGACGGTCGCTTCCGACGGACCAGCCACGACGGGCAAGCGGGTAGCGTTCGCCGTGAACTGACAGAGCAGCGAGTTCCGCGAACCGCCGCCCACCAAGTGCAATACGTCGAATTGCCTTCGCTGAAACCCGGAGATCTCCTCTGTGGACCGACGATACAGAAGCGCGAGACTTTCGAGAATGCATCGTGCGATTGCACCTGGGCCCTCCGGAGGAGTCTGGCCGGTCCGCGAGCAGTAGTTCCGGATTGCCGTCTCCATGTCCTTGGGCGAGACAAAGCATGGATCATCGAGGTTGACTAGAGCTTGGCCGGCGGGTGCGTTCTTTGCCAGTTCGACTAAGCGCCCATAATCATATGTGGCGCCTTGCCGCTCCCACTGCCGACGAACTTGCTGCAGGACCCACAGCCCCGTGATGTTGCGGCAGAGGAACGGCCCGCCGAGTGTCAATTCGTTGCAGAGGCCCGCGGAGCAGGCTTCGGGAATCACCTGCTGCGACAGGGCGCCCACTACCGACCATGTGCCACTCGAAATGAAGCACCAGTTTGTTCCCGAGGCCGGCACGGCGGCTACGGCAGAGGCGGTGTCATGCGTACAGGGTGCGATCACCGGAATCCGGTCCAGGCCGGCTTCGGTGGCCACGGCCGCATTCAGGGGCCCCACCGTTGTTCCGGGATCAACCAAGGGTGGCATGATGCGGAAGGGAAGGTCGAGTGCATCGAAGCCTTCCCGCCACCAGGTCCCGGCGTGAACATCGTACAACTGCGTGTTGATGGCGTTGGTGCGCTCGCAGATTCGCTCGCCGGTAAGGAAGTAGCTCAACAGATCGGGAAACATCAGCAAACCGTCTGCCGATTCGAGGAGCTTGCAGCGGTTCAAGCGAAGCGAAAGTAGCTGGCAGGCCGATTGTATTTGCCACAGCGGCATGCCGGTGACACGAAATAGAGTTTCGGGCGGGATGCGAGCCTGGATTTGTTCCAGTACGCCCTCGGTTCGCCTGTCGCGATAATGGACCGGGTTTTCGAGCAAGGCGCCGTCCGCCCCCAACAAAGCGAAGTCGACACCCCAGCCGTCGACTCCGATTCCTTCGATCCTCTGGCGCTGCCGTTGCGAGCAAGCTCGCATGGCTTTGAGCATATTGTTGTACAGCGCCAGGACGTCCCAGTACAGAGTGCCCCGGATCTGCACCGGCTCATTGGAAAATCGAAGAAGCTCCCGCAGGGAGAGCCGCAGCCGGTACAACGAGCCGAGGACGGCCCTCCCGCTCTCCGCGCCGAGATCAAAAGCCAGAAAATGCCGGCTCTTCAAAGAGGTAGCCTCCGATGCAAACGCTGGGAACCGATAAAACGAGTTGTCAGGCGCTCACGGCCGAAACCCCTTCTTCCTCGAACTTCATTTTCTTCGGATGGAATTCGGGCGCTATGCGCAGCCAAGGCGTCTTGGGTCGTTCAATGTAGCCCCATTTGCCCAAGGCCCGCCGCAACTCCCGGTTCTCGGGCTTCCGGGCGTATTGCAGGAAGTCCTCGCTGGACATAGCCCCGGCAATGGCCTGCTGCCATGCGGCCGCGCCGGCGGTGTAGCCGTCGGGGTGCCCCAACATCCCGCCGCCGGACGGAATTACGATGTCCGGCCCGTATTCTCCAACGAGGAGCGGCGCTAGTCCGGGGTAGGTTCCGGCGCAGGGCATCGCCCACGTGGGCTTGATGTGGGCCAGCGGCGCCTGCTTGATTTGTGCCGTCCGGATGGCTTCCTCCAGGCTGACCATCGGCACCGTAGACCAATACATCGGCGTGAGCATCAAGTCGGTGCCGCACAACCTGGCGAGCTTTGCGAAAACCGGCCAGGAAATCCGGGGCTGAGCGGCGATCATGTGCGAGGCGTGCCACAAGATTGGCACATTGATCGCCGGATCCTCGGCCAATTGGCGCAAACTGGGCAGCCCGGCCGAATAAGTGATCAATAAGCCATTGGCGCCGAGCTCGACCGCGCGCGCGGCCTTCTCGAAGATGCGCCGCGGTTCGTCGGTGATGCTGACGAAATAGATGGGCTTCTTGCCCGTCTTCGCCTTGGCCTTCTCCAGCGCATCCATGACCGCCTTCAGCCGGTCCTCGTACTTGCTGTTGTAGACGTCGCTGGTCATCTCATCGTCCTTGATCATGTCGACGCCACCGATCGCCGTCTGATAGCACTGATTGGCGGTTTGGGCCGGAGTCATGCCCATCTTGGGCTTGATGATGTGAAGGGAGAGCGGCCGCCCAGGGATGTTCATTAATTCACGAACGCCCGGCACGCCGAACTTCGGCCCGGCGAACTTCTTCAAGAGGTCGTCCGGCATGAAGAAGTCCAGAAGCCGCATTTTGGCGCTGAAGGCGAAACAGTTGCCCGCGATGCTGAGCAGCATCATGGGGAGGTTGTCTATCCAGGCGTCGATTGGGAAAGCGAGTTGAACGACCGCTTGCCGGCGGCAGGAATCTGTCGTCGGAATCTCGAAGTAGCCAACCAGCTTCCCGCTCAACCTGGTCCGCAGTTCCTCGCTGTCCTCCTCGATTTTCTCCCAGGTTCCGGTGGAGCCTTCGAGGATGATTTCGCTAAGCAGGGAGAAATGATCGATGAACTTCGCGCCCGGCAGTTCATCATCCAGGTAGTAGGTCGCGATGATATGCGTTTTGAGATCGATTCCATCGAGCGTCTGAGTGAAGAGCTCAGGCGGGTAGTAACGTGTATACATGTTTGCTCCTTTATGATCCCGCGTCATTCCAAGCTGACTAGCTGCGCGCCGCTTGAGTATCCGCAGTACGCCCGGTCAGCGCGCCGAAGGCGCTGCGTACCAACGCGACGGAGTCGCAGGCGTCGGCGCGGCTGATCACGTCCGCCCAGCGCTCCATCCCCACACTTTCAACAGCACGGAAGAACGCCTCCATCCAGTCGCGGCACTGTCGCGCCGCTTTGACGCCGTCCTCGCGGTATGGAAAGACGTCCAGCGTCAACCATCCCTTGTAGTCGACTCGCTTGAGCCAGTAGACAAGCTCGAGATAGTGGACCAGGTGCACGGACCCGACGATCATGTCGTCGTCCCAGTGGCGGTAATTGTCATTCAGGTGGATGTAGTCGAGCTTACCGTATTGGCTCAGCAGAGCCGCAGCCTCCGCCGGGTTCTCACCCGCTGCCAGCGCATGGCCGACATCGAGCAAAACGCCAACACGCTTCAGGTCCTGGAGTAGCAGCAAGGTCTTAGCGGCTGTGCTGACGAAGCAGTGGGTTCGCGGCTCCCGCGGCTTGTACTCCACCAGAATCTTGACGGCAGGGTTGTGGTCGGCACATACCGCCAGACCGTCATGGAGCCATTTCCAGGCTTCCTGGTAGTCGGCCTGAAAGCAGTAATCAAAGCCATCTTCGCCAGGCCAAACGTCGATATAAGGGCAGCCGATTTCGGCGGCCCAATCCAGCGCTTTTTTGATCTCATCAACCGCCGCCTGGCGCGTCGGGGCATCCGGCGCGGCCAGGCTGCCTTTGCCCCACTTCGCCTGGGTCCACAGGTCGGGCGCCAGCATGCACACACGGAAGCCACGATCCTTTAATGTGCCGGCGACGGAATGAACGTTCTCATCGTTGACGTGCCAGTTCCCGACGAGTTCAAGGCCATCGAGACGCTCGACCTGCGCGGCCAGATCGAGCATCTCCTCCATGTTCTTGCCTCCGCCGCCGTAGCCGCTGAGGACAAAACGGTCGGCACAATTGCCGAATACCGGCAGACAAGCTCCAAACGGGTGGTTCGCGATCATGCGTGATCACCTCCTGAATTTTTACTTCGCCTGGTTTTGGCCGGGGCTACTGCCCTGGGATTCCGCAATACGGTTTGAACTCGCTTCTCTGTCTCACTCGCCTGATCTTTGGCGCCTTTGCCGGCCCAATTCCGCAAGAGGAAATAAATCGCGTCGATGATGCAGAACTGCGGAATGGCCGATGAGGACACACCCGCCCTGATGCGATGCTCGCGAGCTGCTGTTGTCAGGACCAGTTCAGCCGCCTTGGCGAGCGGCGATCCCGGATAGTTCGTGATTGCGACAGTGTGGGCGCCTCTCCGCCGGGCCTTAACAACGGCCTCGATCACACTGGCCGTCAGGCCAGTATGGCTGATGCCAACCACGACATCCTTCGCCCCCACGTTTGCCGTAGCGAAGATCTGGAGATAGGGATCTTCGAACGCCACCGCATTAAAGCCCAGGCTGAGGCAGCGTTCTGCGGCGTGCCTTGCCGTCATCGCCGAATCGCCAAGTCCAACGAAAATGGCTCGTGCCGCCTTTCGCATCATTTGCGCGACCGCCGTCAACACCTCGTGGCGCACAAGCCTCTCCGTCTCCGTAAGGCTCTGGCGAGAGGCCTCGAAGACTTGTGCCACCAGCGTCGCTGGATCCGTTCCCGGAGCCAACTCATCCGGTTCCACAATCCCCGGCTGCGCTACTGCGGTTGTCAGGTCAAGCTGGAACTCCCTGTAGCCGCCGTAGCCCAGATGCTTGCAGAACCGTGAGATCGTGGCCGTGCTCGCGCCACTGACAGCGGCGAGAGCCTCGATGGACAACGCTCGCGCTTCCCGCGGCGAATCCATGATGAAATCCGCCACTTTGCGGGCGGAGTTCGGCTGATCACGCAGCCTTCCTCGTATGCGCTCCAGGCAGGAACCTGTTAGAACCGGTCCATTCATGCGCTTGCCTTCATTCCCAAGACCGATCGCACCGCGCCGCAGATCCGTTCCGCATCAGGACGATAGAAACCCTCCATGGCGGGCGAGAAAGGAGCAGGGATATCCGGCGATGTGACGCGCAGTACTGGAGCTGTGAGATAGTCCATCAGTCTTTCTCCGGCGGTAGCGGCAATCTCCGAGGCCACGCTGCCTGTCCTTGGACCTTCGGTGACCACGATCAAACGGGTGGTTTTCTTTACCGAGCTAGACACCAGTTCCCAGTCAAACGGGACCAGACTCCGCGGATCGATGACTTCGGCGCTTATGCCCTGGTGTTGCAGTATCTCGGCAGCGGCCAGCGCCCGGTGCATCATCAGCAGCGTCGCCACAATGGTAACATCCTCACCCTGCCGGCGGACGACCCCTTTTCCGATGGGGACCACGTAGTCCTCTTCGGGGATCTCGCTTGATGCGTTTACGCTGCCCGACTCGGCGCGCGCTCCCTTGGCTCCGTACAGCAGCTTGTGCTCGAAGATCAGTACCGGGTTGTCCTCCCGGATGGCCGCCTTCAGCAACCCCTTTGCATCGTAGGCAGTCGCTGGGCAAACGATCTTTAATCCCGGCACATTCAGGAAAATGGCCTCCGGGTTCTGGCCGTGTTGTGCTCCGCGTCCAGTAGACCCCACGGGAGCCCGCATCACAAGGGGCACCTTCAGCTTGCCGCCCGACATGTAACGCATCTTGGCAATCTGGTTCACGATTTGGTCCATGGCGCAGAACAGGAAATCGCCGTACTGAACGTCCACGACCGGGCGCAAACCCATCAGCGCCGCGCCAAGGGCAACGCCAAAAAAGCCGTTCTCGGAAATCGGAGTATCGATGATCCTGTCTCTGAAGTCCCGTTCCAGTCCCAATGTTACGGTGAAAGCTCCGCCCCAGCCGCCGGGTATGCCGATATCCTCGCCGATGCAGAAGATGGTCTCATCGCGCGCCATCTCTTCCCGGAGGGCCTCGCGCAATGCCTCCGCGATTGTCAAACACGCCATGAAAACGCCTCCGTGCTGCTCATACAAATACGCCCTCCAGTGCTGACTCCGGCTGTGGATCAGGCGCCGCCACAGCCGAAGCAACCGCCTGCTCAATCTCTTCGTCGACCTCTTGCGCGATGATGTCGAGACCCGGCTGATCGACTACGCCCGCATCGAGAAGGTTCTTGGCAAATCGGCCGATCGGCTCTTTATCCTTGGCCAGCTTGCGCTCTGCCGGCGGCTGGTAGTTGCACGGGTCGCGACGTGAATGCCCGGTGATCCGGTAAGTGAGGGTCTCGAGGAGAGTGGGCCCGAAGCCCGACCGGGCCCTGTCCGCCGCTTCTCTTGCCGCCTCGTAAACCGCCAGAACATCGTTCCCATCGATCGTAATCCCCGGCATCCCATAGCCGGCGGCACGATCGGCCAGCGTGTTCAGGCGGACCGTATCCGCGATACGCGTCGAAGCGGAGTACAGGTTATTTTCAATCACGTAGACGACGGGCAGAGACCAGATGGCCCCCATGTTCAGGCCTTCGTGGAAAGCACCTTCATTGACCGCCCCGTCGCCCATAAAGCAGACGGCGACGCGCTGCTGTTTTCTCATGCGGAACGCCAGGGCGATACCCGTCGCGATGGGAACCCCAGCGCCGACAATCGCAATAGCGGGGACCATCCCTTTGTCGAGATCGCCCACATGCATCGATCCGCCTTTGCCGCGACAGCAACCCGTTAGCTTGCCGAACAGCTCGTGCATCACCGGTTCCAGGCCAACACCTTTGGCCAGCGCGTGCCCGTGTGGGCGGTGCGTGCTGGTGATCACATCGTCCTGCTGCAGTGCCGCGCACACGCCTGCCGCGATCGCTTCCTGGCCTTGATACTGGTGAATGGTGCCCGGCATGACGCCTTCCAGGAAGAGGTATTTCACGCGCTCCTCGAAGCGCCGAATCACCAGCATCTGCCGGTACAGGCGCAAAAGGAACTCTGGTTGATACTTCACAGCGTCGGTCTTAGACAAAGGCGCCTGCCTCCAGAATCTCTTTGAGCTTCGTCAGGTACTCGGCGGCAACGCGGCCGTTGATCAGGCGGTGATCGGCAGCCAGCGTGGCCGTCGCCATGCGCCGCGCCTCAACCCGGCCGTTCACGACAATCGGCCGGTCCGATATCGCCCCCAGCGCCAGGATGCCGCTCTGCCCGGGAAACACGATCGCCTCGAACCAATCCACCGGGTACATCCCCAGGTTGCTCAAGGTCATGCACCCACCGGTCAATTCCTCCAGCTTGAGAGAACCCGTTCTGGCGCGTGCCACCAGATCTTCAACCTCGCTGCGGAGCATGCCGATATCCTTTTGATCCACATCGCGCACGACCGGCAGTAACAGTTCATTGCCGAAGCCCACAGCCAGCGAGATGTGAAACCCGCTCGGTCCGCGCACAAACTGCTCTTCCAGGCGAGAGGCCACCAGCGGCACGGCTGCAATCGCCTGTGCCATGGCCTTCAGCATGACGGCTTCGTAGTAGCCCTTCGATGCGGCTAACCGGCGCTGTTGCCGGATCGTATCGACCGCCGTCATGTCAATCGACATGGCCATGCGCAGGTGCGGGATCTCGGCGTTGCTTTTCGCCACCGCCCTGGCGACAGCGGCCTGCATTCGTGACAACTTCTCTCCCGCCGGAGACCGAGGGGGGCGTGCAATTTCGCGGGACGCCCGGATCACATCCTCACGGGTGATAATCCCACCTTCCCCGGAGCCCTCAATGGATGCAAGATCGACGCCCAGCTTCGCGGCAAGGTTGGCGACGATGGGCGCTACACGAGGCCGGGGGACCGGTGCCAGAGGAGGCTCGGTGGTGAGCTCAACCCCTTTTTCCCCGGGCGCATCCGCCGCAATTGCCTCGCCGGGCGCCCCGATGTATGCGATCACGTCGCCTGGCTCCGCCGTCGCACCCTCCTCGATGCAGCGCTTCAGCAGTGTACCCGCGGCGACTGATTCCAGTTCCATTACCGCTTTGTCCGTTTCGATCTCGACCAGTATCGTGCCGCGGGAAATCGCCGCACCTTCCTCGACGAGCCACTTTGCGATCCGCACTTCACTGACTGCGGTTCCGAAATCGGGCATGTGGATTGGGACTGGCATTGCTCGCGTTCCCTCGGCTCGGTTTCAGTACAACCCGTATTTGTGAATCGCGTTGATCATCGCGAGGAAGTTCTCGTGCGGGATATAATTCACGATGCTGTGACTGGAGCCGGCGATCCATCGTCCGCCCGGCTTGAGAGCCTCCATGTGTTCCCGCACGTCGCGCTCGACATCCTGCGGTGTTCCGCCCACCAGCGGCCAAGTGATGTCGATATTGCCGTGCAGCGTTACCCGGTGTCCGAACCTCTTCTTATAGTCGCGGTAGTCGATGCCCGATGGGTCCATCGGCGTGATGCAGTTCGCGCCCATCTCAAGCAACATTTCCACCGCCGCATCGATCTTGCCATCGGAATGAAACATGATCGGCAGGCCGGCTTCCCGAATCGGCGCCAGTATGCGGTCGAAGTGGGGCCGCCATATCTCTTCGAAAATGCGTGGGCGCACGAACAACCCGCTCTTGAAGGCGAAGTCGTCACACGGATAGAAAAAGTCCACTCCAGCCGCGATCGCGCGCTTCACCAACTCGACGTAGTAGTCCGCCGAGCGCGACATCAGTTCATTAAAGAAGTCGCGATCCTCCATGATAAGAATCATGCAGTCGCTTAAGCCGATGACGAATTCGTACAGCGTCTGGAAAATGCAGAAGCCCGCCAGGGCCACGCCAATCCCCGTGCCTCGGGCGGCTTCTACGTATTCCCGCACGTATTGGAGGCGCTCTTCCAGGTCCGCCTCGCCCGGCCAAATGATGCGTTCGAGGTCAGCCCGGCTCTTGATGCTTCGGTTGGTGATTGGCCCAATACTGCCGTCCGCCCGGTGATGTTTGAGCGGGGTCCAGAACGCTTCCAGGAGGATGGCGTCCTGACCGATGATCCGGCACAGTTCCAGGTAATCGACCGCGCGCATTGGACGGACGCCCTCGGCGGCGGCGCTTCCCTTGGCGGGATCGCCACCGACGCCTAAGGTGTTGCCCGCCTTCCGCCCCAGCAGTTTCTCCACGTGCTGGTCTTCGATGAGAATCTCGAAGTGCGGCACGCGGTCCGTCTTCTCGCCGCGAAACACCGCTCGCAGCCGCTCGAAATCCGGTGCGCCCACGAAGTGCTCGATCCTCGCAGTCATCTCATCCGTCTCAGCCATAAAGTGCCTCCCGCCTTGTTGCCCCAAAAATGAAAATCCTTTTTATTGACGCCCTGCCTGGAGCGCGGAATAATCGCCCGACGGTAACTTCGTGTTCGACGGCGCACCACGCGCCCGTGATCAAGGTGCACTCTAGTACCGTCCGAACTTCTCCGCGGCGTCCGTGATGGCGTTGAGGTTCTCTACCGGTGTGCCGGGACCGACATTGTGCCCGTCCATCATGATCCACCCGCCCCGGCAGGCCGGCTTCAGGATCTCGATGGCCTCCTTGCAGTACGCCACCACGTCCCCCGGCTTCCCGCCGCGCAGCAACGTCGTGTCAATGCCCCCGATCAGCGTGATCTTCCCGCCCATCACTTGCGCCAGTTTCCGCTTGTCGGTCCGGTAGCTGAAACCGTAGTAGCGATCGACGCCGATCTCGTTCGCCCAGTAGTCCAGAATGTGGTCCGCCTTCCCGCAGTTATGCGCCTCGATCTTCATACCCTTCGCCCGGTAGTACTCCGCCTGCCGCTTGTGACGCGGCTTGGCAAACTCCTCCACGTGCTTACGCGACATCTGCGACAGGCCGTCATCCCCGATGAAGACCGTGTGATCGCGCAGTTCGCCGCACCAGCAGGTCTTGCCCCCACTGATCTCGATTTCGTGGTCCATCCACTGCATGCTCTTGCCCAGCACGATATCGAGCATCTCATGCACCCACTCCGGCCGCTCGTGGAAGGCGATGGAAAGGTCTTCCAAGCCGAGCAAGTCGGCGGCCAGGCAGAGCAGACCGACTGTGCCTGCCCCGGCCGCAATCACACATTCGCCAGCCGGCAGGCATATGCCATCCAGGAAGCGGATGTCGTAATCCTGGGATAGCCTCTTCATCTCGAAGTACCATTCGATGAGTTTCGCGTAGTGGCCTGTGCGCAGGACGTCCACCCGTCGCAAGTCCTCCAGGTCGTCGTTCTTCTGCAGCAGGTGGGGGCGTGCCACCCAGGGGCCGTCGTCATCGGGGAAGACCACGTCGCCGCCGAAGCCGCTGGTGTCCTCGACGAACATGAAGTCCGGCACCACGACGATGCGGTTGAAGTCAGACTTGACGTTTTCGAGCAGCCACTTTGCTCCTTTTAGCTGGGCTTCCAGTTGAGCACGTGGACCACTGAAGTATTGAGGAAAGGAGACGCCGATTCTCGGCAACCAATAGCGAGCGCCGATATAGTGCAGCACCGGGATGCGGTCGGGTAACTCAAAACGCTCGGCCTTCGCGATGCGTTCGCGTCTGCGCGCCAGTTCCGCCCAGGTGATAGCGATGTCGATGGTGGTCATCAGAGATCCTTTCTATTCGAGATTCACGAAGCGCTCGATTTTCGTGGTCGTTTCATGCGTCTCAGCCACAAAGCATCATCCGCACAAGAGCAATGGCAGAGCATAACACTGATCGGCCAGACATGCAAAAAACCTCCCAATGTATTGAAAAATATGAAAATATTTCTCTTGACAACCCGCTTGGCGTGCGCAATAATGGCGCGCGCCTGAGTTCAAGCTGGCTGCTGCCGGACTCCGGTGGAGGATTACAACCATGAGAGATATGTCTCGCCTCAAGCTGCGATACGTCTTACTGACCGCCGCACTTCCCCTGGTGTTCGCGTTCCGCGCGCCAGCCCAATTCGTGCGCGGCGCCATAGTAGGCACGATCACAGATGAAAGTGGCGCGGTCATTGCCGGCGCTAAGATCACGCTGCAGAACGTGGGCACGAACGAGACCAGGAAGAACACCACCGATGCCCGCGGCGACTACATCTTCCCTGCGCTGTTGCCAGGCGTGTATCGCGCGGAAGCGCATCGGGATGGCTTCAAGACGCAGGTGGTGAGCGACATCCACCTCGAAGTGAACCAGACGGCGCGTATCGACATCAAGCTCCCTATCGGTCAGATTGCGGAGCGCGTGGAAGTGACCGCCAGTCCCACGCTCTTGAAGACCGACACCTCCGACATTGGCCACGTGGTCACGAACAAGCAGATCGTGGAATTGCCCTTAAACGGCCGGGACTATCTGCAATTGGCCCGGCTGATCCCCGGTGTTGTGCCATCGCGTGCCGGCGCCACGGCAGGGGAGAGGGGCGTCAGCCGGAGCGTGAACTCGGTCGGAGCGCGTGACACTTCGGTGAGTTTCCTTCTTGATGGAGTCGACACAAACGATATTTCTTTCCAGACTCCCAGCGTGGCGCCCTCCGTCGACGCCATCCAGGAGTTCAAGGTGCTCCAGAACGTATACTCCGCGGAATTCGGACGCGGCGCGACCCAGATCCTGACGGCCCTGCGGTCGGGAACAAATCAGTGGCGCGGAACGCTCTTCGAGTTTCTGCGCAATGACAAGCTTTCCGCCCGCAGCTTTTTCCAGGTCGGCAAGCCCGGAGCGCTGAAGCAAAACCAGTTCGGCGGGGTTTTCGGCGGCCCGATTCTGAGGGATCGGACTTTCTTTTTCCTGAATTATGAGGGCCAGCGGGTGCGGACCGGCGGCAGCTCCTTCGCCTGGGTGCCGACACCGGAACAGATCAAGGGCGATTTCAGCGCCAGCGGGTTGCCTCGTATCTATGACCCGCTTACGTTCCAGTCGTCGACTCGAACCCGCCAACAGTTTCCGGGGAACCGGATACCTGCGGACCGCATGTCCGAGGTCGGAAAGAAAGTGGCGGCCATTTATCCGGCGCCGAACTACGTTGGCTTTACAGGCCGTAACTACATTAAGACTCTCGCACAACAAAACGACAACAACCAGGGCAATATGCGGGTGGACCACCAGTTTACGCCCAAGGACAGCTTTTTCGCCCGCTACTCGGTGCTGGACTTCTTCCGCACGTCCTACGGTGTCATGCCGATGTCCGGTACCCTGGTGGATGCGCGTGGCACCAACAGCGCGCTAAACTGGGTACATACATTCAGCGGCACTGTCCTTAACGAACTCCGCGTAGGTTTCAACCGCTATAACTATCTCGTGGTTCCTGAGGGGTCGCTTGGCGACAACCCGGCCCGGGACTACTTCGGTTTTAAGAACACGACCACCGATGCGCTGACCGCCTTCGGGTTGCCTCAGTTCATTTTGCCGGGGGGTGGATATGCTGGGCTGGGCCCAGGGGCATACCCGCAGAGCGCGATCACCCAGACCTGGCAACTGGTGGACAACGTTACCTGGGTGCGCGGCGAGCACAACTTGAAAATCGGCGTGGATTTCCGGCGGACGCGGCTTACGCAACAACAGTCAGCCCAGGATCGCGGCCAGTTGACGTTTGCCGGACAGTTTACCAATCTGCCGGGGGTTTCTGGTACAGGCGATAGCTTCGCAGATGTGTTGCTCGGCTTCCCGTCGGTTGCCACTGCCGCGGTCGGAGACCAAGTCGCGCACGAATACAACCGGCTTTACACTGCTTATGTGCATGATGATTGGAAGCTTTCCAAGCGTCTTACGCTGAATATCGGAGTGCGATACGAGTATGCCTCCCCATGGTACGAGAAACTCGACCGCCTTGCCATGGTGGACTTCAACGATGCGCGCGGCCGATTACTGCTTGCCGGAACTTCCAAGGCTTTTGTTCCCGTACAGGGCGTGGTTGACAGCGGGAGGCCACGGCTTCCCAGGGGTCTGTTCGATGCGGATGGCAACAATTGGGCGCCGCGCACCGGTCTCGCATTCCGCGTGAACAACCGGACCGTGGCCCGCGGAGGCTACGGTTTGTTCTACGACGTGGTGGAAGGGAACGAACTCCTGTTAGCCCGTGCAAACCCGCCGTTCTACTTCATTCAGAGTTATACAGCCGATCCTTTTCTACCGGACTTGAAGCTGGACACGCTGTTCCCCTCAGCGGCCACGCTGCCGTCCGGCGCCATACAGCCGCGGACCTCCCTGGCGGGGGCCCGCACACCGTACGTACAGCAATGGAACTTCAACTTTGAGCGCACGGTCCTGCCGAATCTCCTCTGGGAGCTCGGGTATGTCGGCTCGAAGGGCACTCACCTTCTGCGTCGCACCAACTTCCAGCAGTGGGAGGGTATTCTGGTGAAGGATCCGGCCAATCCGACACCCTTGGCCAGCCGTGTCCGCTACCCGAATTTCAGTACGACCAGCATCATCGGCTCCGACGATGGAGGGTCCTCCACTTACCACGGCTTAATCACCAAAGTGGAGAAGCGCTTTTCTAAAGGCTTGGCGTTTCTCGCATCATACACGTGGTCCAAGGCCATTGATGATGCGCATAGCTCTTCAAACTTCGATGGCTCTTCCTCGAATGCCCAGTGCCGCTGTGACCTGCGGGGTAACAAGGGTCCGTCGGCCTACGACATCACGCAAAGGGTGGTCCTGAGCTACAGCTATGAATTGCCGTTCGGCAAGGACAAGCGCTTCCTCAATTCTGGCGGCGTGGCCAACAAGCTGGCGGGTGGTTGGCAGATCAGCGGCATCACTTCAGCTCAAAGCGGCCCGCCGTTCACGCTCAACACGCCGGGAGACAATGCCAACATCGGTCAAGGCGCCGGGAGTTCCAATGTGCAGCGTCCAAATCTCGTGGGCGATCCCTTTCAGGGAATCGACCGCGGTGTCGATATCAAGAATCGAGGGGTGAATACGGGGACCTACTACTTCAACCGGGCCGCGTTTGCGATGCCACCCGCATTCCGTCTCGGCAACCTGGGCAAGAATGCGCTGCGGGGGCCAGGGTTCAGCAATTGGGATCTGTCGCTGTTCAAGAACACCGCGATCACCGAGCGGCTGAAGACGCAGTTTCGTGCTGAGTTCTTCGACGCCTTCAACCAGACCGCTTTCGGCCTCCCGGGGCTGACGCTGAACTCGCCCACATTCGGTGTTATCAGCGGCGCCTCAGGTAGGCGGATTATCCAGTTTGGGCTCAAGCTGCAGTTCTAGCGGAGGCGGCGCATCTGCATGCCTGAAAACGGACCGGCGGCAGCCCGTCTTCCAGTCCAAGCGACACCTGTGGTGATCAAGAGGAGACTCACATGTTCGCAGTTCCCGTCCGGGTGCTGATCTGTACCGCCATATTGCTGGTTCTCTCAAGTCTGACGGCGGTAGCCGCGGATCTAAGGGTGGAATTCGCCAACCCTCCGCAATCGGCCAAACCGCGAGTCTTTTGGTGGTGGCTTCAGACCAAGACCAGCAAGGCGGCGATCACGCGGGACCTGGAGGAGATGAAGAGCAAGGGAATCGGTGGAGCCATCCTTTGGGATATGGGCACGCGCGACGACAGTCCAAACTACGGGATCAAGATGGCAGCCTTGCCACCGGGACCGGAGGTCATGACGCCAGAGTGGCGCGACTTGGTTAGCTACGCCATCCGCGAAGCTGACCGCTTGGGCATTGAAATCAGCCTCAACCTGGGTGTTGCCCCGCAGTGCGGAGGGCGTTGGGTGCCTCCCGAATTGAGTGCTCAGTCATTGGTTTGGAGCGAGATGACGCTCCGGGGCCCCCAGTCGTTCACAGGGGTTCTACCGAAGAGCAGCCACCGCTGGAAATCCACAACCGGCACTTTGTCCGCCCTGCCTCCGATTGGCGGCTCGTGCATCGGGAACTGCGCCTGCGCTTCCGACAGATGCTCGCCAATGTCCAGCGAATTGCAGCAGGTTTATCCGGGCGGCGAGAAGATGGCGGCGTACTACAAGGATGTCGCGGTTTTCGCAGGTCGCGGCGACGGATCGTGGGTCGATATCTCCAAGCATCTGGACGCCACAGGAACCTTGCGATGGGAGGTGCCGTCCGGCGACTGGACCGTCCTGCGCTTTGGGCATGTCCCAATCACCAAGACGGTTGCGGTCAACACGGGAACCCCCGGAGTCGCCCGCGATCACGGCCTTTATATCGATCACTTCAATCCCGCCGCGGTCGATCTGCATTTCAAGAATTTCGCGGAGCCGCTCATCCGGGATGCCGGCAGCCTCGTTGGCAAAGCACTCAAGTATTTTCACTGCGACAGTTATGAACTGGAACCATCGACTTGGACACCCAATCTTCCCGCCGAATTCCGCCGGCTCCGCGGCTACGATCTGCGACCTTACCTCCCCATCCTCGCCGGGAAGAGCGTGGGGACTCCGGAGCTGACCGAGCGCTTCTTGCACGACATTCGCCGCACGTTTGCCGACTGTCTCGTCGAGCACCACTACGCCAGGCTGCTGGACCTATGTCACCGGAACGGCGTTGGATTTCATTCCGAAAGCGGCGGCCCTCACATGTTCCCGGTTGACGCTCTGGCGGCGCTCGCCAGGAATGATATTCCCATGGGCGAGTTCTGGGCCGAAGCGAAGTATCATCGCCTGACCGAGGAGAGCCGTTTTTTTGTCAAGCAGGCCGCTTCCGCCGCTCACCTATACGGCAAGAAGATCATCGGCATGGAAGCTTTCACTGACTTTGGTCCGGAATGGGAGGAGGATCCATGGCAACTCAAGCCGGTTGCGGATCGCGCTTTTCTCGAGGGCGCCAATCGCTTCTTCATGTCGGTGTTTTCGCAGTCGCCGCTGCTCACAGGCAAGCCCGGCTACTCCATCAAGTTCGGTTCCAAATTCGAACCCGGAATTACCTGGTGGGAACAGGCACCCGCGTTTACCGGCTATGTGAGCCGTTGCCAGTTTCTACTGGCGCAAGGGCTATTTGTGGCCGATGTGCTGTACTATAACGGCGACCAGATTCCGAATTTCGTGCAGATGAAGAAGGTCGATCCTTCTTTGGGATTCGGCTACGACTACGACGTCGCGAACCCAGAAGTGGTGTTGACCCGGCTTTCTGTCAAAGACGGGCGCCTCGTACTTCCCGATGGCATGACTTACCGATTACTGGTGCTGCCCCAGCGGGAGGCCATAAGTTTGGAAGTCCTCCAGAAAGTGGCCACCCTGGTTGCCGAGGGCGCCACCGTCGTTGGGCCACGGCCGGTAAGGTCAACCGGCTTGCGGGAGTACCTGGCCAACGACCGGGCCGTCCAAGCGCTGGCAGCCAAAGTGTGGGGACCCTGCGACGGCGTGAAAGTAAGGGAACATCGCTACGGAAAAGGGCGCGTAGTTTGCGGAGGCAGTCTTCGCGGAGTGCTGGACTCAGAAGGCATCCCACCGGACTTCGCATATACCGGGGCGAGTCGGGGCGCACAAGTGGACTTCCTGCACCGCAGGACGGAGGACGCGGACATCTACTTCATCGCCAATCAAACCGCGCAGTGGGAGAGAATCGCCGCCGACTTCCGAGTCAGTGGCAAAAGACCTGAGTTGTGGGATCCCAATTCGGGGACGATGCAAGCCCAGCAGGTTTACCAACCGGCCGGACAAGTGACACGCATGCCCCTTACCCTGCCGCCGTACGGCTCCGTGTTCGTTGTCTTTGCCGAAAAATCCGACCCCGATCCAGTGGTTTCCGTGTCGCCGGACGCCGATCTTCGGCCAGGCGCTTCCGCGGGTGACCTGGAACTGCTGGCATGGTACCCGGGCCGCTACGAAGTTCGATGGGCCTCCGGCCGGTCCGCCGTCAGCGAGGTCGCCGCCGTTCCAGCGCCGGTTCCGCTTTCCGGTCCTTGGACTGTTCGTTTTCCCAAAGCCTGGGGAGCGCCGGAGTCGGTTGTTTTTCCTCGCCTGATCAGTTGGGACACCAGCCCGGACGCCGGCATTCGCTACTTCTCCGGCACGGCAGTCTATCAGGGAAGCTTTCATTTGGGGGCCGAATTGCTCGGCGGCCATTGCCGACTGGTTCTCGACCTTGGTCGTATCCGCAACGTGGCCGAGGTGCGGCTGAACGGCAAGGACCTGGGCATCGTCTGGAAGGACCCGTGGCAGGTGGATATCGACGGCGCAGTAAAGCCGGGCGATAACGCGCTCGAGATTTCCGTCACAAATCTCTGGCCAAACCGTTTGATCGGCGATTCTCACCTGCCCGCGGATAAGCGGTTTACCCTCACCAACATCACCAAGTTCACCAAGGATTCGCCTCTGTTGGAGTCGGGACTTCTCGGCCCGGTGCGGATATTGGTTGCCGCGGTTAAGCCCGTGGAGAGGCCGCGGTGAATCTCGGCGCTCCGGTTCGCCCGCCGCTTCCAATACGGGGCGGCCTGGACCTGGTCCAAGGCTATGGACTATGTCGACGGCGATACCACCGCGGTCAGTACGCTTATCGACCCCAAGATCTGGAACTACGGTAGAGCCGGATTCGACCGGACGCACATCCTGAAGTTTTCGTTCATCTTTGATGTGCCGAAGGCCAGCCGTCTTTGGAAGAACCCGGTGATTAAGACCGCCTTCGATGACTGGCAAGTTTCGGGCATTGCCACCATGATGAGCGGCGCACCCACGGGGGTCAGCGCGACGTTGGCGTCGACGAGCGATATCACCGGCTCGCCCACCGATACCGGCGCGCGCCCGGTGGTGCTCGCCGATCCGCGGTTGCCGAGGAGCGAGCGCACCTTCAGCCGGAACTTCAATATTGATGCGTTCGGCCCGCCGGTGATCGGCACCGCCGGCAACGCCGCCAAGGACCTGTTCCGCGGCCCCGGCATCAACAACTGGGATTTGTCGCTGTTCAAAAACTTCCGGATTCCCTGGGAGAGGATGAAAATGCAGTTCCGGGGCGAGTTCTACAACGCCTTCAATCATACCCAGTTCAGCAGCATCGATACTGCGGCGCGGTTCGATGCCCAGGGTAAGCAGACCAACACCCGTCTGGGTGAATTCACCGCGGCGCGGTCGCCCCGGCGGGTGCAGTTGGCGCTGCGCCTCACGTTCTAGGAGACAACCACCAAGGCGCCAAGACTTGGTGTCTTGGTGTCTTCGTGGTTCATTTGGTGGTTTCGCAGATGAAAAACGTTCTCTTCATAGCCGTTCTGGCCGGGTGTGCGTCGCTCGCCTGGGCGGCCCCGCCGGTCTCTCTGGAGCAGGGCTTTCGCAACCCGCCGCCCCAGGCGCGCCTGCGCTGCTACTGGTGGTGGCTCAACAGCAACGTAACCAAAGAAGCGATCACGCGCGATCTCGAGCAGATGAAGGCGAAAAGCTTTGCCGGCGCCATCATCACAGATGCCGGCGGCGCCGAGCAGCGCGGCAACTCGCAGGTGCCTGCCGGACCGATCTTTGCCGGGCCGCAGTGGCGGGACCTGTTCCGCCACACCCTGGCCGAGGCCAACCGCCTGGGGCTGGAAATAAGCTTGAACATCCAAAGCGGTTGGAACCTGGGCGGGCCGACCGTGAAGCCCGAGGAAGCGGCCAAGCAATCGACCTGGTCGCGTGTGCAGGTCACGGGCCCGTCGCGGTTCGATGGCGTGCTGGAAGCGCCGCCGCGCAAACTCGACTTCTACCGCGACGTGGCGGTAGTCGCCTATC
>Ga0315282_10006208_pt1 | contig 20082 bp, 23 predicted proteins | sample YL17G07_20_MG_FD_203693 | JGI IMG/M metagenome (GOLD analysis project Ga0315282, IMG submission 203693) | Sediment microbial communities from Yellowstone Lake, YNP, Wyoming, USA - YL17G07_20 | ecosystem: Environmental > Aquatic > Freshwater > Lake > Sediment | place: USA: Wyoming | collected... | reverse complement strand
CAGTCAAGTATTTACTGCATATTCTGTGGCACTACCTTTTTGGGCTCAAAAAATCCCACATGTAATAATTACAGAAGGTTACCAACGAAGAACTGTCAAAAAACAGCGCTAACTGTCGAAGATCAGTAAGAAGAGTCGTATACTCGGATTGATTTATTGCTCCGAGAATGGTGGGGTTATCAAACGAGAATCTTATGACCCAATCGAATGGGATTCTATCATCCCGGATTCAGTCGATGATATTCTATATCAAGTGGTATGTGAGTAGTCTAAGAGACGGCAACAAGGCTTCCTGAAGTCTTGTTTCCAAGTTTTTCTCTCCAATGCAATATTTCTAATCGTAATGGATGAGAGTATGTCTTCCGTGAGGCCGTGAAGCCCCACCCTGTAGGCGGGGAGCTTCACTTCCCTTTCCAAATGGGCTGACGCTTTTCGAGAAAGGCCTGAATGCCCTCGCGGGCGTCCTCGGTGGTGCAGAGTTGAGTGAGAATCTCGGTGGCAAAGTCAACCCTCCGCCAAAAAGGCATGTCGATCATTTGGTAATAGAAATGCTTTCCCATCTTTAGTGCTAATGGACTCTTGCTGATCAGCTTCTGAGCAAAAGCGAAGGTTTCTTCTTCAAGTTTCTCCAGGGGGACAACCTTATTAACAAGCCCCATTCGTTCTGCCTCTTTTACATTGATCATGTCTCCGCTGAGCAGCATCTCCAGAGTTTTCTTTTTGCCAAGGGAAAGGCTCATGGGAATGATTGGTCCGCTGCAGAGCAGTCCTACATTGATGGCGGTAGTTCCGATGAGAGTTCCTTCCGCTGCTATGGCAAAATCCGCAGCCGCCATGAGCCCAGCGCCATTCGCGACCGCATATCCGTGGACCATGGCGATCACCGGTTTTCCCATGGAGGCGATCGTCCGATGCATCTGATTCATGAGTGTCATCCAGCCTTTGTATTCTGAAGGCGTCTTTGCACGAAACTCATCGACATCGATTCCGGTCGAAAAGGCCTTCCCAGCTCCCTTGATGATGGCAACGCGGACGCTGCCTCTCTGTTCAAACTGACCCAGAGCCGTGTTCATCTCTTCAGCCATTCGTGTTGTAAAGGTATTGAACTTTTCAGCCCGATTCAGCGTGAGGATGCCCATCTGATTCTTCTCTTCGGTCATGATGGTCTTATAAGGCATTGATCCTGCTCCTTTCATTGGGACCGTTTTCGTTCTGCTGGACCGCCCCGGACGAATAACCCACCGTTTGATGGGGCTCCTTGCCTGCGGTAGGCGGGGTCAGGGAACTTCACAATTTCTTATGTTTTGATATTGGGCCATTTTCCAGGGGTTGTTCCTGTTTTGAGATTAGATACCCGCCGCTACAAAATCTGTCAAGTCTCTTTCCCCCAGAAGGCTCCTTTTCCATTTTTGAGTGGGGGGACCAATGTAAGACAAAAGTCTCAATGAACAGCAGGGAGGAAGGAGAGGCAATCCAATGAGATCTCCAAAGACGCTCAACACAAAAAGATGATCCAGACACTAAAAGGGGAAGTAGAGAGGGGCTTCTTAGCTTTCTGTTTGGGTCAATGCCACTCCCAGTTGATGAAAGGCTCTTTCAGACCCACCCAAGCATTGATGATCAACTCAACTAAGCCGCCGTACAGGATTCGTGACTTCTGCCAGACGTCATAATAGTTGAACAATTCTCTCAACTGTCCTTTGCAATTCGAACAGGGAGCACAGACGTATTTATTGGTGTCTGGAGTGAGGACATCGTGAAATACTTCAAGAATCTGTCTGACTTTCATTCTTCCGGAGACAGCGGACCGCCAGTCCGCGAAGTTGCCCGTAGACATGATGGCAAAACCACTTCCCCCGCCACAGCAGTAGTTGTCAACGCCGTGAGGGACCATCTCCCTGAACTGAGGACATATTTTTCTGAGAATTTCTCTCTGAGGTTGCACAATGCCCATCGAACGAACCATGTTGCACGGGTCATGGAGCGTAACGGGAAAGTCATTTCGTCCTGGATCAAATTCGAGATTTCCTTCCAAAACGATACGCTGCAGCAGAGGAAGACAGCTCTCTCGCGGGATATTAGAATCACCTGTCAGAATCCGGTCAGCCACCGTGATCGATGCTTTGTGGGCGTGGCCACATTCTCCAATGACGATTTTCTTCACCTTCAGATCCCTGGCAATTTGAGTATGCCGGGCCGCAATTCTGGCCAGTTGAATGTCGTCATACCAGAGACCATAATTCACTGCGTCGTACCCAACGGATTCGCTGGAGAGGGTCCAATTAAGACCGGCCGCTTCAAAGAGGATGGCAAAGGCGGCAGGGTTTTCCGGCCATGAGAGGTATTCCCCCGCATTGTGGATCAGGAGAATGTCCGCTCCCTGTTTGTCGATGGGGATCTGAATCTTCTTCCCCGCCTTTTCCTCCACTTCCTCTTCGATAAAGGCGATGATGTTTTTGAAGGCGTGAGGGGTCATCCCCGTGGTGGAGCCAACTCTCAACTGTTGAACAGTACCCTTTTCATGAAGTTCTTTTGGGGCAATTCCCATCTCCTGGCTGAATAGCTTTCGGATTTCGTGAGTGATCAACGCATTGTCAATGCCCCGGCTGCAAACCTGCGCGCATCGGCGGCATAGTGTGCAGCGATAGGCTAATTCGGCCAGACGAGCGATCGTCTCCCAGTTCAAATCGACGTTATTCCCTTTGAACCAGGAGGTGATTCTTCCGGGGTTGTCGATGTATCTTTCCTTAATTCGGCGTAACAATTCAGAGCGGTAACTGGGTCGGTAGATCTCCTGTCTGCCGCTGGCGATGTAGACGGGACAGGCTTCGCTACAGGTCAAACACTTACCACAATATTCAAGAGAGAGCATGAGAGGTTGTAAGAACGTCCAGTTGTTCTCCTCAGAGAAAAGCTTTCGCAGGCCTGAAAGAAACGTGCGAATCAACTGCTCCTCTTCGGCTTTGGTCTTCGGCTTGGGAATGCCGATTGCCGAAATGCCATCGAGCGACGCTTCGTAGCGGTTTCCATCGGTTTGCGCGAGGAACTCCTTGGCTGGATTTGGATTCGTCTCTTCGTAAGGTGGGGGAAGGGGAAGGAGGTCTCTCGGATGGACCTGGATGAGCTGCTCGCTTTTTCGGCTGATGTCTCGCAAGGTGATCTCGTTGCTCACCGTCTCACCTCACCTGATCCAGGAATGGCTGGTTGTGAATTCAGATCAGACCATCTCTTTCCAGATGGGATATGGGGGGCTGACCAGCTGACGGGATGATCCATGGATCCCTGGACAGCCTTCTCGATGGCGCTGCCCTTGACGTTGGGCCGATCGTCCCAGTAGACCCAGAGAAAGGCAAAGAATCGGGTCACATAATGCATGGAGCGGGTAAAGGGTAGGTACAGCTTGACGAGAGCGAAAAGAATGATGTGGATTGCCCAAGCGAAATGAACATCGATGGGGCTCAGAGTGACAAGGCCTTTCCAAAAACCCCTGTATTCGGAGAACGTGGGGTCGAACGAATACCCGGCATAGAATCCAGTTGAGAAGACCGCTAGTAGGAATACGTAATTGAAGTAGTTGATAGGCGACGCATAGGCTCTTAATTCCCTGGAGGCCAGTCTTATCGTCAACATCCCGATGCTCCCGAGAGAGCCTATGATGAAACTTCCAAACCCCGTTACTAAGATTGCATAATAGAGAGACCGCCCCACGAGATTGGATGGTTCGGGAGGTAGGGAGAGACCAGCAAACGTGGAGAAGGCAGCTAGGAAACACAACCCATTGAAGGTGAGGATCAAAAGAAAGCCAACATGCCATGGAAAGAGGACACACCAGTACCTTCGATTCTTGTGGAAGTATTCGCCAAGATAGAAGTTGTCCTTCAGGATAAAGAGAAAGCTCTTGATAAAGCGCTTCCCGCGATTCTTATCCGACTGAGTTCCTTGTCTGAAAGCGGTGTCGTGGGAACCATCTCCATTCCGAACCATCGGATAGAGATCCCACCTCAGATGGACGGGCATCTTTGCATATTTGATTGCCTTCCTGGCGTCCATGAAGATGATGAAGGCATAGGCGAAATACGTCAGAATAGCAAGCGCAAGGGCCATGAGTTGCTCCGTTAAATAGTAGAAGTGGAGCCAGTGGTTCTTTTGATCGAGCCCGCCCGAAGAATGGCCATCCTCTCTCCCCCCCCTTATTTCCTAAGGGTAGAGAAAACTCGGTTTGATCGTCCACCTTGGGATGCCAGCGATTCTGCACGCTCCCTTTGTGAGACCCGACGGAAAGAGCTTGCAGATACAGTTGTACTTTACGCCTGTGTCCCGGCAGAGCTTTTTCACGGGCGGCACCGTGTCGAATTTCAGATAATAGTTCCGCAAGTAATCGATAACCTTCCAATGGTCTTGCGTGAGCCCCCCAGAAACCTCCTGCCGGGCGAGGGCCTCGGCGGTGTCCCTTGTCCACGTTTCAGATGCCTTCAGAAAGCCTTCTTCATCTGTTTCTGGAGAGAAACCCAGTGCCGATATGGCTGTCGATGACATACCCTCACCCCCCTTCTCCGGCACATCCACGGAATATCATTAGTCGGTCCAGGATATCCATTCGACGTGTCGCTGAAAAAACGGTTCATCTTTTCTTCCCTGTTCGGTGAGTCAGCGGAACGACATGTCCGTCGACCTTCTTGCCAAACGCGCACGTCTTGCATAGGTCCTGATGGCCCAGAGGAACGTGACAGTAAGTTCCCCTCTCTTTCCAGCAGGGTCTGGAACAATCGGTCCTTGTAGGAACACCCATGCATTTCGAACAGTCGTCTCTAAACCAGCAGCTATAAAGGCCCAGATAGTTCGATATGTATGTGACGCTCAACCCCTTCTCGAGCAACTCCTGAATGAACAGGAGCCTCTTCATGTCCCAGGAGGTGTACGACCGCTTGTCTATCACTTTGCCCACGGGGTTCAGAAGGCCATGGCGCTCGCAAACACGAATAGTTTCCAGCCGAACAGCCGAGAGATTCGAAATCACTTCGCTCGTATCAGTAGGCTCAATTTCAACCAATGGTAGGCACCTCAAATGTAAAAGTAATAATACTTCAATAAAATGATTGATATTAAGCTTAAAAAAATATAGCCCTCAGGCGACCTTTTTCTTGACGTGTTTCTCGGAGTCTCGTTTCTGTAACTCGCAACGTTCACACATATCCGGCTCCTCAAAGGTTACCTGACAAAAGGTGTCCGTCTCTTTCCAGCAAGGCTTGGCACAACCTATCCGCGTGGAACGCTGCATGCACTTCGGGCATTCGTCTTGGAGCCAACAGGGATATAGGCCGAGATAGTGAACGATGCCGGCCAAGTTCAACCCTTTTCCTAGAAGGTCCTGGATGAAACCGAATCGCTTGAGGTCGTTGTCCGTAAATAGCCTTTGTCCGTTTCGGCGATCAGGCCTCACCAACCCGTGCCGTTCCCACACACGGAGTGTTTCCGGATGAACCTTCAAGAGATTTGCGACAACACCGATGGTGTAAAGGGGACGATTCTGCATAGCTGTATTAATTTATACATCCTCAATCTAAAAATGTCAATTTCTTCAATAAGATTTTTGAGGAATCACTGCACTTAATACGCCTCCCTGTCATGCGGGCCCTCTCCTTCCGTGCTTACCTCCTCGGTAAGGACCTCACGACACGCTAACAAATCCTCCAAAATAAGGCATTTTCGACAACATCTTTCCTTCCCTCCTTGTGCAAAATGACTTCCTCTTCTTATATATTTTCCAGGGATAACTTGGGTGACATCATGGCCAAGAATCATTTCGACCGCATCTTCTATCTTGAGCTTTTTCATCAAGGATCCTTTATTCCATTCATCTTTTGAAGACCATAGAAATCAAAAAGACAAAGGTGCCAACCAAGATGATCAGAGGGCCTGCGGGGAACCCTGTCATTCTAAATAATAAAATCCCCAAGAAAGAAGACAGGGCCCCGATGATCATGGCCCCCAAGGCGTATTGTGTTAAGTTTCGACTCAGGTTCCTGGCAGTGGAGGCGGGGATGGCCACTAAAGCCGCCGTCAATAGACCTCCTACCATTTTGACTCCCAGAGCGACAATAACCGCAATCGAACCGAGGTAAATGAGATTGACCTTCTTGACATTGATCTGGTCAGATGTGGCCAACTCCTCAGAAATATTGACTAAGACGATCTTTGAATAAATCTTCCGAACGATCAGGAAAAGGACTAGACATAAAGTAACGGAGATGGCGGCTTCATCAGGACGGACTTTCGAAATGTCTCCCACGAGAGCGGTCTCCGCCTGCCCCACAGGCAAGAACAAGAAGGCAGCAGCCACCCCGGAGGCGAAGACAACAGCCGTCAAAGCCTCCATCGGCAGTTTTGTTCTTATCTCAAAAAGCCAAATCAGAACGATTCCTAAAATGACAAAAGGAAAGGCTCCCAGAGAGACATTGAAACCATACATTAGAGCCAGGGCAATTCCCGGCAAGGTCAAATGACCCAAGGGACCAGCCACCAGGGCCATTCTTTTGCTGAGCATCAACGATCCTAAGTATCCGGCTACGCCCCCGACGGAAACACCAACCATTAGACTGAGCAGAAATTGGTTCTCCATCCTAAGCTCCTGTATCAGAATGCTTGTGTTGATAGTATTTGACTTCCCCGCTATAGAGTTTTCGCAAACTCTCCGGAGTCAACACCTCTTGCGGTGGGCCAAAGCAGATGCGCTGTCTGTTCAAACAGATCACGTCGGTGGAAAACTTATAAACAACACTCAAATCGTGGGTCACCAAGAGAATGGTTAAATCCCTTTCCTCTTTCAATTTTGCCAAAAAATTGTAAATGGTCTCTTCACCGCTGATGTCAATCCCAGTCGTCGGTTCGTCAAAAAGTAACACCTGCGGATGTCCGGCCAACCCCCATGCCACTAATACCCTTTGGAATTGTCCAGAAGATAAATCGCCTATCTTTTTCTGTAAAAAATCCTTTCGAAACCCCACGGAGCCTAAAATATTTTCCATCTCCCTTTCAGCAGATTCTTTGAGTTCAAAAAAGTCCCGGATGCTCATAGGGATATCTTTGATAAAGGGCAGCCTCTGAGGGACGTAACCGATTCTGATACCCTTGGCCCATTTGATTTGCCCTTGATAAGGGTGCAACCCGAGCAACGTCTTCAGCAGCACTGACTTCCCTGCCCCATTGGGACCTAATATGGTTAGGACATCTCCTCTTTTCACTTCAAAGGATAGATTCTCAATGATCGTTTGATTGTCCAAGACGACATTCAAATCTTTCACCGTCAACATGAAGGTACCCTCCATGGATGTTTTCCTCCCGGATTCCTACTATCAAAGGTCCGTGGCAATCACATCGGTGATATCTTTCTCGCGCAAGAGACTCCTCTTCCATGTTTCGATGGAGGGAACAATGTAAGGCAGAAGTCTCAATGAATAGTATGGGGGAAGGAGAGGTAACCCAACGAGATCTCCAAAAACGCTCAGCATAAAGAGGTGGTCCAGGTTACCTCGCTCTTTTCTCAGTTCGAGATCCATCTCATGGGCGGTCATTCCGTAAAGGATTTCTCTTAATACCTTTGGGAGGCGTTTCGATTTCCCCAACAAATGCGTAAACCAATTTCCCAATTTTCGACTTTCAGCTTCATTCACAAACATTTTGATCTCAACCATTTAAAAAAAGTCATTCCTCCGGCTTTCTCCTCTTGGGTAAGGCGACAGTGAATACTGACCCTTTACCCAATTCACTTTCTACAAAAATCTTTCCTCCATGCCCGTCGACAATGGCCTTGACAACAGCCAGACCCAAACCATATCCCTTTCCCCTCTTTTCACAATGGCCCTGGTAAAAAGGATCAAAAATATAGGGAAGGTCCTTTGAATCTATACCGCTCCCTCTGTCTTTGATCTTGACCATAATGTATTGATCAGCGTGTTGTGTGGTAATGGTGATAAGGCTTTTTTCTCGTGAGTATTTCAAGGCATTATCCAGAAGATTTGAAAACACCCTCTGTAGATATTTTGAATCGGCTTCAATAATCGGCAACGTTTCCATATTTCGAAGCTCGAATTGAATGCCCTTTTGAGAACCCTTGGTTTGATAAGTTTCGTAAATCTCGATGAGCTCTTTATCCAAGGATGTGGCGGTAAAGTTAAAGTTCAATTTGCTGGTTTGGAGGCGGGAATACTCCAGAAAACCGTCGATTAAAGATTCTAATTTGCTTGCTTCGAGTCTTACGATTTTTAGATATTTCTTCCGTTTTTCTTCGTCTATCTCAACGGCATTTTGCAGGAGACGAAGGATAAAACCCTGAATGCTGATGAGAGGGGATTTCATATCATGGGCAAACATAGAGATAAGATTGGCCTTTTCACGCTCCAGCGCTTTTGAATGAGAGATATCGACAAACGCCTCCAGTCCTCCGATAAGCGTCCCATCATCATTCAATAATCCGGCAGCATGTTGCCTGATGGGAACGATTTCCCCAAATTTGTTACAAATCGTGCTTTCAGTCTGTACAACAGACCCTCGCTGGTTGAGAACTGTTTTTAAGGGACAATTGATCTTGCACAATTCACCTTGTAAGATTTCTCCACAGTGTTTGCCTACGGTCTCCTCTTTTGAATAACCGGTGACTTTCTCGGCAGATGAATTAAAACCGGTTATCCTCAATTCCGGATCGACGGTTATCACGGCTACAGGTAAACTCTCAATAGCAAATTTATAGAAGGTCAGATCATGGACATCTCTGCTGTCCCTTGCCGACTTGGTGGAAATATTTGCCATTTTTATCACCCCCTTCCTTGAGCATTTGTGACCGTTTACTTTACGCCAATCCACATGGAGCCCCACGGGCTAAGCCCGTGGTACCTCCACAAGAATACCCTCCTACGCCCCTGGGCGCCGAAGCGCTCCCGCCTTCGCGAAGCCCGCTACAGCGGGCGTAGGAAGGTCGGTGCGCAGGCGCCAAGGCTTCGGAGGGTTATCCGCCAGTGGCGAAATCCGCCGAAGCAGTCATACCTCGGTTCAGGATTGGCATAGACACCGTTTACGCATTCATCCACGGGCAGAGCCCGTGGTCTTCTGCGTAGGCGGATAAACTCATTTAAAGAATAATTCCAAAAAAGACGCGGGTGGCAATAGCCAAAATGATGGCCACAGATAGAGTAAAAAGGATCGCCAGAAGCGCTCCCTTCTTACCGATCTCTCTCCAAAGGGCTGCAATCGTAGCCAAACAGGGAATATAGAAAGTAACAAAGACAGTAAAAACCATGATTTGAGTTTTAGTCATCACCGTGAGAACCTGGGTCGTTCCTAACGCCTGGGTCAGCATGATCATCGAAAGCTCTTTTCTTAACAAACCAAAAATGAGGGTCGTCCCCACAGAAACGGGCAGACCGAGGAGGTGGGTGAGGGGGGATAGGATCCAATTAATATATTTCTCAATGCCCCCATATTCCATCAACGCCAGGAGGACACTCCCGATAATGAGAATAGGCCATGCGATAACGATAAATTCCCTGACGCGATACCACGATTTCTTCAGCGTATTTCGTAAAGGCGGCAGTTGATAAGCCGGGATTTCGAGAATTAATCCGAGACTCGCTTCCGGATAGGGGAATAGGAGGGAAAGAATCTTCCCGGATATGGCCACGACCAAAATATTTAGAGCGAATATTCCCAAGGCGGCATTCGGGCCGATGAAAAAGGCCACCAGGGCGAAGATGATTGTAATTCGGGCAGCGCAAGGGATCATCGTCGCCAGGATGGAGACGATGAATCGATGTTGAGGGAACTCGAGAATCCGCGTGGCCATCACGGCGGGGACACTGCACCCGTACCCGAGGATGAAAGGGATCACGGCCTTGCCGTGGAGACCAATGCGGTGCATGAAGACATCCATCAGAAACGCGGCCCTCGGCAGGTATCCCACGTCCTCCAAGAGTGAGAGGCCGATGAGAAACGGCACGAGGTAGGGGAGGACGATCGCAATCCCCCCCATAATCCCTTGGAGAACCCCTGCGGAGAGGAAAAATGACAGACTGCCTTCCGTGAAACTGCCCTTGAGTTGATTCATCCATTGATCAAAGAGATTCATGAGAGGTGCTTCAATGTATTCGCCAATGCTGAAGATAAAGTTGAAGAAGGCGTAGAAGACCACCGCGAGAATCACGTAGCCGAAGACCCTGTGCATCGCCCAATGATCGATAACGATCCGGATGTCCCTCTGGGGAGGATGAACCACTTCGGAGGCCTTTTCGGATAGATTCATTGCCAGGGCATGCCGCTCAGAGGAAATGACCTCGTCGGCTGGAACACCGTGACTTTCTTCTAGTTTTGCCTGGTAGCGTTTGATGCGAAAGGACACATCGTTATTGTCCGGCAGGGGGTCTACGAAGAAGGAGTCGTTCTCAAGCAATTTAACAGCGAGAAATCTGGAAGGGACATGATGCTGCAGCTTGAATTCCGTCCGGAGATCGAGAATCAATTGGCGGATGATATCTTCAACATCCCTGCTGAAGTGTGGAATGATCCCCGTTTTCTTTTCCTCAAGAATCCTGACGACCTCCATGAAGAGGGGTTTCAATCCTTTTCCGGTTGTCGCGATCGTTGGGACAACCGGGATACCCAGGAGTTTCGAAAGCTTCTCGATGTCGATCTGAATTCCTTTTCTCTGTGACTCATCCATCATGTTCAGACACAGAACCATGGGAACTTCGAGTTCGAGAAGTTGGAGCGTAAGCTCAAGGCTACGGATGAGAAGGGAAGCATCAATGACATTAATAATCACATCGACCTCTCCCGACAAGAGATGGTTCCGTGCTTCCACCTCTGCAGGATCACCGGACGTCAGCGAATAGGTTCCTGGAAGATCGACGCAGGTGCAGGTATGTCCGTTGATGTGCGTCTTGGTCTCGGTATACTTGACCGTCGTTCCTGGGAAGTTAGACGTGATGGCTTTGTAGCCAGCGATTGTGTTGAAAATGGTGCTCTTCCCGCAGTTCGGCTGGCCAGCCAGAGCGATTCTCATTGCACTTCCTCCACAATGATTCGGGAGGCTATACCCCGTCCGAGGGCTACCTGACTGCCATGCACCTCAATCAGTATAGGACCCCGGAGTGCCCCATACCTAAGCATCGTTATCGTATCGCCAGGATGAATACCCATCTGGCCGAGACGTTGCCTTATCCCTTGACCTCCTTGAATATCGGTCACCGTTGCTTTCTTGTTCTCGTAAATCTGATTCAGAGTCGTTAGCACGCTGTCCTCATTCAATTAATTGATTTCTGGTTCTGTCAATTTTTGGCGGATTTGATCGACGGTCTTATCCTCTGTAATCATCACCTCAACCTCTGCATTGGAAAAGACATAGGAAGGTCCTTTCCCATCAAACGTCTTTCTGGTATAAACGGTATCGACTCCGTTCTGAAGGAGCCATTCACTCACCTTGATTCCTTTCCCCTTTTCCACTTTCAGATAAGGGTTTCGCAGGATTTTTTCTTCCTGAACGATGTGCCCCTCTGTGCTTATTCGAAGGAGGTAAAAATAGGGGGCATCACCGAAATGTTGAGAAAGAGCGTATTTATCTTCTTCAACAGGAATAGCATAGATTAGAAAATCTTTTTTCACTGGTTCATAATGAATGGTAACCTGATCCACCTGAGGAATGTCCTTCAGGATCGATCTCTCGATTTCTTCGCTAAGTTGATGAGCCTGAGCTAATTTCTTTATGTTGAAGGCCAGCGCGGCCCGGACAAAGACAAATCTGCCAGAGTTTCTTGCCTGAATGGATTTGATTTCCTTGACTTGTGAAAAGCGCCGAATAACATTTCGGATACGATCCAGGGTGACTGGATCAACCGATGCATCAAGCAACGTCTTCATCGAATCTCTCAGGATATCCCATCCCACTTTCGCAATGAACCCAACCATGATGAGAGTGGCCAAGCGGTCGAGGATAGGATACCCAATCCTTGACCCCCAAAGGGCGAGAAGAACAAGTGCTGTCGAGGCGATATCCGAGTACCAGTGAGAAGCATCTGCCAGAAGGCTGGGAGAGTTGAGGGCTTTTGCCTTCTTTGCCTCAAAGCGTGAAAAAATGGTAATCGCCAGTATGATAGCTAAAAGACCGAGGAGAGAGGAGTAGAAGTAACCCAGGATGAAGGTCTTTTCTGCCTTAAAGACATGGTGGACAATTTCATAACCCGCGAAGAAAATGAGACCGGCACTCATCAGGGCGACCAAGTTTTCAACTTTGTAAAGACCCCACGGAAATGCCTCGGACTTTCTTTTAGATAGCCAGATTCCCACAAGTACCAGGAGGCTCGCAAAAGTATCTGAGAAACCATGGATCGTATCAGCGAAAAGGGCAGAGCTGCCCGAAAGCCACGCGAGAACTCCCTTCGCAGCTGCCACCAGAATATTTAGAAGGGTTGAGAAAAGGGCAATTCTCGATGGGTCGTTAACATTCTTCTCGAGAGTTTGGTTGGGTTCCATATTTCTTTTAAGCTTCCTTTGAAGTAGTGTTTCTAAAACAATAAGTAAGAGATCTTATCTCCCTTTTTAGTTGCCTTAAGGATTTCCATGTGCCTCAGCACAGCAAACTCTCTTCTCAATATCTCTTCAGCGAGATTAAGATTCTCCATTATCTCCTCTATGGTGGCCTCTCCTTTCCCCCTGATGTAGTCGACGATCTTCAGCTGCAAAGGTGTCAGGGTGGAGAGTTTGTCCTTACCTTTTAGAAAAGTCTGAGCCGAATGAACGGCCCATGGATCACAGGCCTTGGGAGGGGATAGGATGTCCATATAACAGTCTTCACAAAAGACCTTGCCCTGATATTCATATCCTTGTTGCTTTTCTATTTCTTTATTGCATTTTGCACATTGATAGGACACCTTTACCCTCCTTCTGCGTTCTCAGAGGGAGTCTGCAACGAGTGGGCCAAACCCGACTGACAAATTGGTACCGAGGACATTCGTCTATCGAACAATTCTTACCTTTTCTTCGACAGCCTCCCTGTTCGAGTTCTTAAAGCCGGCTCATCCTCATGGGTTATCGGTTGTAACCCAATTTTCAGATATTTCTTGGCAAGATCAATGTAGAGTTGCTTTCCCCTTTTCCACCACTTCTCTTCTTCAGGTGTGATGTTTCGAATTACTTTCGCAGGATTCCCTGCGACGACAACACCTGCCGATACTTTCTGGTTCATCGTCACCACTGCGCCTTCTGCAACGATGACTCTTTCCCCAACCTTGACTCCCAAGCTTAACACTGCTCCCATTCCAATGACAGCCAGATCGCCGACGCACTTTGCATGGATAATCGCCCCATGTCCTAAAGTAACTTTCTTTCCAATTTGGCAAACCTGACCAGGGGGTGCATGAATAACTACACCTTCCTCAACGGCCGTGCCAAATCCGATCTCAATGCTACCGTAATCTCCCCTTAAGATTGCTCCAGGTCCAACATAACAGCCATCCCCGATCTTCACATTGCCAATTACTACAGCTTCGTCACTTATGTAAACATCCCTGCCAATCTCCGGTCCTTTCCCATCAAACGAGTAAATCAATTTCTCCTCCTTTCTCCTCCAGGCTTCGTCTTATAATCGTCTCTTCTTTTCGCTTTTTTGGGTACCTTTCAGAATCCTTTTTTCAGCATGCGTGCATAATAGGAACCTGTCGTGTAAAGGGCGACGCATGGATTGTGGCCAAGAACTCGGTCCTTTGCCACGAGGACCGTGCAATACGCTCTGGAATATTTGAGAAATAGTGAATCGTGTCCCACGCAGAGGCCCAACAGGATGTTGAAATCGGTTTTCTCCTCGTTAAGGATCATAGCCTGGACTATGGGGCTGCACATCGATTCAAACTCCCCGACAGCAATCTTTTCCTCCTCCTTGATGCCAATATGTTCTTTGGGAGTTCCCCCAGCCTTGCACATGATGGAGGCGACTTCAAACCCCTGGGCTTCTAAAATCCGAGTAAGAGAGAGGGCTTCCTCGTGCAGACCGCCACAGAAAGCGATCCCAAGCTTCTTGTAGCCCATCTTTTGAGCAAACTCACAAGTCTCCTGTGCACGCGGTTTTGTAGGGTGAAGAACATAGGGTGTCACACCCCGGTTGATGTAACACTCACCTTCCTGGACGGAGGCTTTGTAAGCAAATTCTAGAATGTCAGGTTTCGTAAACTCCTGATTGGCTTTTTCCACCACTTCTTTGTGATGGAGGGTTGCACAGAAGGCTGGCCCATGACCTCCTGGTGATTCGCAGATTTTCTCCTTAATCCCACACTTGGCACACTCAGGTTTTACCGACTCCATCTCGTCCTCCTTTCAGGCAGTTAATCTGGCATCACCGTCTTCTCGTGATTTGCGCATTGGGTTGAGACTTCCAGAAAGAGGTAGGCTCCAAATGGATTTTTCTTGAAGACGAGCATCCTTTCAAGAGTCCGGAACGTTTTTTGAAGACTTAGAGGGAAGGTAAGAACGCTTCCCCAACGAGTGTGACACGTCTTGTATACTTCAGAGAGAAGTCTTTTTATCTCCCAGATTGTGTAAAACGTCGCTTCGTCATAAATACTGGGACAGAATAGGTCCCTGATCCTTCTCATGATTCCGGTCAGGGAAAACTTATTGAGTATTCCTAAGAGGATCTTTTCTCTCGATATCCTCCCCGCTTCGAGCAATGCTTTCACGGGATCTTCCAAGAATTCCAACGTGGTAATGAAGGTAACGAAATCAAAAGAGTTGCCTTTGAAGGGGAGCGCCTCTGCTTTTGCCAGGCATAACCCAATCTCCTGCCCAACTTTTTGTCGAGCGACTCGAAGCATAGGAAGCGAGACGTCAACACCTACGGGTTTCATCCCTTTTTCGAAGAAGAATCGGAGATAAGTTCCTGTTCCACAGCCCACGTCCAAAATAGTCTTATTCGCCTTTAGATCCCCGATCTTTAGCATCAACTCTTTTTCAAGGCGGTGTGCTTGGGAACCTTTCTGGGTGTCATACCATTGGTCATAGTGCTTTGCCACTTTTTCATCGAATAAAATCTTCATGACGGACCCGCCCTATAGACTGTACCGTCTCCTTCTTTTGCGGCCTCTAAGACTTCCCGATGCCTCTCTGAGGGATAGGAATGGCGACGTCGAAGCTGCCCACATCAAAGAAGATGTCGGTAAAATTCGAAGATGAAGAGGATTCAGGACTTTCCTCTGTCTGTGTTCGAGGTTCGTGGCCATGGGATCTGCCTGTACGGCATGACGCACGAAGCGAGGCAAATAGCCGAGACAGATCCTCACAGGGGGTCGCTTTTTCCCCGGGAACGTTTTAAATCCTTGAACATCTTTTTTATCACTAAGCCCCTTTTCAGTTGTGAAATATGGTGAATGATCAGAATTCCGTGAAGATGGTCGATTTCGTGTTGATGGACTCGACTCGTGAGGCCACTGAGCTCCAAATTCATTTCCTTCCCGTTCAGATCCCAGGCTCGAAGAAGGATTGTCTCCCTTCGCTTCACGGGTATTTCGACGGTCGGCAGACTCAAACATCCTTCTTCGAAAACGGATTCGCCTTCCCCTTCAATCACTTCAGGATTGATGAAGACTCTTACTCCTCCTCCCATATCCACAACGGTCATCGCCTTGAGAATTCCAATTTGTGAAGCGGCGAGTCCGATGCCTTGATGCGCAATCATAGCCTCGATCATCTCGTCTGCTATGTCCTTGACTTCTCCGTCGATATCACGGACAGGAATGGCTTTTCTCATGAGAATGGGGTCGGGATAGATCCGCAACCTGTCCTTTCCGATTTCCACTTTCAGCTCTTCATTCACCCTTCTTTGCACTTAGGGTTTCCCTCTCTGGTGACCGCATCCCCTCTCGTATATTCCTACATTTTACTTTTCGCCTCATCAGGGGTACATTTATTGGAGTCAAAATAATTGTTGACAGCCTGTTTGAGGGTATTTGAAGCCAGAAGAGCACAATGGACACTCTCTTCAGGCAAACCTTTTAAACCCTCCAGTATCATCTGTTGGCTTATTTCCGCCGCTTCTTCAATCTTCTTCCCTTGAGCCAATTCGGTTGCCATACTGCCTGCAGCAATGCTGGAGGCACATCCATCCGTCATGAATTTAATTTTCGAAAGTCTTCCATCCTTGATCTTGAATGAAATCTGCATCGTATCTCCACAGGGACCTTTGATCTTTGCAAAACCATCCGGGTTTCTGATCTTTCCCAAGTTCCTGGGATTCAACCACCGCTCGATCACTTTTTCAGAATAGATCTTTCTGGCATTTTCCATGATAGAAGCCTGAAGCTCGTCTGCGGTCTTTTGGAAATCATTGGACATGCTCTGACTCCTTTCGAAATCCCCGGTAAACTTTTGAGAAATCGGTATTCTTGACCCATCCAATGCGGACTCCAGTCTTCGAATCGATTTCAGGTAGATAGGGTTTGATATCCAGGAGGGGAGTCCCTTCCAATGCATCGAGCCCTTTGACGGTCAACTGATTTCCGTTTCTTTCAACCAACTCGACGACTGAGAAGCCGATAGGATTTGGCCTGTTTGGCGAACGGGTCGCAAAAACGCCGTGACGCTCAGAATCCCACGGTGTTCTTACTGAAAGTGAATAGTCCTTCGCCAAGTGGAAGCAATAGAGGAGGATGAGGTGAGAAAAGCCATCCAGGTCCTTCAGGCCCTCTGCATATTGATCAAGAATTTCAATCTCACAGATTTCTTCCCGACCTTGGGGTGGACATTCTTTTCTATCCTTGTACGGAGAGTGGATAAATCCAATGGATTTGATTTCCATGTCTTTTAACCTTTCTTGCAACCATCCTGGCTGCTTCGCTTCTTCTATCCTCAGGAGGGTGCCTTAAAGATGAGTGTATCTCCATCATTTAAGGAAGTCTGCATACGGTTTTCAGCGAGATAGGTTGCTCCATTAAGGAGTACCCGAATGTCCATATCTATATCTCCGTTTTTATCCAAAAGGAACTTTTTTACTTCGGATCCAAATTTTCTTACCAGGGAGTCGATCAGTTCCTGTAAAGTCTTACCCGGGAATTCGAATGTTATCTTCTTGTTCTTCCCAAAGGTCTTATAAAGGGGTAATCCTGCTATCTCGATGTTAACCTTCATCCTTTTTCATCTCCTTTTGGTGGGACAGAGACCTGGTAAGGCCTTTTGCTCTCACCCATTAGACATTCCTCCGAAGCGATCCAGAATAGCTTCTAGAACCCCGCCGGAAATAGTTCGGGCCTTATCGGAAATCGTGTAACAATTGGCTTTGATTCCTCTTGGATCGACGTCGCCGAGCTTCATACCTTTCCAGACCGTGGTTCCATCCCGTAGTAGACCCCGGATGACACCTGCAATCCTGGCTTGGACCGAGGCATGTCCGACGATCCCTATTGTTTCATCCGCCCTTACGTCATCTCCAATCTTCTTCATTGTTCCGAAGATCCCGTTGGTTGGAGCCCGAATCACTCTTTCCTCGGTGTAGCCGCCGATCGCGCCCGGAATCCCCGTGTTAGGTTCTGCCTCTCCGCTTGAAATGATCCTTCCGAGGTTGTGGCCACGGTTTGTCTCGATGACCACGTGAACATCCCTCCCCGCATGGAATCCAGGGCCCAAGCCAATCGTCAGAGGGGCATCCGTAATCTTTATGCCCAGATTCTTTTTAGCCAGAGTGGCATCGATGATGACATCGGGCTTGAGGAGAGTTATGACGTTAGCCTCTGGATCGATCAGGAGCGGAACCTTTCCTTCCTTCCAGGTCATTGGAATCTGATCGGGCGAGTCCACTCTTCTGGCCACGATTCCTTCAACCTCTTTTTCCTTGTCAAAAACCGCTTCGGAAAACGCAACTTCTCTTCGTACGGCTTGTGGGAAAGGAACTTCGGTCATGCAAATCCTGAGGTGAGAGGAGACAAGGCGGTGAACGACTCCGGTCGCCATCTCCCCACCGCCTTTGACCAAAACGACGAGATTATTCGGTTTCTTATTCATGCCATTCATTCCCCAATCCTTTCAAAATCCTGCAGTACCAGCTTCTTATCGACATGGAAAAGGATGCAGGCCATCTCGAGCGTTTTGACCTTAAATCCTTTTCTCTTTAGACAACCTTCGCCAAAATGCCTTTCGAGAATCTCGGGCACCTCAGGATGCCCTTTCACGATCTCCTTGATCAGTTTGTATTCTAGTGGGGGATTCACCGAAAAGACCATGATCCCATCTCCCATTCCAGGAGATTCAGACGGTTCCGAAGAACCCAAAGCGTCCTGGCTTTACGTATTTGGCTTCTGCGCTTGCTACGAGTTTCCCATCCACAGAAGCTTTTCCCTCGATGATGAACATCGTGTGATACTGATCGAGAATTCTCGCTTCCAATTTCACAATGTCTCCGGTTCGAATTGGAAAATGGTATCGAATCGATAGTTTTCCCGTGAGAGCAGGGATATTTTGCGTTAAGAGGCAGTGGATCATCGCAGAATCTAAGAGAGTGGCTGTAATTCCGCCATGGAGGACACCCGAGTAACCCTGAAACTTCGGAGTGACAAGAAAATGTCCGTAGACGCAGCCATCGGCACCAGAGTGAAATTGAAGCCCCAATCCGTTCCCGTTCCCGGAGCCACAGGCAAAACAGTCTTTATGGTCGGTATCTTGTGGGATGTTCTTCCCACGGACTGACATCTTGTCCTTCACGGCCTATTCTACCCTCTGGCGGTTTAAGCAGCCTCCAGTTCTCGGCGTTTGGCCATGTCAAAGAGGATTCGTTGCCTTGTCTTATCAATGCCCAATGCCTTACGCTTTTTGTCAATATGGTCGATCATCATTCTGGCTGCCTTTACAGGGTCGGGTTCAAAGGCCCATTTCCCTTTAAAGATTTCATCAAACCCTTCAAAGAGCATTTTTGTGACCTCTTCACTCCCCAACGTTGGCCAGGTGACGCCAAACACGGTAAACACACCTGAGGCGACAAAATATTGGCCGATGGAGATGGCCTTTTCGCTCATCCACTCAGGTGCCGCACCAACAGCCGGCAAATCGCTGATGTCATCCCCCAGCCCTCCGTCTTTCACCACAGCAGTAGCCGCCATCAGAATGCGACTATTATCCACACAGGAACCCATATGGAGGACGGGCGGGAGACCCACGGCCTCACACACAGAGGCTAATCCTTTGCCCGCATATTTGCTGGCTGCTTCCGGGGTGAGGAGCCCATATTTCCCTGCGGCCATAGCACTACAGCCCGTCGTTAGGACGATAACATCATTGCCAATCAACTCTAAGATCATTTTCAGATGGGCGTCATCGTGGGAAACCCGTGCATTATTACACCCCACCACGCCAGCAATGCCCCGAATGCGGCCGTTAATAATGTTATCGTTCAATGGTCTGTAAGATGCCCTGAAGAGGCCGCCCAGGAGGTAGCTGATCGTTTCGTGACTGAAGCCGACAACCGTTTCCATACTTTCCGGAGGGATGAGGATAGGTGATTTTCGATTTGAAAAATTCCCAATCGCCTCTCTTATGATTGTCTTTGCCACATTTAGGGCCTCATGTTCATCAAACTGAATATGGATCGCGCCTTCGATCTTTGCCCTTCGGTCCGTGGTGATGAGTTTGGTGTGGTAACACTTGGCCACATCGGAGAGAGACTGCATCTCGCACTGGACATCAACCACCATCGCTTCAACCGCCCCTGTGATAATAGCCAGCTCCTGTTGGAGAAAATTCCCCGCGCACGGGATTCCGTGTCGCATTAGAATTTCATTGGCAGAACAGCACATCCCAGCAAGGTTAATTCCCTTAGCACCTTTTGATTTAGCGAGATTGAGAATTTCAGGATCCTGAGATGCCACCACCAGCATTTCTGGAAGAAGCGGCTCATGACCATGGGTGATTACGTTCACATGGTCTTCCTTAAGAACTCCAAGATTGATCTGCCCTGCAATGGGGACAGGGTTTCCGAACATGCAGTCCTGAAGTTCGGTCGAGATCATCGAACCACCCCATCCATCCGCTAAAGAACAGCGCGCAGCTGCTTTGAGAATGTTCTGG
>Ga0315282_10006207_pt1 | contig 20084 bp, 23 predicted proteins | sample YL17G07_20_MG_FD_203693 | JGI IMG/M metagenome (GOLD analysis project Ga0315282, IMG submission 203693) | Sediment microbial communities from Yellowstone Lake, YNP, Wyoming, USA - YL17G07_20 | ecosystem: Environmental > Aquatic > Freshwater > Lake > Sediment | place: USA: Wyoming | collected... | reverse complement strand
TTCACGAGGCTTGGGAAAGGCGAATAGTAGACGAGCGGAAGAATCGGTAGCGCCTATGTAACAGCAACGACCAGCGCCCGGAGTGAACCTCTCAGGTCAACTCGCATTCCATACCGCGTAGTCGGCAGCCACAGACCAAAGCTCGTCGAGATCAGCGAGGAAACCCAAGCTATCAATGTCGCGGAGAGTGCTGGAAGAACGAAGGAGAGCGAGTACACACCATAGCCAGCGGGGCCTAGGAGACGTGCTATAATTATGACTAGTATGGCTCCGATGACTGTGGAGGCGAAGGTGCCAGCCATGAGGGAGAAACTCCCCTTAGCAGACTCCTCAGCAATCTCAGCCAACTCCACCACAGATGAACCCATGCAACTTGGAGAAGACCTGTTGTGGTTAAGAGTTGTCTGAGGAGGCCCCAAAAAGGATCTGGTATTCTGGAAGATCTCACACCTAGTCTATGACGAGTTTCTTGACCGCTTCGGACGTGATCTAATTGTTATGGTTGGAACTGCCGGAGGAACCTGTTCGTTCCGTGAAGGCTCAGTGAAATGCTTGCTGACTAGTTCCACGTACTGTGGCTGGAAAGCCCGCTCTGTGCCGAGACGGGGCGGTTTGATGGTTGGACAGGTTTCTATAATTCGCCATCTATGAGCAAATGCAGTGACAATAACACCAGACATGAGAATGTAAACCACGAGAAAGCCAAGATCGTGATGTAGAAACCGCGCATCCTGCCAGTGATTGACAGCCGCAAACCAATGATCCGCATCAATAAGTACCCCACTGAAACTAGCAAGAAAGCTGAGGCAAAGGATATCACGAAATGTCCGGGCGCTAAGGTCCAAACCCATCCCAAACTACCACACAACCAGTGCTTCGATTCCCTCCATTTACTCAGCTGCTCGAAAGAGCATTTGCCACGCACGGTGTTACAGGCAGTCCAAGCCCAGCTCAACCGATCTGTCTCTCAGTCAACGCGATAACTCGCACCTAGGGCTACGCGTTGAACCCCAATTTGTATAACATAGTCTAGGCGCCCTTCTCGCGAAAGGCATTGGCTTTGGCTTGACCTTCACGGCTAGTCTGAGAATGATTCGATCTCACATCACAGTCATTGTGACCGATGTCTGTTAGCGTAGCAGATCCGCGGAAGGATCTCGCGGTCTTAAAATAGTCGCTTAGAGATGAAACAGTAGAGGACTAACTTGGCGAAGTCATTGTTGTCTGCACCTGAGAGGAGGCTATTGATGGAAACACGGGACCTTCTTGAAGAGCTCCTAGAGACGGAAGAGGTTCTCAAGGATAAGGCGTTAATGAGGTCCGTCAAGGATTCTCAAAGAGACGTGAAGGCTGGTAGGCTCTACACAATTGAGCAGATCAAGAAGCAACTCCGCAGAGAAGGCAGACTATAGCCTAGCTACCACACGAAGCTTCTTGAGAGATCTGAGCAAGCTAGACAGGGCAAATATCAGACGTATTCTACGGGCGGTCGAAGGCCTGAAGAGCGACGCCTACCTCGGAAAGAACCTGCGAGGGCAACTAGAAGGATTCAGGTCTTTGAGAGTTGGCGACTTCAGAGTGATATACACCATCGAGGAACAGGATAGAACCGTAACACTCCGAGCCGTGGGTCACAGAAGATTGATCTACAGACCGTGAAACTCAGGGCCGTCCGAATGTTGCATTATTGCAGCTCTAAAGCCGAAGAGGTCGGGTGGGACAGCGCCCCTCCCCGCTAAGCGGCCAAGTCTGAACTGCCAACTCTCACTCTTGCTTTCTCAATGAGACTGTAAGTTGGGTCACCAACAATAAGATCTGAGATCTCCAAAAGAAGTCACGACATTTGTGTCGGGTGTTACTCTACTGCTTTCTAGCGGTAGACTTCCTCTCGGTGTTCGAACCTTAACAGATAGAGTGTGTCGCCTTGCACCGCGTAGATGAGTCTGTAGTGCGCAATATGGATTGACCGTTCACCTTTCAGTTCGAACCTCAAGGGCTTGCCGATTTCAGGATTCCCAACTATTTCCTCAATCCGTTTCTTGACACGAGCTTTCAGTTCCTTGTCCTTGACTTTTCTTAACTCATGTTCGAATTTCCTAGTCCAAACAACGTTCCTGATTACTACCAATTACGGAGCTCTTCAAGAAAGCGTTTCGTCGTAGCTTTTCTAGCTCTTCCCAATTCAATCTCTTCCCAAGCTTTCTCCACTTCGCGGAAGAGCTTCAGGTCCACCGACAGCGACTTGCTATCGATCTTCTTCAAAACCACAAGCCCTGCCTTCGGCCGCGCCAGAACAGCGAACAAACCTCCCGGCTTGATGCCCAGTTGACTCCTGAGTTTCTGGGGGATAACTATCTGACCTTTAGAGCTAATGCGAGTCAGGTCAGGGACTCCCTTTGATCTCATAGGAGTAAGATTGTCTTACCTAGCTATAAGCCTTCAATGCACATAACGCTGCTTTCCTCGGTAGATCATTTCCGAACTCTGAACTTTTGGCTGGAGCCAGTCACGCCTGTTTCCTCAGTGAGACTATTTTGTCGGTTGCTTCGCTGGTTCGGGTTACGTATCGGCTATGCTCCAGTTTGGTGAGGAGCCTACTCAACGAGTAAGCTTCGATGCCCAGATACTCAGTCTCCTCAATCCGAAGGCGACTCACTGATCGCTTTGCTTGAGACGAACCTTCCGTATCTCCTGGACAGCAGGTCGAGCATCTGCCTAGGAGAAAGGATCCTAATTCCTTTGAATTTCTTGAGGTCCAGCAGGTGATGGTCTCCGCTGACTACGAATTCGCATCTTCCATCATAGGCTGTGTTCAGGATCGCGTTGTCTGCAGGATCCTCTTTCACGGCCTTGAACTCAGATCTAACCTTAATCATCTGAGATGTCTTTCTGAGGAGTCTCGCCAACTCTTCGACGTTGGCGAGAGTGTAGTCAAACCTAACGAGCAGCTCATCCCTTGACATCACTCGCACAAATTCTCGGATTATTTGTTCAGAGAGAACAAGTTGCACGTCTTCAAGGGTCAGGGCGACATCCAAAACTCTTGCTGAATGCCCTGTCTTTGAAATGAAGGCGGAGACCAATACGTTTGTGTCGAGTGTTACTCTCATTCACTTGACTTTCTAACAGCGTGGACGAGCCTCTCGATTTCCTTCTCAGAGAGGCCGTGCGTCTTGGCGGAAGATCTCGCCTCAGCGAGAAGTTTCTTGAGTTTCAACTTCTCTTCGGACAGTTGGAGCCTTCTCAGGACTATGATATCTTCTAACCCGACGACGAGGAACTTGGTCCCTTCTTTCAATCCCATCTTTCTTCTGACTTGGGTCGGGATCACAACCTGCCCCTTCTGTGAAAGCCTGGTTAGTTCAAGAGCCATCTGGTGCACTTAGTAAGATATGTCTTACTTCGGCTATTTATGCCTACGCCGTTCGTTCACAGGGCTTCTTCAGGCTACTGCACTTTGGTCTGGGGCAGGTTGCTTCATGGTTGTGAGTTCCTCAAGGCCGATTAAGACGGCTCGTACGTTTGTATGCAAAATACGCGAATTGTATACAGCAGCTTCATCCTGGTATACCTCGCTGATGTGTGGGCTAGGTGGTGAGATACCAGTTCCACAGGTTGCGCAAGTCTTCATTCAAGTTGGTTCTTGGAGAGTGGGCTAGTTCATCTTTGGCTCTGGATTTTTCCCACGCTTCGACCTAAGTCCCCAACCCTTGCTGGAGCGTGTGTGAGGTAGGCGGCGAGGCAGATGCAAGCGCCGATAAGCGCGTTCGCAAAGCTCGGCAGACGCGGATAGTAGGCGAGGGCAAGGATGGGGAGGACTGAGGCGAGCGCGGCCAGGAGGGACCTGAGCGAGCCCCACAAATCCAAATGCATACCGTACTTTCTTGTAGCCAAGCTTAGACCGAAGATAGTGGCAGCTAGGGCGGAGAGCAGTAGAGCAACTATCAAGCCATAACCGGCGCGGCCAACAGAAAGATTGCAAGCTGGACTATGCCCATCTTCAGAGTCTCCTTGGTTCTTCCGATGCCGTTGAAAAAGTTCCCCAGGACTTGGGAGCCGAGGCCCGTGAGCAGGAAGACGCACATATACAGAGCCAAGTATGTCGAAGCGTAACTGTAGGAGGCCCGTACACAGCACGGATCAAGTCCCTGGAGAGAAATGCGATCGCGATTGTCACTGGGAGAATGAGGACCGAAGCGTACCTCACAGAAAGTTCGAACATTCTCCTCTCGTTTCCCGAAATAATTTCGCATCGCGTAATAGGCGCTACATGGTCAAGCTGAACGAGAGGAAGATACGTTGGATCATACAGGAGAAAGCAAGGGGGAGAGGTACAGGAGAACTGGCGCTGATCCAACGTATCTCAAGAAGACGGGTGGAACAGCTCTCCCTAGCCTACAGGCTTACAGGCACAATCCCAACCTTGAAGAAACCTGGCAGGCCTAAGAGAACCTCGGCCACGCTGACCGAAACCACCCGGATCCTAGAAGCCTACGACACGTTGAAGGTTAACGCCTTAACCCTGGAAAAGGTACTCAACCTGCCCCACAATAGGATCCACGCCATCCTGAAAGAGAATGGGAGAGCCATGCCTCAACCGAGCAAGCAGAGACGCCGAAAATGGGTCCGCTACGAACGCGAGCACAGCATGAGCCTCTGGCATGCGGACTGGAAGCAACTATGGGACGGTGAATGGTGGATAGCCTACATTGACGACGCCTCAAGACTAATCGTCGAATACGGCGTATTCCAAGACCCCACAGCCGAACACACAATCCAAGTCCTGAAGCAATCCATATCCAAGCATGGGCGTCCACGTGAAATCCTAACTGACCGTGGAAGCCAATTCTACGCGAACGAAGGTGAACGTAAGGAGAAGGGCGTAAGCCAATTCGAAGCCTACCTAGCCGACAACGGAATCAAACATATCCTATGCCGCGTCAACCATCCCCAAACCAACGGGAAGCTGGAACGTTTCTACGGCGTCTACGAACAGAAACGCCACCAATTCAGAAGCATAGGCGAATACGTTCAATGGCATAATGAGATTAAACCACACCTCAGCCTCAACATCGAAACCCTCGAAACACCAATCCAGGCTTTCCAGGGGAAACTCCCTCCGGAAAGGACAGAAAGCATTCAAACCATTCAGGATGCGAAATAATTATGGGAAACTACACTGCCTCTAGCCGACTCCTCGGCAATCCTACCCAGCTCGGCCATGGGCCAACCCGCAGAGGCAGAGAAGATCAGTCATGGTTAAGAGTTGCCGGAGAAGGCGCCGGTATAGGTTTTGGTGACTGAGTGTGCTGGCTCCATTGACTGGTGCACTTGCAGGCTGTTGCATGGACAGGTGGACGTAAAGACCAGTCGGGTTGGAGTGTTGCGCTTTCTGATAGCTTCGAGCAAGTTGTACGTAGCCTGCAGGTTCTGTCTATAGTGTGAGTCCGGGTTCTCAACACCAACTCGCACTTCAGGATCCGCAGCCAGATGAAAGACTGAAGCACATTTTCCAAGCACCTGTCTAATTGCTCCCGGGTCAAGAAGATCGCCCTCCACGAAACGAAAACGCGGTTTCCGCAGCGCGCTTGCCAGATTAGCTCTGCTTCCCGATGACAAATCGTCGATCCCGATTACCTCGAGACCCCGCTCCAAGAGCCTGTCTGTGAGGTGACTGCCGATGAAGCCAGCGGCCCCCGTAATCAAGACACGCTGAGGTGATTCTATCACGTGTTCTGGCAGGATTATTTCAACTCCATGGAGCAATTCCTAAGCGAGCGGGAGGGCTTAGCGAAGCATCGTAACGTTTTCAGATTTGGCGTCTCTCTCTATTGGGCACTCTCAAGTAATCTTGAGTGAATCAGTGGAACCTTCTTGAGCAAGTTGCTTATGGATGCGAGTTTCGAAGTAGTTGTCAATCAGGTCTTTGGGCTGCACAGCCTTGATGAGAGCTTGAAGTCGACTTGCAGACACGCTTCAGTGTTCATCTTACTGATCTCGCGACATGACTCTTCCGAGCTTTGACCGTTAAGTACGCTGAATGACGCGGGTCAAGGCGAGACGCTATGCGCGAGAACCTCGCAGGCAACGGATACCAACCAACGCCAATCATCGTCTCTATTCCGAATCCGTAGTATTCAACAAGCTCTCTGAGTCCTCTGTATGTGGCAATCCGGCGGTGTGAAGGATATTTGCCCCCGGCAGCCCTCATCTTGTATCGTGTATGGAACGGATTCCCCACGTTTATTTCATCGCTTAGCGAGGTTGCAAAGGGTTGCCAGCCCAAGAGCAGGCTGCCCACGTTGTGCCACGATGCGAGATTTGGTGTCGAAATAATTGCGTAACCGCCCGGCTTCAAGACGCGATGGATTTCCGTGATAAATAGGTCGGTATTATTCAGGTGTTCAAGTAGTTGGTTTGTAACGACCACGTCAAAACTAGCTGCCTCTAGTGGAATTGGTTCGTTCACATCAGCGCGGTGCATCTGTACGCCCTTTTGCACACACTGTTCGATGAAGCTGGCTACGAGTTCGATTCCATGGATGTCTAATGTCCCAACCCGGCGTGCAAACTGAATCGTGAAGTCGCAAGATCCGCAACCGATGTCCAAGACTTTCGCGTCCTCGTCTGGCTCGATGAGGTCAAGGATAACCTTCTTATTCTCGAGTTCGATCGACGCCTGTAGCGCACTTGCGAAGTCTCTGACTTTCTTCATAGCCTTCTGATCACTCGCATATGTCTCCAAAGCATACGTCGGTCGCATAATAGATGCGCCGATAATTGGACACGACAGAGCCCCTGGTCCTTCGTTGCAACCGTCATTGTGACCTTCGCTTTCCCCAGACTGAATCTAGGCCTCAGAACTTGAAAGGCATCGGCCTCGATGGCTCGTACATAAGTTCCTTAACTAATTCGATGCCGGTCAAACGAACCGCGTCATCACTGCTTCGCTTCGCCAAGCCGAGAATGATTCGGCCGTATCCACAGTCCCCTGAGTGCAATCAAACTATCACCCTCATCATAGTTGCGCAAGAACCTCGGATTACTGTACAAATCTGGATGCTCTCGACGGACGTATTTTCCACCTCTCTCTTTGCAAAAGAAGAGAATTGAACGATAGAAATTTGGATGGAGAATCCGTCTCCGTTTTAGATGAGCGAGATTTCGCAGATAATGGTCAAGGTACGTAGTGGATTGACCCCAAGATACGCATTTGACTAGCTCAAAGGAACATGACGCAACAATATCCAACAAGTTCTTCTTAGTCAAGAATATAAGGTGAGCAGAAGTTCCTTTCGCTTCGATTCTGAGTAGAACGCGATTGATGCTCTCATTAGGAACTTCAATAAATAAGAACCCTGACGGTTTCAACAACGAGAAAATGGATCTTAATGTTCCCATTGGATCTGTCAAATGCTCAAAGACATGCGACAGCAATACTCCGTCGAGAGATTGACGCCGGATTAACATTGGATTGAAAAATGATTGGATTACATTTAGACCATTTCTTATAGCGAAATGAGCGTTTTTTTCATCAGGTTCAAATCCCATGACGTCCGCACCCGCACTGCGGAAAACATTCAGCAAGCATCCAACACTGCATCCAATTTCCAATATTCTACATCGATGGAAATCATTCTTAGGAATCGATGAAGATACAAAATTGTATTGACTGTTTGCAAGAGTTGCTCGCTGCTTTAGATAGATTCTGTTCAATGTTTGATCCGTACGTTCTGCTCGAAAATTCCTATGATAGTAATCCTCAAGTTGGTAATTAGAAGGAATGGGAGATGTCTGAATTAATCCGCATCTATTGCAAATAACGATGTGAGAATTGAACTCTCGATGTAATCCCAAAATGTCCAGATCAGGCGAATAACAAAACAAGCATTGGGCCTCTGAGATCTGTGAGATGTCTCTAGACATAATATTCGACATGGCCTCGGCGCTCAGCCTCTAAAGAGCTAACAAAGGCTGCTGACCACTGGTTGGGTCCGCAGTACCGCCAGGCCGAGGGTCTCGAAGCAAAAAATCCTTCTGTGTCATATCCGCGAAACAGAAATGTACGGTTCCCATCCTCATATCGTAGCGTCCTACAGGCCGTGGACTATCCTGAGGCGTATGTGGCGTTCAGGAGAAAGGGAACAGGTCGAGCGTAACCTTCCACCACATAGGAGTTGTATACGAGATTGTAAGGTTCTAGCCGTTTCATGAGCTGACTACCCAGCGTGACTCTAGTGCCTACCCAAAATGGACCCTCAATAACCACGTGGCGCAAAATAACGATGGGGCTTGTCGGGTTTCCTGAAAGAATCTGAGGAGTAATGTCGCTCTTGCTCCCGAATATAGTCGTATACCCGTCAAAGTACCATGCGTAGTAGGTGTCTGTTCCAGTACTATTGGTGTGTCCCCGCAAGAACCCCGCAGCAACCAGCTCAGAAGAAGTGAAACCGAACCTTACCAACGTGTTCTGTGAATAGAATGACCGGTCTATGTTCACGGTCGGGCTAGTTATTGAACTGAATGCCAAAACGACGATCAATCCAGCGGCAAAGATGCTCCTAGTGATATGCTTCCCTCGTGGTATTCCGCTCGCTCCAGTCAGTCCTAGTCCGGCGAAGATACACAGAATAGGAGTAGAGACGGTCAGCCATCGAAAAGGAGCAACCCCCGAATACCCTAAGATAAATCCCCCAAAAGTTGAGGAGAGAAGTACTACTCCAGTCAATGCAAATTGCCTTCTTCTCCCGATCAGAAGCTGCCTGGAAAATGAAATGAAGATCCCGAGAACAATTAGAAAATATAGAAAGTTGAATCCAAATCCATTTAGGATCGTTTCCAGCGTGCCCCCTGAATACCCTTGCCGTAACACAGAAACTGTCCACCGCTGTATGTCGAACCCGGACCTTATCAATTCAGGCAGAGCATTCAGGGTTGTCGAAACATACATCCACCAGCCTAGCGTCGCCACGGTGCAAAAGATCCATAGGCTAGCTGGAACTCGGATAGAAACACTTGCTTTCTCCGTGCGGGTGTTTGTTGATGCACTCCGCCCCCGCGTAACCCATAGGACGAAGAGGATGACCACCAGAATCACTGACGTTATCGTGTGGGTAAGGACCGTCACGGAAGCAAACAAGACCGTCAACACCGGCCACTTCGATTGCTTGACACCACCTCCTTTGTGCAAGATCCAGATGACCAGGAGAACATATAGACCAGCAAGCGTTGCGGGCCTTTGCCACATTGCTGACTGCACAAATATCTCACTCACTGACAGCAGCAGCGCGGCGATTAGACCTGTTCTCAAATTGTAGAGGTCTCTTGTAATCCAGAAAACAAGCAAGAGTACTAACTCGTACGGCAGACCCGTAGCCACAGCGGATACAAGAGGAAACTGTAACGTGGAAAGAATAGAGACTTCGCCTATCAGGATATGCATAAGAGGAAAAGATGAATAGCTGTACCCTGCTGGAACGAAACCCTGCCGGACTATTGCCTCAGTTAACTCTTTGACCCACCAAGTGTCTATCCCTGTCATCTCAGGGAAGATTGCCATATACGCCCAAGAGAGGCTGACGTTAAGCGCGATGGTTTGAAACAGGCATAACACAACATCGAAGTTCTTTGAAGCCATGAACATCTCAACAGCAAGTACGGCGCACAGGACTGACGCCAGAAGGAAGTATTCTGTCGGTCTTGCGTAATCTTCGCTGCGTGTGATAAGAGATAGATTCATGAACAGTAGACCAGCGAAAAATGCCCCCGAAAGTAGCTTAATTCCCAAATCCGAAGTCGTGCTTAACGTGTCGACAGTGGCAACAACTAAGCGATTATGCAACATCAAGTATAATGCGCATGCGACAAGCAAGAAGAGAGCGCTACTGAGCAGGAACACATTCCGAAGAATGACAAGCAAGAATATTGAGAATAACAAACCGCAGGCTGCAACGACTAGGTCATACCTCAGTTTCAAACAAATTCAACTCACTTTATGGGAAGGAAAATGTTCGAGGCGCGCAACAGATGGCCTAACCATCGTGGTGCAAACGGACGGCTTCTTCGAATGCTCGTTCTTCTTTTCGTGAGACTGCTTCCCAAGTGAAACCTTCTTCAACTGACTTTCTGCCCCGCTCAGCCATTCCAGAAAGTCTGGATCTGTCAGTGATCAGCTCAACTATCTCGTTCGCCAGAGCCCTAAAGTTCATGCCTTCAACGAGTGCGCCACCGCCGGTTACGTCGCGCATTTCGCGCATCGAAGGTATGTCGTACCCCATGAATGGCGTTCTACAGGCAAGGGCCTCTATAGGCACCAAGCTGAACCCTTCTTTCAAAGTCGGGAATACGAGCAGAGATGATTCTTTCAGCAACCTCACTTTCTCAGCATCAGATATCTTCTTGTGGTATTCTATATAGTCACTCCGTTGAGAGAGCTTTTTGATAAGAGGTTCGTACTCTCCGCCGCCACTTACGATTACAAGTCTCAAGTTTCTCAGCCGGCCTCGAGCGATTTCTACAGCCTTTACCGCATGCAACACATTCTTTCTTCGCTTCAACCATCCAATGAAGATTAACTGGTAAGGATTCTTTGCTTTCGATCGAACTGAATCATAGTAGGCTAGGTCAACACCGTTGTAAACGACCTTGATTCGATTTTTTGGGAGGAATTGTGAGAGAAACTCACGCTGGCATTCCGACACAGTGAGCATCAAAGGATACCTGATTTTGAAGATCATTGATTCGATTAGGCGCTGCGACAGCCCTCCAACGATCCCTCCATCATAGTGAGTCCAGCCCTTGTAGCTCCCGAAACCCTCAGAAGTCAGATGTACTGTCGGTACGCATGGTACACGGTTTCTTGTTGCGAACCAGGCGGGCACCCAAGGACGGTACAAAGTGAAGTTAACCAGATCCACTCTTCCATCTGAAACTAGAGTATCTAGTCGCCTGTAGAGCTCTCCTAGTGCAGGAAGCGAGCTGAGAGTGGCTCCATATTCGTATGGCTTCCTCGCTCGTAGAACTTGAATCCCGTTGATGATTTCTTCATCTTCGAGCAGGTGGTCTTTCTCTTTAGAGAAATACGAAGTCTTTGCACATAACACGGTCACGTTGTGTCCGAGTTTGACCAATTGTTTGGCCACATTGTATGTGTGAACCTCTCCCCCGCCCTCAAGTCTTGGATAGAATAGATCTGTGCAAATCGCGATATTCATGCCACTTTCAGTCCATCAATTTTCGGACAAAATCCGTTGTCTCAGTTCGGTATTCCAAGGGAATCGAGAGCTCGTGTATCGGCACGCTGCGCAGTAGTTGTCGCAGTTTAGCGCTAAAGTCTTTCCACATCGTTGTCAATTGGCTCTTGGGGTGTGAGGCAAGGTAGGCCATCAGGCAGCCTAGGATCGGCGACTGGCTTAGCCCCAGTACTTTAGCCATCTCCAGATAGTCAAGGCGTTGATTGAATTTCATCTTGGTCACTGCCGTTTCCACATCGAGTTTGTTCGCGTGGAAAGCAGTGCTTGAGGGCGATATGTAGAAGAGCCCTGAAAGTTGACTTTCATCTGTTACTTCAGCGTTTGTAGTGTTATGTTTAGTGAGGAACGCGACTAGCCGCAGGCGGTCAAACAGTCGGATATTCTCATCGCGCAATTCGGAGAGGTAGAATGAGAATATCTTGATGTGTGTTGGGAAACTCAGAATCGATTTGGGACCGACTACAACACGTTCGTCCCCCATGTAACCATATCCATTTCGTACCAGATTCATGACGAGCGAAGTCTTGAAGGCAGCACCACGACCCGAAAGAAGGTAGGCTCGACCGTCTTTGCTTACTGCCCCTGCGTGTGGAAACAAGTAATTCATCTTAAGGAGTTGCAGCTCTATGATGGGCATCAGCAGGATATGCGTGAACAAACCAGGGGCGATGAGTGATCGAAGGGTGTAAGATGATGTGTGAATGTTGAGTTTAAGCTGTGCTCGGTGTTCGAGTCCGGACAGTTGAAAAGCCCAACTGTTTCTTAGTGTTTTGTCTTTGTAGTATACTGAGTCTTCAGTCACGAAGTATTTGCACTCGTAGACATCGGAGTCGCTAATTGTGGGTGTGAAACGACCTATGTGAACTATGATATCGGGGTTTTCAAGTTCAGCCACTCTGAAATAGTTTAGTTTGAGATTCAAGTCTTCTATGGACGCTTGCGGAAAGTTGTCCCACTTGATCTGGATTCCTAGAATGCCGTGTATGCTGTAATTGACTACTTCTGAAACGGAATGTCGCCACTAAATAAGCTATGGTCTAGGAATTCTGCGCTCTTATCCTGTGGGAAGACAACTTTCAGAAACTGATTGCAGTTGCCCAGATTTGCGAGCAACAATTTCTTGAAGGTTTCATCGTAGTCATTAAGTGGACTACCGGGGTTTGAGTAGATATAAGCGAAAAGATACTTGAAGAAGTAGGGGATTTCGGACGCAATATTCTGGAACCAAGCCTCAACGAGAATTTCCTTTTCTATTCTGTTGACTGATCCCGACTCGCAGACACTGGGCTGAAGCAAAAAAACCCTCCCTAACAGTGAATCCGACGCGATTGCATTTGCGAATAATCGATCGGTTGAAGCCTTAGTGACTAGATTTGCATAGCCGAAGGTAGCCCAGTTTAGCAACGCCTTTTCCTTAACTTCGGATCTCCACGGCCTCGCCCATGCACTTGTAGGTAGGTTATAGCTGAAGAGGCTTAAGGCTGTTGGGAATGAAAGAGCGCGCCCGTCTCTGAGAATGACGTGATCGTCTCCGAGAAGTCTGTAACCCTCATCCATAGCTTTGAAGACGCATCTTGTCTTTCCCGAACCGCCGAAACCGGTAATCAATATTGATTCTTCTTTCACGATGCCCGCGGCGTGAACTAGTGAGTGACCCTTCTTCATTAGTTGCAGACTGATCATTGGTGTTATGAGAATCGCTGGGATTAGATCCTTCGCGAACCAGTTTGGTTCTATCGTTAGCTCAAGAGAATCGGAGTCAAACCCGGTGATTAGGATTCGCCATCTGGCGACCTTGTATGAGTCTTCGCAGTAGAGCGCAGTTTCGTTGACAAGATATCTGCCGTCTACTCTTGAATAGTTTTGAGGGCGCCCGTCTATAGGACCTATTTTTATGCGGAGTGCGGGATCGGAAACGTCACTCTGAAGAAAATGCTCGTACTCTACCGCTAGTCGTTTGATTACTCTTTCATATTCGGGCTTTTCCGCTGAAGCGACAATACTTACAAGGTTATGAATATTGAATGCAGCATCGAGAGTCCTCATAGCATGCTTCTGTCCTGCTGTGGAGGAAGAGCCCCATTAGGTGGGGGTATTGGAATTGACTGAGGGCTGGACTACGAGTGGAATGGCTTCTTCTCTTAATTCGGTCGTATCGGGCTGGCACCTCTTTCTCCTGACATATTTCAGGAATGTCGTGGCAGACTTCAGGAGTCTTCGCATTTCATCGGGCGCATTTCTTCTCAAAACCTGCTTGACGGCGAGGGGAAGGAAGTTGACCGAAATGTAATACCGTCTCAGGAACGTGTCTACTTGTGCTGTAATCTCGGATGCAGCGAGCCATGGATAGCTGACTACCGCGACTTGATGGCCGGCTTCGTCGAGGTAGTCGCTGGGGTCATCTTTGAGAAGATAGCCATTACTCTTTACATATTTATAGAACTCAGTTCCTGGAAAGGGTGTCGCAACAGATACTTGCAGGATCTCTGGTTTTATATCCTCAATCAAATCCCAAGTCTCTTCAATCGTCTTCTTCGTCTCCCCTGGCATTCCGATTATGAAGTCACCATGAATGAGTATACCTGCACGCTTTGCTGCCCTTCCGAAACTTCGACTTTGCTCAACTGTTATGCCCTTTTTCATTGCGCTGAGTACCGCATTGCTACCTGATTCAAAGCCAACTATGACCAGCCTGCATCCAGCTCTCCTCAATTTGACCAGAAGTTCGTACTCTACATCAGCTCTGATCTGAGCGCTCCAAGTGAAGTCTAGATGGTCCTTGATTAATCTGTCACAAAACTCGTTAACCCATCTTCGATCAATAGTGAATGTATCATCTTCAAAAACAATCTCCTTGACATCAGGCAGGTTATCTCTAATCCAGCGCATCTCGCCGATGACATTATCCACGCCCCTGGAACGATATTTGTGTTTAGTGAATATCTGCGGCCATTCGCAGAAAGTGCAGAGGTATGGGCAACCGCGTTCCGCAATTATTTGGATCTCTGGATAGAGTGCTGAGCTTAAGAAATAGTCATGAACAACGAGGTGGTTCTTGTATACTTTGGAAACCCAGGGTAGCTTATCCATGTCAACTGAGGACGTCAGCTCGCGATTAGGATTCTTCCTGATTCTTCCGTCGTCCTTCCAAGTGAGGCTAGAGATTTTTTCCAATTTTCCTCCCTCTTCGAGGACAGACGCAAGGTCCAAGAGGGGAAAATCGAATTCGCCCTCTATCACCGCATCGACAGAATCATTCTGCATATAGCTTTGACCATATACCGAAGTTGAGGGTCCAACGACTACTGCATAGCTTTCGGGCACGGCTCTCTTTATTTCGTCGACTACTTCGAGATCGTTCCGCCAGCTCGTATAGCTTGAGTCGACTACCAAAATATCCGGATTGAATGAGACAACATCCTCTACGATCTTGGGACACGAAAGTCCTCGCGCCGAGGCGTCTACCAATTTTACGTCGTGCCTTTGTTCTAGCAAACCCGTTGCATAGGCAAGCCAAATAGGATAATATAGTGTCCCTCCTCTTGCCGTTTCTTGCCACCTCATACTTCGGCTGAAACGGAAGAAGTAGGGCGGATTCAATAGATAGACTCGCAAGTCACGTCACCAGCCTTCTGTCCTCAAACAATCCGACGAGAAAGCCAATCCCGTAGAAGAAATGCTGGATAGATCCCAATAATGGGATAATGAACGCCATTCGGATTTCCCTCGTCCGTCTGGCCACAAAGGCGCCGGACAGGCACCCAATGATCAAATAGAAGATAAGAAGCGCCATCAAAACTGCAAAAAAGGGACCGCCCACGGTCATCTCAACTGAGAAGCTTATGGCACCGAAAATCAGCAAGGTTGGTCCCAAATGCCAAGGTTTCAATGGCACTAACCCCTTCTTACCGCTCAGAGCGCGCCAGAATCCGAACGAGTACATTTGTTTTGCAAAGGATCTGAGGTTCTGTTTTCGATGGTGGAAGACAGTAACGTCATCCGCGTACAATAATCGGTAACCAAGCCTCCGGATTCTCGTATCTAATTCCTCGTCTTCCGTAACAGGAAGTTTTTCGTTGAACATGCCTATCTTGTCGAAGATCCAACGCCTGTAGGCCGAATTGCAGGTTGGGTTGTGGTTTGTGAGACGCGACCCCTTGTAACGGGCTGGGTTCCTCGCCCATCCTATACCGAATCTCGTCTGCCAGAGAGCGTCAATGTACTTTGCAACCCCTGCTTCGGAGATGGGAGCAACCGCTGGCCCACCAACTCCAACAACGTCTTCCGGTTCTGAACTCAAATGTTTGACGATGTTTGTCAGCCATGAAGTGTCAACTACGCAGTCGGCATCTGTAAACGATATTATCTGTCCCTTGCATTCAGCGATCCCCGTGTTCCTTCCCTTGCCAGGGGGCCCAGTTTCAACAAAGCATCGTATGTTTCGATGTGAGGTCGTCAGATTGCGGACAATGCGAAGAGATCCATCCTCAGATTCTGCATCAACATATATGATCTCAAATCTCTCTGAAGGATACTTGCCCTCAATGATACTTTGGAGACATTCGCTCACTGTCTTTTCGACGTTTTTGCCGGTTATCACAACAGAAACAAAATAGGTATTCGTAATCATTGCGAGCCTCATTGCGATCTTGTTCGGATTCTCTTGATCATATCTGCAACCAGCCCTATTGATGACACCTGAATTGATCCTATCAGCAGTAGAACTGCCAGCATTACTGTGGGCAGTCTAGATATCGTCCCGGTTCTCAGCCATTCGAGAGTAACGTCAGTTCCAAGCGCGAGCCCTGCAACGAACATAAGGCCTCCCAACGAACTGAAGAAGAGTAGTGGTTTGGTGTCCCTGATTAGTCGGATGATAGTAGCGAGGATACGAAGTCCATCTACAATTGGATCTAGTTTGGTTTTACCCGATCTCGGTCTGTAAGTAACTGGCACTTCCTTTATTCTCGCTCTCGTTGAATGTGCTTCGACGATCATCTCAGTAGCGAAGGGCATCCCTTCGACGGTCATATCAATTGAGTCGAGTAGTTCCGTTCGAAATGCTCTAAGGCCACATTGTGTGTCACTGATTCGGACACCTAAAGTTCTCCTCGCAACCCAAGAAAGAATCTTATTGCCGATTCTGTTTGTTAATGTCATACTTCCCTTCATCATTCGGGGGAAGCGGTCGCCAATAACCATGTCCGCCCCATCCGTTAAGATTGGTTGAATTAGGTTCGGGATGTCTCTCGGATCGTAAGTTAGATCGGCATCCATCATCACAATGATTTTCGGATCCATTCGTTCTTTCGCGTAAAGGAAGCCCGCGCGAAGAGCGTCTCCGTACCCTGTACCTCGCTGATGGATTATCTTCGCCCCCTTTTCAGATGCAATGCTGGGAGTTCCATCATGTGATTGACCATCGACCACCAGTATCTCATAGTTAATGCCTTTCAGCGCAGAGTGTACTTCATCAATGGTGGTTCCTACGCCCTGCGCTTCGTTAAGAGCTGGAATTACAACAACCAAGTCTATTACGCCCGCAGGAATCGGCTCGACTCCATTCGGCGAAGGCGTGATCGTAACGTAGCGTTTATGGGCTCTCTTGGTCTCCGTACCGCGTTCCAAGTCACGGTATCCCTCAAGGAATTCAAATCCATCGTCAGTGATTTCGTATCTTGTTTCATCCTGGGCCGCGATGCACTTGAGGAGACCAAGGCGCGATAATGATCGCAAATGCTCCTCAAATTGGTCCTTTATCGCGCCACTAGGGAGACTGTGCCCTTTCGAGATATACTGGAGTAGAAGAACCTGAAACGCTTTTCTTTCCATCTTAGCCTTTAGTTTGTCCTCAAGAAACGACTGCGGCTCTTCTTCTGTCAATGTCAGGCCTTCACTGTCTCGAGTACCTGGTCAGGGGGTTTTTCGTTGTGAAAACATCCACTAGAAGACATCCATGTTCTAGTCTATTCTGGTCGAGGTTCGGTGGGTTCTGCCATCCGGCGAACTGCTACCGATCTACTGCCGCCTACGTCCGTCAACCTGTGCTCGTGATCTCCAAGTTCCTGCCGAGAAAGTTTGCGATCGCGTCCATCAACTGCTCAGGGCGCACATCAATTGCAGTCAACCCTTGGGCCTGGAGGCGCTTGAGGGTAACGAGGTTTCTCTGATGTTCCCCATACCCCTGTTCCAGGCTCGGACTTAGTCTCCAAACTGCACCAATTTGCGACACTACTATCCTACCCCCGCCTTCTATGGGAGTTGAGGCCGCTTCCAGGAGAGCGTCAACATTTGATTCAAGGTCAGATAGCACCACCAGAACACTCTCGGAATCAACCAATGTTGCTTCTTCAATCGCTTTGTAGATGCCTGCGTTCCGGTAGCCTTGTCCTAGCGTGAGTCTGAGTAATCGCAAAAACGCAACTACCTGATCGTTTTGCGGCAGCACGGACCTTACAAGCCCTAGAGGTTTCGAAACCCCTCTTGCAGTTCCAGTACCTGCGCTTGGTTTGGAGGGGGGTGTGAAATTGCGGAGAGCAACTAACTGTTCATCGCCTACAGCTGATTTCAGAGCTTTGACCAGATGAGTCTCGTCGTAGAAGTAGAGCCCGACAGTTGTTTCCAGTGTAGTCGCGGCTTGCACGAGCAGTTGTGCTACTGCGAGAGCTTCATCCAATCTTGTTCCAACGTAGGACTGCTGCCCCATCGTTTTTCCTGTGTCAATGAGTATTTGCAGATTCGTTTGTGTTTCCTGATGAAACTCCTTCACCATAAGCCTTCGAAGACGAGCAGTTGCCTTCCATTCCACCCGGTGGTACTCATCACCAGCAGTGTATTCGCGAATTCCGGCATAATCGACTCCCATGGGAGTCCTGTGCAGTCTATCTGAGCCGCCGGCATAGAGCGTCAGCGGCGTTAATGGTCGACTAGTTCCCGGAAAGACCTCAAGCCACGTGAGCTGCTCAAATCCCACTTCAGCCGTAAAGAGGTACCGGGAATCTGTGAGAACCAGTGAGAAACAGGTGATTTGGAAATGGCCTCTCCTCAAAGGCGTTATTGCAAACGGAAATGTCGCTTCGTCACCTGGTGGAACCAGTTCGTTGAACGCACCTTGAAACTGAACCCTCAGACCTTCGCCTAGCGTCGAACGAATCATGTGAACATTTGCAGCAGAGTTGGATCCGTTACGAATTCTCAGTATTCCCTCCGCGGTCTCCCCGAGAAATATCCTGGTTCTGGGTAACTGTGGGTCCACGTGAAGCCGACCCTGCATTCCAGCCAAATGCCAGTAGAATCTTAGGCCAAGTAGTGCCAGCGTCAGGGAGACAACAATGCCTACTGTGGCCAGTAGAGGTTCTCTCGTGAGAACTCCAAGGATTATGAACGCTACGCTGAGTTCTATGAGCCAGTTCGATTTCCAGGTCGTCCGGATCTGGGGTCTTCGGCTTTTCACTCGGTAGACCTTGTTGCTCTCAATCCTGGGATAGGCGCGTCGCTAACCGTTTTCCTGACTATGTCTTCAATGTTCAGTCCTTCGGTCTGTGATTCCCTGGAAAGCCACATTCTATGGTTGAGGACTGGGCCGATCAAGTATTTCACGTCGTCCGGTATCACGTAATCTCTTCCAGTAACTAGAGCTCGCGCTTTCGATGCCTTGTACAGGTGGATTAAGGCGCGGGGACTTGCGCCGAGTTTGATTTCCTTGAGTTGCCGGGTTCGGCGAACCAAATCCTCCATGTAGGTTTTCACATCATCGTTGACGTGCACTTTGTCCACGTGACTCACGAGTTCGCGGATTCGTTCCTTCGATCCCACTTGGTTAACTTTGAACTCCTCGATGGTGCTCAGCCTTTCGATTAGCTCGCGTTCCTCGTCAACCGTAGGGTAACCAAGATTGAGTCTGAACATGAAGCGATCTATTTGCGCCTCAATCAACGGGTAGACGCCCTCCACCTCAAGTGGGTTCCTTGTGGCGACCACCATGAATGGCTCCTCCAGTGGGAAGGTTCGACCTTCAATTGTTACTTGCCGCTCCTGCATCACTTCAATCGTCCCTGATTGCGTCTTGGGTGTTCCCCGGTTTATTTCATCAATGAGCACAATATTCGAGAAGATTGCGCCTTTGCGAAGTTTGAAGTCCGAGGTCTTCTGATCGAACACATATGAGCCGATAATGTCCACAGGGAGCAGGTCGGGCGTGAATTGTATCCTGGTGAAGTCGCAGCCTAGGACGCTTGCGAAGGTTCTTGCAATGTGAGTTTTGGCGACACCGGGAACGCCCTCCAAGAGCACATGGCCTCCGGCCAGAAGGGCGACCAGGAGATTCTCGAGAATGTCCTTCTTCCCAATCACGAAACGTGAAGCTTCATCAGTAATCCTCTTCGTTAGGTCCGGAACCCACGCCGGTAACGCTTCATTCTTCTTCAAAACGTAGTCGCCTCCACTTCTGAGTCACATCAAGCTCACGTTTCACATACTCCAACTTCTCACGACTCCACGTAGGGTGCAATTGCATGATCGAGTCAATATCCGTTGTCACAGCTGGTTGAATGACATTGCCCACTCTGACTTCTTCCTCCTGAGGCCTTCTGTACGCATATCTAACTGCAACGATGCACATCACTAGAGCTGTTAGACCCAGTTTCATTGATCCCAGCATGCCACCGTTCAACGCCGTCAGCACCATCTGCTTCGCTGCTTCCTTAGCGGGTGTGAAAGGGGACGGAGTAAGATGCGTCTCATCCAGCAATAAAGTGCCCTCAGGTGCGCTCTTCACGATGTTCTGAAGGAATATGCTGTTATCACCCATGTTGAGCATTCCATTGGTGAAGG